>Ga0155495_1120_pt1 | contig 22563 bp, 19 predicted proteins | sample RifCSPhighO2_12_FD_107153 | JGI IMG/M metagenome (GOLD analysis project Ga0155495, IMG submission 107153) | Burkholderiales bacterium RIFCSPHIGHO2_12_FULL_69_20
AGCGCAAGCTGCTCAAGGAGCTGGACGAATCGCTGAAGAAGGGTGGCGAGAAGCACTCGCCCAACGCCAAGAGCTGGACCGACCGGGTCAAGGACCTGTTCAAGTAGCAGTCCGGGCGTCGATGCCACGCCGGCAACCGCTGGCATTCGCCGGCGGTCGCGGCTCAAGCCGGCGCCGCAGCGGCCGATAACCAGAGAGGCCCGAGGCTGTACCGAGGCCCGCAGCCACCGTGCGCCGTCACCGGCGCCGGTGTCCCTTTCTCTGCGACCGAACCTACAGCCCGTGCTGACCGATCCGCAGTCGCTGGGCGCCCGTGCGCTCGTCATCGACGGCAACCCGACCCTGCGCCGCGCCACCGTGGCACAGCTGCGCGAGCTGGGCATCGCCCAGGTGCGCCAGTGCAAGGGGCTGGCCGACGCGCGTTTGTCGCTCGAGCAGATGGACTTCGACTTCGTGCTGTGCGCCGACTTCATCGAAGGCAGCGAGCTGAGCGGCCAGGCCCTGCTCGAAGAGCTGCGGCGCGACGCGGTGCTGCCGCACAACACGGTCTTCGTGATGCTGGCCAGCGAGGCCACCTACGCCCAGGTGGTGGAGGCGGCCGAGGCGGCGCTCGACTGCTTCGTGCTGCGGCCCTACAAGCTCAGCGCGCTGGCCGAGCGGCTGGGCGTGGCGCGCCGGCGCAAGCAGGAGCTGGGCGCCATCTTCGACGCGCTGGAACGCCACCAGCATGCCCGCGCGGTGGCCGCCTGCCTGCAGCGCCACGAGGCCAAACAGCCCTATGGCCTGCACTGTGCGCGCATGGCCGCCGAGATCCTGCTGAAGATGGGGCGGATCGACGAGGCGATGGCCCTGTTCCAGCAACTGGCGCAGGACCGCGACCTGCCCTGGGCCCGGCTGGGCGTGGCGCGCTCGCACTTTGCCGCCGGCGACACGGTGAACGCCCGGCGCCAGGTCGAAGCGCTGGTGCGCAGCCAGCCCCACATGGCCGAGGCCTACGACGTGCTGGGCCGCGTGCAGGTTGACCAGGGTGAACTGGCACAGGCGCTGCGCAGCTACCACGCGGTGACCGAGATCACACCGGGCTGCAACCTGCGGCTGCAGCACTGCGGCACGCTGGCCTTCTACCTGGGCGATCGTGAACTGGCGCTGGAGATGCTGGAGCGCGCTGTCGCCATCGGCACCCAGTCACGCCTGTTCGATGCGCTGACATTGATGCTGCTGGGCATGGTGCGCCACGACATGGGCGATGCGCGCCGCCTGCTGACGGTGCACACCCAGCTGCAGCAATTCTTGGCGACCTACCCGGCCTCGCGCCGGCTGCAGCGCTTCGACCGCGCCGCCGGCGCCTTGCGCGCCCTGCTGGCACGCCAACTCGACGAGGCCCAGCGGATCGCCCAGGCGCTGGCCGACGAGGCCGCCCACGAGGACTTCGACCTGGAAGCCGCCAACCTGGTGCTGGCGCTGTGGACGCGACTGCCGCAGCGCGACGTGGCCGCCGGCCTGCAGGACAAGATGGTGCGCGGCATCGGCATGCGCTTTTGCGTGTCGAAATCGATCACCGAGATCCTGGTGGCCTCGGCCTTGCATCACGAGGCCATCACCCAGATGCTGCGCGCCTGCCATGCCGAGATCACCGGCGTGGCCGAAGAGGCCATGCGCCTGGCCCTGCAGGGCGCGCAGCGCAGCGCAGTGGAGTCCTTGCTCGCCAAGGGCGAGGCCACCCGCAACGCCCGCCTGATCGAGATGGCCGGCCTGCTGCTGCGGCGACACCGCGAGCACATCACCGACAGCGGTGTGCTGCAGGCCATGGCGGCCAGCCTGCAGCAGCGCTACTGCAGGCCGATCACCCACATCGCCGGCATCCGCCGCAGCGGACGCTCACCGGGCGGGCTGCTGCTGCGTGGGCAGCGCCTGGAGCCTGCGGCGGAAAGCGGCCCCACCCTGCCGGGCCATCCCTTGCCAGACGACAGCCCCGCGGCACCGGCAGCGGTTGACGCGCCGGGCCGCTGACGCCAGGCCATCGCCTAGAACAGGCTGGCCTGGGCCGAGGCCACTGCCGCCGCCCGGCGCGCGCTGCGGAACTGCGTCAGATCCAGCTCGACCCGCGCCCGATCGAGCCCCAGCCGCGCGCTGGCCTGGTGGAAGCGCTGGCGCAGCAGTTGCGCCCAGACACCGCTGCCGGTCAAACGCTCTCCAAAGCGGCTGCTGTTGTCGGCGCCGCCGCGCATCTCGCGGATGCGGGCCATCACCCGTGCAGCGCGATCGGGAAAGTGCTGGGCCAGCCATTGCTGGAACAGCGGGTTCACCTCCCAGGGCAGGCGGATCACGATGCTGAAGGCCGAGGTGGCGCCGGCGTCTTTGGCGGCCTCGAGGATGCGCTCGAGCTCGGGTTCGTTGATGAACGGGATCACCGGCGACACGCTCACCCCCACCGGGATGCCTGCGGCCGCCAGCCGGCGGATGGTCTGCAGCCGACGCTCGGGCGACGCGGCGCGCGGCTCCATCACCCGGGCCAGCGCCGGATCGAGCGTGGTGATGGACACGTAGGCCGCGGCCAGCCGCTGCGCGGCCATCGGCGCGATCAGATCGATGTCGCGCTCGACACCCGATGATTTGGTGATCAGCGAAAACGGGTGCTTGAACTCGTTGCAGACCTCGATCACCGAACGGGTGATGCGCAGCCGGCGCTCGGCCGGCTGATAGGCGTCGGTGGCCGAGCCGATGTTCAGCAACATCGGCGAGTAATTGCGCGCCGAGAACGCCTCGCGCAGCCGCTGCGCGGCGTTCACCTTGGCGATGATGCGGGTCTCGAAATCGAGGCCGGGTGAGAGGTTGAGGTAGCTGTGCGTGGGCCGGGCGTAGCAGTAGATGCAGCCGTGCTCGCAGCCCCGGTACGGGTTGATCGACAGGTCGAAGCCGATGTCGGGTGAGTCGTTGCCGGCCAGGATGGACTTGACCTGTTCTTCGAGCACCCGGGTGGCCGACGGCAAGGCCTGCTCGGCCACGGCCTGGTCCAGCGTGCCCCAGCCGTCGTCGCAAGGGTGGCGCTCGTCCTTGGCGAAACGATGCGCCAGCGACCAGGCGGTGCCTCGGCCCTTGAACGGCATGTTGGCCATGCCGGCAGGCGGCATGGGGCGGGCGGGGTAGACGGGGATGGTTCGCATGACTGTCAATATAGACAGTCACTGTGGATTCGTCCAGTACTTTGAGGCGAGTGCTTTCAGTACTCGCCAGAGCCGCTGCTGCCCGGCGCCAGGTTGTCGAACTTGGTCAGCGGCTTCAGGAAGGTGAGCTTGACCGTGCCCACCGGCCCGTTGCGCTGCTTGCCGATGATGATCTCGGCGATGCCCGGCTCCTTGCACGCGTCCTTGGTGTAGTACTCGTCGCGGTAGATGAACATGATGACATCGGCGTCCTGCTCGATGGCGCCCGACTCCCGCAGGTCGCTCATCATCGGCCGCTTGTCGGTGCGGGTCTCGACCGAACGGTTCAGCTGCGACAGCGCGATCACCGGGCACTGCAGCTCCTTGGCCAGCGCCTTCAGCCCGCGCGAGATCTCGCTGATCTCGGTGGCGCGGTTCTCGCCGTCGCTCTTGCCCGTGCCGCTCATCAGCTGCAGGTAGTCGACGACGATCAGCCCCAGCGTGCCACCGAACTGCCGCGCCATGCGGCGCGAGCGGGCGCGCAACTCGGCCGGGTTCAGCGCCGGGGTCTCGTCGATGAACATCTGGGCCTTGCCGAGCTTCTCGGCGGCCTCGGTCAGCCGGGTCCATTCGTCGTCACGCAAGCGACCAGTGCGCAGGCCGGATTGGTCGATGCGGCCCAGCGAGCCGATCATCCGCAAGGCCAGCTGCGAGGCACCCATTTCCATCGAGAACACCAGCACCGGCAGTTCTTCGTTGACCGCCACGTACTCGGCGATGTTCAGCGCAAACGCGGTCTTGCCCATCGACGGGCGGGCGGCCAGGATGATCAGGTCACCCTTCTGCATGCCGGCCATCATGCGGTCCATGTCGTAGAAACCGGTGCGCACGCCGGTCACGTCTTCGGCGCCGTTCTCGGCCAGCTCGGTGACGCGGTCGATCAGCTGCATCGTCAGCTTGTCGATGCCGATGAAGCCCTGCTTGTTGCGCGAGCCCTCTTCGCCGATCTTGAAGATGCGGCCCTCGGCCTCGTCCAGGATCTGGCTGACCTGCCGGCCCTGCGGGTTGAAGGCATTGGTGGCGATCTCGTCGCTGGCCGAGATCAGCTTGCGCAGGATGGCGCGCTCGCGCACGATCTCGGCATAACGCCGCAGGTTGGCCGCGCTGGGCACGCTCTGCGCCAGGTCGTTGAGGTACTTCAGGCCGCCGCAGCCCTCGGCCTTGCCGGCGTTCTGCAACTGCTCGAACACGGTGATCACGTCGGCAGGCTTGTTGGCGTTGATCAGCGTGGCGATGGCGGTGAAGATCTCGCGGTGCTCGTAGCGGTAGAAATCACTTTCGGTGACCTGGTCACCAGCCCGGTCCCAGGCCAGGTTGTCGATCAGCAGGCCGCCCAGCACGCTTTGCTCGGCCTCGACCGAATGCGGCGGCACCCGCAGGCGGGCCACCTCGTCGTCGGGCAGCGAAGCGGGTTGGGCAGAGCGGAAGACAGCGGACATCGGCGGGGCATTCAAGTGGGGTGGTCAGGGCGGCGGGGCACTGCCCGGACCGCCTGGGGATGATACGGCGGCCCCCGCCGCGCGCCTGTGGGCAAGGCTGTGGAAATCCGGGGGAACAGCAGGGGACAGCCATCGCCAACCGGCGCCTGCCGAATCGGCGCGGCCATGAAAAAGGGCCGGCGCAATGGCCGGCCCGGGATGCGATGGCGCGCTGTGCCGAATCAGGCGGCGGGCACCACGTGCACGGTCACTTCGACCACCACGTCCGTGTGGGTGGCCACCGACACCGGGAACTCACCCAGCGCCTTCAGCGGGCCGTTGGGCATGCGCACCTGGGACTTGGCAACCTCGAAGCCGAGCCTCTTCAGGCCCTCGGCCACGTCGGCGTTGGTCACCGAGCCGAACAGGCGGCCGTCCACACCGGCCTTCTGGGCGATGGTGACGGTCTTGCCGGCGAGCTTGTCGCCCTCGGCCTGAGCGGCGGCCAACTTTTCAGCGGCCGACTTCTCGAGCTCGGCGCGGCGGGTCTCGAACTCCTTGATGGCGGATTCGGTGGCGCGGCGGGCTTGCTTGGTGGGGATCAGGAAGTTGCGGGCAAAGCCGTCCTTGACCTTGACCACATCACCCAGGTTGCCCAGGTTGGCCACTTTTTCGAGCAGGATCACTTGCATGGTTGCTGCTCCTTCAGACGCGATGCTGGTCGCTGTACGGCACCAGCGCCAGGAAGCGCGCGCGCTTGATGGCGGTGGTCAGCTGACGCTGGTAGAAAGCGCGCGTGCCGGTCAGGCGAGCGGGCGTGATCTTGCCGTTTTCACCGATGAAATCACGCAGCACGTCCACGTCCTTGTAGTCGATCTCTTCGACGTTGGCGACGGTGAAGCGGCAGAAACGCTTGCGCTTGAACAGCAGCGACTGCGTATTGCGCTTGGGCTTGCGATCCTTGGAAAACTTACCTTTTCCTCTTGGCGGGGGCATGGTGAACCTCTTTCAAATGGTTGCCGAGTGCGGTGCGGTCGGCGGTGAATCTGATGACGATAACCCTGAAGCGGTGGCCGGGTCGGCAGCGCCAGGGGTCAGCTCGGTGATGTGAAACAACAGTCCGCGTCCGTTGCGCGCCGTGGAGAGAAAGCCACCGAACAAGCCGGTGCTGCCCAACATCAGCGCGCCCAGCGGCCGTGACATCGCCCCGATCGCCAGCGCCTTGATCTCCAGAGAGACCTTGCGTGGTTGCCCGTCTTCGGTGAGCGTCGACTCGTGTTGCAGTCGGCAGTCGATGGCCGGAAGACCGGCGGGCGTGTAGCGCACGGCGCCTCGTTCAACCAGCTGGGCCGACAGAACCATGCGGTTCATTGGCGCGACCGGCAACAACGCGGCAGCGGTTGTTTCAATCAGGCGCTGGCCTCCTGGGGTGCCGGTGCCTTGCGGGCCTCTTCGCGCTCGACCGCCTTCATCATGACCGACGGCGTGGTCTCGGCCTTGGCCTTGGCCACCGTGAGGTGGCGCAGCACGGCGTCGTTGAACTTGAAGCCGGTCTCGATTTCAACCAGGGTTTCCTTGGTGACTTCGATGTTCAAGCACAGGTAATGCGCCTTGCCCAGCTTCTGGATCTGGTAGGCCAGCTGGCGCCGACCCCAGTCCTCGACACGGTGCACCTTGCCATTGGCGGCGGTGACGATGCCCTTGTAACGCTCCAGCATGGCCGGAACCTGCTCGCTCTGATCCGGGTGGATCAAGAGCACGATCTCATAGTGACGCATGAACACTCCTTGTGGTTTCCGGCAATTGGAAGATGCCAGGGAAGCTGCCCGGATGCGTCATTAGCTTTTGGGGCTAACAACCGGTGCAGCAAAGGGAAAGCCGATGATTATAGCGCGGAAGGCGGGCCGTAGCGACGGGTCTCGTCCGGCAGCGGGCCGGGCCGACGCATGTCGTCGGCCATCGCGCGCTCGGCGGGCTCGGGCGGGGCGGTGAGCAGGCTCACCACCACCAGCATCAGGCAGCCCGCGGGCACACCGAACACCCCGGCGGCCACCGGATCGATGCCGAACCAGCGCAGATCGGCGGCGGCCTCGCCCAGCCCCAGCATGGCACGCGGCCCGGCCAGGTTGCGCGCCATGTACCACAGGCACAGCAGCGCGCCGGTCAGCATGCCGGCCACCGCGCCTGCGCGGTTGGCGCGGCGCCAGAAGATGCCCATCACCAGCGCCGGAAAGAAGGTGGCCGCCGCCAGCGAAAACGCCGCCGAGACGAAGGGCAGGATCGCCGCGATGCGCAGCGATGCCACCCAGGCCGCCAGCACTGCGGTGACCAGCACCATCAGCTTGCTGAACATCACCCGCTTGATGGCCGAGGCGCCGGGCCGCACCACGCGAAAGAAGAAATCGTGCGACAGCGCGTTGCTGATGGTCAGCAGCAGGCCGTCGGCGGTGGACAGCGCCGCCGCCAGGCCGCCCGCGGCCACCAGGTAGGTGACCACCAGCGGCAGGCCGCCCAGCTCGGGCGCGGCCAGCACGATCATGTCGGCACCCAGGCGCAGCTCGGCGAACTGCAGGAAACCGTCGCCGTTGATGTCCTGGATCGACACCAGCGACGAATCGAGCTTGCTCCAGCGCCGGATCCAGTCGGGCAGGCTGCCGAACGAGGTGCCCACCAGCTCGGTGAACACCTGGTACTTGACCATCACCGCCAGCGCCGGCGCGCTGATGTAGAGCAGCACGATGAAGCTCAGCGACCAGGCCACCGAGCGGCGCGCATCCGACACCGACGGCGTGGTGTAGTAGCGCGTCAGCACATGCGGCAAGGCGGCCGTGCCCAGCATCAGGCAGAACACCAGCGCCAGGAAGTTGCTGCGTGCATGCTGGCCGGCCTGGCCCGGCGCTCCGGACTTGCCGGCCTGCGGTGCCAGCCCGGCCAGCGGCAGCGATTGGGCGCGCGCCAGGTCCTGCTCGCGCTGGTAGGCTGCGCGCGCCTCGGCTTCGCCGCGCGGCGCACGCTCGAGCCGGCGCTCGGCCTGCTGGATCTGCGCCAGCGGGGCGTTTTCGCCACGCATGCGCTCGATCTCGCGGCCCAGCAGCTCGATGTCGCCGGCCATCGCCGCCGGCACGTCGCGCAGCTTGCGCTGGGCATCGTCGGCCCGCTCGACCAGCAGGCGGCGCACCTCCAGTTCGGCCGGGTCGACCAGCAACCGGGCCTCGCGTTCGCTCACCGCCTGGAGCTGCTGGTTGTAGGTGAACACCGGGAACCACGAGCCGGTCTGGTGCAGGCTGAGCCACATCACCGGCACCGTGTAGGCGATGATCAGCACGATGTACTGGGCCACCTGGGTCCAGGTGACGGCGCGCATGCCGCCCAGGAACGAGCACACCAGCACGCCGCCCAGGCCGACGAAGATGCCGATCTCGAAGCTGAAGCCGGTGAGGTGCGAGGTGACCAGGCCCACGCCATAGACCTGCACTACCACGTAGACGAAGGACACCAGCACGGTGGCGGCCACCGCGATCAGCCGCACCGCCTGGCCGCCGTAGCGCGCGCCCAGGAAGTCGGGGATGGTGTACTGGCCGAAGCGCCGCAGGTAAGGCGCCAGCAGGATCGCCACCAGGCAGTAGCCGCCGGTCCAGCCCAGCACGTAGGCCAGCCCGTCGAAACCCTGCAGGTACAGCACGCCCGCGGTGCCGATGAAGGATGCCGCCGACATCCAGTCGGCCGCGGTGGCCATGCCGTTGTACATCGCCGGCACGCGCCGGCCGGCAACGTAGTACTCGGCCTCGTCGGTGGTGCGGCTGGCCAGCCCGATGCCGGCGTACACCAGCACCGTGCCGATCAGGAAGCTGCCGCCGATCCAGCCGCGCGACCAGCCGCTGCGCTCCATCATCGCCAACGCCACGATGAACAGCACCACCGCCAGCGTGAACAGCGCGTAGCGCCAATGCAGCTTGTTGGCGAAGCGCCGGGTGGATTCGACGCTGCCGGAGCGGGGGCTGGACATCGGCGCTCGGGCTGGCAGCGGGTGCAGGTGCAGTTGCTTGGGGCTGAAGTGGGCCGAGACCTGGACTAGCGCGCGGCCAGCCGGGTCCAGGTGTCGACCACCGAATCCGGGTTCAGCGAGATCGAGACGATGCCCTCCGCCGCCAGCCAGTCGGCGAAGTCGGGGTGGTCGCTGGGGCCCTGGCCGCAGATGCCGATGTACTTGCCGGTGGCCCGGCAGGCGGCGATGGCCCGGCTGATCAGCGCCTTGACGGCCGGATCACGTTCGTCGAAGTCCTCGGCCAGCTGCGCCAGGCCGGAGTCGCGGTCCAGCCCCAGCGTGAGCTGGGTCAGGTCGTTCGAGCCGATCGACATGCCGTCGAAGTGCGCCAGGAACTGGTCGGCCAGGATCGCGTTGCTGGGCACCTCGCACATCATGATCAGGCGCAGGCCGTTCTGGCCTCGCGCCAGGCCACGATCGGCCAGCAACTGCCCCACCCGCTCGGCCTGCCGCACGGTGCGCACGAACGGCACCATGATCTCGACATTGCTCAGGCCCATGTCGTTGCGCACGCGCTTCAGCGCCTCGCATTCCATCGCGAAGGCGTCGGCAAAATCGCCGCTGATGTAGCGCGACGCACCGCGAAAGCCCAGCATCGGGTTCTCTTCGTCGGGCTCGTAGCGCGAGCCGCCGATCAGCTTCTTGTACTCGTTGGACTTGAAGTCGGACAGGCGCACGATCACCGGCTTGGGCCAGAAGGCCGCGGCGATGGTGGCGATGCCTTCGACCAGCTTGTCGACGTAGAACGCGCGCGGGCTGGCATGGCCACGCGCCACCGATTCAACCGCCTTCTTCAGATCGGGGTCGATGTTGGGGTAGTCGAGGATCGCCTTCGGGTGCACGCCGATGTTGTTGTTGATGATGAATTCCAGCCGCGCCAAGCCCACGCCGCTGTTGGGGATCTGCGCAAAGTCGAAGGCCAGCGTGGGGTTGCCCACGTTCATCATGATCTTGACCGGGCAGTAGGGCAGCTCGCCGCGCTTGACCTCGGTGATCTCGGTCTCGAGCAGGCCGTCGTAGATGTAGCCGGTGTCGCCCTCGCTGCAGACCACGGTGACCAGCGCGCCGTCGGCCAGCTTCTCGGTGGCGTCGCCGCAGCCCACCACCGCCGGGATGCCCAGTTCGCGGGCGATGATGGCGGCGTGGCAGGTGCGACCGCCGCGGTTGGTGACGATGGCGCTGGCGCGCTTCATCACCGGCTCCCAGTTGGGGTCGGTCATGTCGGTGACCAGCACGTCACCGGGCTGCACCTTGTCCATCTCGCTGATGTGCGAGACCAGGCGCACCGGCCCGGTGCCGATCTTCTGGCCGATGGCACGGCCTTCGGCCAGCACCGCACTGTGGCCCTTGAGCTTGTAGCGGTGCTCGACCTGGTTGCCGGCCTGGCTCTTCACCGTCTCGGGCCGCGCCTGCAGGATGTAGAGCCGGCCGTCCTCGCCGTCCTTGCCCCACTCGATGTCCATGGCCCGGCCATAGTGCTGCTCGATGATCACCGCGTACTTCGCCAGCTCGACCACATCGGCATCGTTGAGCGAGTAGCGATTGCGCTGCTCGGGCGGGTTGTCCACGGTGCGCACCAGCTTGCCGGTGGCCAGGCGCTCTTCGGTGCTGGCGAACTCCATGCGGATCAGCTTGCTGCCCAGCGTGCGGCGGATGATCGGCAGCTTGCCGGCCTTCAGCCCCGGCTTGTGCACGTAGAACTCGTCGGGGTTGACGGCGCCCTGCACCACCGTCTCGCCCAGGCCATAGCTGGCGGTGATGAAGACCACGTCCTCGAAACCCGACTCGGTGTCGATGGTGAACATCACACCGGCCGCACCCACGTCGGAACGCACCATGCGCTGCACCCCCGCCGACAGCGCCACCTCGGCATGCGCAAAGCCCTTGTGCACGCGGTAGCTGATGGCGCGATCGTTGTAGAGGCTGGCGAACACCTCCTTCATCTTGTGCAGCACGTCGGCGATGCCGTGCACGTTGAGGAAGGTCTCCTGCTGGCCGGCGAACGAGGCATCGGGCAGGTCTTCGGCCGTGGCTGACGAGCGCACCGCGAAGCTGGCGCCGGGGTGGCCCGCCGTCAGTTCAGCGAACGACGCGCGCACCGCCGCTTCGAAATCAGCCGGGAACGGCGCGTCGATCACCCATTGGCGGATCTGCGCGCCGGCGGCAGCCAGGGCGTTGACGTCGTCGGTGTCCAGCGCATCGAGCCGGGCGTTGATCTTGTCGGTCAGGCCGCCGTGGTGCAGAAACTCGCGAAAGGCATGGGCGGTGGTGGCAAAGCCGCCGGGCACACGCACGCCGGACAGGGCGAGCTGGCTGATCATTTCGCCGAGGCTGGCGTTCTTGCCGCCGACCACCTCGACATCGGTCATTCTCAGGTGTTCGAACGGGATGACCAGGGCGGCCGCCAGATGGGTGGATGACATGGGAAAGCTCCGGGATGGTGAGGAAATCGTGCGGCGCGGCGGCGGTGGCGGATCCACGCGGCGGCGCATCGGCAATCGGGTGCGAGGCGGGCGGGACACATGGCAACGGCGGCGGGGCGGCTGAGGCTGATAGGGGCCCGGCGGCACGGCGTGCGGCCAGGCAAGTTGGTGATTCTAAGGACCCAGCCCCTATCATTCCCGAACATCGTTCCAGCGGCCTCGCCCGGCCGACCGCCATGCCCAATCGCAGCGTGTTCTTTGTCTCGGACGGCACCGGCATCACCGCCGAGACCTTCGGCAACTCGATCCTGGCGCAGTTTCCGGGCAAGCCCCGGCATGTGCGGCGGCCGTTCATCGATTCCGTGGCCAAGGCCGGCACCGTGCTCGACGAGATCAACCAGGTGGCCGTCACCGAGGGGTACAAGCCGATCGTCTTCATCACGCTGGTCAACGACGAGGTGCGGCAGATCCTGGCCAGCGCGCAATGCCGCGGCCTGGTGCTCGACATGTTCCGCACCTTCGTCGAGCCGCTGGAGCTGGAGTTCGGCGTCAAGAGCAACCACCGCGTGGGCCGTTTCTCCGACGCCGCCAAGAGCAGCGAGTACCACGACCGCATCGAGGCGATCAACTTCTCGCTGGCGCACGACGACGGGCAATCCTCGCGCAACCTGGACATCGCCGACGTGATCCTGCTGGGCGTCAGCCGCAGCGGCAAGACGCCCACCAGCCTGTACCTGGCGATGCAGCACGGCATCAAGGCCGCCAACTACCCGCTGATCCCCGAGGACTTCGAGCGCCACAAGATCCCCGGCGCGCTGACGCCCTACCTGGGCAAGTGCTTCGGGCTGACGATCGACCCTGAGCGGCTCTCGCAGATCCGCAACGAGCGGCGGCCCGGCAGCAAGTACGCGGCGATCGAGAACTGCCGCTACGAGGTGCGCGAGGCCGAGGCGATGATGCGGCGCAACGGTGTGTCGTGGCTCAGCTCGACACACAAGTCGATCGAGGAGATCGCCACCACCATCCTGCGCGACATCCGCCCCGACCGACTGATTTACTGATCGCAGCGCCGCATCGATTCGTAGAGGCACACCGCCGCCGCTGCGGCGACGTTGAGCGACTCTTCACCACCCGGCTGCGGAATACGCACGGTGAGCGCGCAGCGCGCCAGCAGCGCCGGCGCCACGCCCTGCCCTTCATGGCCCAGCACCCAGGCGCAAGGATGCGGCAACGCCGCGCTGGGCAGCAACTGGTCGGTGTCCAGGCGGGTGCCCACCAAAGGCACGGTCAACGCGGCCAGATCGTCGATCCGCAGGCCCTCGATCAGCCGCAGCCCGAAGTGCGCCCCCATGCCGGCGCGCAGCACCTTGGGCGACCACAGCGCCGCCGTGCCCTGCAGCGCCAGCACCTGGCCGACGCCGAAGGCCGCGGCGCTGCGCAGGATGCTGCCGACGTTGCCAGCGTCCTGCACCCGGTCGAGCACCACGCTGGCGGTCGCCGCGTCGAGGGTGGGCGCGGCCGGCAACGCCAGCACGAAGCCCAGCCGCGCCGGTGATGGCAGCGCGCTCAGGCCCTCGAACAGCGCATCGGGCACCCGCACCACGCGCGGCGCCCACAGCGCCAGCGCGCGCAGCGCCGGTTGCGCCCAGGCGCTGTCGCCCACCACCGCCTGCAGCGGCCGCTGGCCGCGCTGGCACAACGCCGCGCACAGGTGCTCGCCTTCCAGCCACAGCTCGCCGGTCTTGCGATAGCCGGCCGGATCACGCGCCAGCTTGCGCAGGCGCATCAGCAGCGGGTTGTCGCGCGAGGTGATCAGCAACGGCTCGGTCACTGGCGCCCCTCGCCCGACGGGTACGTCGGCCGGTCCCCCGAGGGGACAGCGGACCGGCTTGGGGCGGCCCGGCGCCCGGTCCGCGGCGTGGACGCGGCTTGTCTCATGTGTCCACGCTTGTGGCCGCATCGATGACCGCGCGCACCGGCGCAAAGCTGCGGCGGTGCACCGCGCAGGCGCCATGCAGGCGCAGCGCGGCCAGGTGCTCGGCGGTGGGATAGCCCTTGTGGCCGGCGAAGTTGTAGGCCGGATGCAACTCGTGCAGCGCCAGGCACAGCCGGTCGCGGTGCACCTTGGCCAGGATGGACGCGGCCGAGATCGCCGGCACCGTGGCATCGCCCTTGACGATGGCCTCAGCCGGCATCGGCAACACCGGCAGCCGGTTGCCGTCGACCAGCACCTTGCGCGGCAGCAGGCGCAGGCCGGCCACCGCACGCTGCATCGCCAATAGCGTGGCCTGCAGGATGTTGAGGCGGTCGATCTCTTCGACCGTGGCCTCGGCGATGCAGCAGGCCAGCGCCTTGGCACGGATCTCGTCGAACAGGCGTTCGCGCTTTCGCGCGCTGATCACCTTGCTGTCGCCCAGGCCGCGGATCGGCTGCAACTCGTCGAGGATCACGGCCGCGGCCACCACCGGCCCGGCCAGCGGACCACGGCCCGCCTCGTCGACGCCGGCCACCAGCGCCGGCACGTCCCAGCGCAGCCGCCGCTGTTCCGGCCGCTTTTCAGCCGGCTTCGATGACTTGCGCGATGGCATCGGTGGCTTTCTGCGCGGTGTTCTGGCGCAGCGTGTGGTGAAGATCGATGAAGCGACGTTCCAGCGCGGCGCAGCGCGGGGCGTCGTCCAGCCAGGCCAGGCCTTCGCGCGCCAGCGCCTCGGGTGTGGCGGCGTCCTGGATCCGCTCGGGCACGACGAACTCGCCGCACAGGATGTTGGGCAGGCCGAACCAGGGCTGGTAGGCCAGGCGCTTCATGCGCTGCCAGTTCAGCCAGGCCAGGTGGTAGGTGATGACCATCGGCCGCTTGAACAGCGCCGCCTCCAGCGCGGCCGTGCCACTGGCCACCAGCGTCACATCGCAGGCCGCCAGCGCCTCGTGCGACTGGCCATGCAACAAGGTGATGGCCGCGCCGTTCGGAGGTTGGGTCAGCAGCGGCTCGACCAGCGGCCGCAGCCCCGGCACCACCGGCATCACGAAGCGCAGGCCCGGCCGCGCGCGCTGCATCAAGGCCGCGGCCGCGATCAGGCGCGGCGCGATGTGGGTGATCTCGCTGCGCCGGCTGCCCGGCAGCAGCGCCACCACGGTGTCGCCCTCGTCCAGGCCCAGCCGGGTGCGCGCCGCTGCACGCGGGGGCACCAGCGGGATTGCATCGGCCAGCGGGTGGCCGACGAAGGTGGCCGCGATGCCATGCCGCTGCAGCAGCGCCGGCTCGAACGGAAACAGACACAGCACGTGGTCGGCCGCGGCCCGGATCTTCTGCACCCGCTCGCCGCGCCAGGCCCAGATCGACGGGCAGACGAAGTGGATGGTCCTGAGCCCGCCCTGGCGCAGCCGGGTTTCGAGGCCGAAGTTGAAATCGGGCGCGTCGATGCCGATGAAGGCGGCCGGCCGCTCGCGCAGCAGGCGGTCGCCCAGCTGGCGGCGGATGCGCAGCAGCTCGGGCAGACGCTTGAGCGCATCGATGTAACCGAACACCGACAGCCGCTCGTGCGTCCACCAGGCGTCGAAGCCCTGCGCGGCCATCTTCGGCCCGCCGATGCCCGCGGCTTGCAGCGCCGGCCAGCGGCGTTGAAGCCCCGGCAGCAGCAGGCCACCGAGCAGGTCACCCGAGGCCTCGCCGGCCACCAGACCGAGCCGCAGCCCTTCGACAGCCATGGGTGCCGTCAGCGCACGATGCCGCGCTCGGCCAGCGCGAGGAAGTCGAGCATCAGCGCGAGGTCGGCCTCGCTGCCGTCGAGCTGGCCGCGCAGCGCCTCGATGGCGGCGATGCCCGCGGCCAGCGTCAGGCCCTGGCGGTACAGCAGCTTGTGCATCTGCTTGACCTGCGCGATGCGCTCGGGCGTGAAGCCACGCCGGCGCAGGCCTTCGGCATTGATGCCGGTGGCCGCGGCCGGGTTGCCGGCGGCGGTGACGTAAGGCGGCAGGTCTTGCGACAGCCGGGTCTGGAAGCCGGTCATCGCATGCGCGCCCACCCGCACGAACTGGTGCACACCCGACAGCCCGCCCAGGAAGGCCCAGTCACCCAGGTGCACATGGCCGCCCAATTGGGTGGCGTTGGCGATGATGGTGTGGCTGCCCACCTGGCAATCGTGCGCGATGTGCACGTAGGCCATGATCCAGTTGTCGTCGCCCAGCGCGGTAAGGCCGCCGTCCTGCACCGTGCCGGTGTTGATGGTGACGAACTCGCGAATGGTATTGCCGTCGCCGATGACCAGGCGCGTCGGCTCGCCGGCGTACTTCTTGTCCTGCGGGGCACCGCCGATCGACGCGAACTGAAAGATGCGGTTGTCGCGGCCGATGGTGGTGTGGCCCTCGACCACGCAGTGCGCGCCGATGCTGCTGCCCTCGCCGATGCGCACATGCGGGCCGATCACGGCATACGGGCCCACCGTCACGTTGTCGGCCAATTCGGCCTTGGCATCGACCAGGGCCGTGGCGTGGATCTGCGTCATGGGCTGCTCCTCACGCCACCTTGCGCATGGTGCACATCAGCTCGGCTTCGACCGCCGTCTCGCCGCCCACACTGGCGCGGGTCTTGTACTTGTAGATGCCGGCCTTGGCGCGCTCGAGGCTGGCCTCCAGGATCAGCTGGTCGCCCGGCTCGACCACGCGCTTGAAGCGTGCGCCGTCGATGCCGACGAAGTACACCACCGTGCTCTCGTCGGGCTCCTGGCCCATCGACTCGAAGGACAGCAGCGCGGCGGTTTGCGCCAGCGCCTCGAGCATCAGCACACCCGGCATCACCGGCCGGTGCGGAAAGTGGCCCATGAAGAACGGCTCGTTGATGGTGACGTTTTTCAGCGCCTTGATGCGCAGGTTCTTCTCGAGCTCGAGCACACGATCGACCAGCAGGATCGGATAGCGGTGCGGCAGCAGCTTGAGGATGCGGTGAATGTCGAGCATGTCAGCCCCTCGTCCGACGGATACGTCGGCCGATCCCCCGAGGGGATGCGGGCCGGCTTGGGGCGGCCCGGCGCTCGGCCCGCCACGTCGATGTGAAGACTTTCATTTTTCGGCTTTCTCCAGCGCGCGGATGCGGTCGCGCAGGGTGTGCAGCTGGCGCAGGGTGGCGGCGTTCTTTTCCCAGGACGCATTGTCATCGAAGGGAAACAGGCCGCTGTACTGGCCCGGCTTGAGGATCGAGCGGGTGACCACCGTGGCCGCGGTGATGTGCACATGGTCCACCAGCTGCAGGTGGCCCAGGATGATGGCGCCGCCACCGGCGGTGCAGTGCTTGCCGATGCGCGCGCTGCCGGCAATGCCCACGCAGCCGGCCATCGCGCTGTGGGCGCCGATGTGCACGTTGTGGCCCACCTGGATCAGGTTGTCGAGCTTGACGCCGTCGTCGAGCACCGTGTCGTCGAGTGCGCCGCGGTCGATGCAGGTGTTGGCGCCGATCTCAACATCGTCGGCGATGCGCACCGCGCCGAGCTGCTCGATCTTCACCCAGGCGCCCTGGTCGGGCGCAAAGCCGAAGCCGTCGGCGCCGATCACCACGCCCGCATGCACGATGCCACGCGCGCCGATCACGCAGGCCGCGCCCAGCGTGACATGGGCCGCCAGCCGGGTGCCCTCGCCCACCGCGGCATCGCCTCCGATATGGCAATGGGTGCCGATCACCGCGCCGGGCCCGATCACCGCACCCGCGCCGACGTACGCCAACGCGCCGACCGAGGCGCTGGCGTGGATGCGTGCACCGGGCTCGACCACCGCGCTGGGGTGCACGCCCGCCGCCGGCGCATGACGTGTGCGGGCCGCCCACCACTGGGTGAGGCGGGCAAAGTACAGGTAGGGGTCGGGCGTGACAATGGCCGCGCCACGCACCACGGCCATGTCTTGCAGCGCGGGCGCGACGATCACGCAGGCCGCCTGCGAGGCGGCCAGTTGCGCCGCGTAGCGCGGGTTGGCCAGGAAGCTCAGGCTGGTGGCGTCGGCCGATTCCAGCGGGGCCAGCCGCACGATGGCCAGCGCATCGTCGCCGATCAAGGTGCCGCCCAAGGCGGCCACCACGTCGGCCAGCCGCACCGGGGAGGCCACGGCCGCCTTACTTGCCGGCGGGCGCGGTGTTGAGCGCCTTGATCACCTTTTCGGTGATGTCCACACGCGGGCCGGCGAACACCACGTCCTGCAGGATCAGGTCGTATTTCTCGCCTTCGAAGATCGACTTGATGACCTTGTTGGCGCGCTCGACGATGCCGGCAGTTTCTTCGTTGCGGCGCTGGTTCAGGTCTTCCTGGAACTCGCGGCGCTTGCGTTGCAGGTCACGGTCCTGCTCAACCAGATCACGCTGGCGGCGGTTGCGCTCGGCCTCGGGCAGCGTGGGCGCATCCTTCTCGAGCTTGTCGGCCGAGGCCTTGAGCTTGCCGGCCTGCTCGTTGAGGTCCTTGTCGCGCTTGCTGAAGTCGGCCTCCATGCGGGCGAGCGCGGCCTTGGCCGGGGCGGCTTCGCGCAGCACCCGCTCGCTGTTGACGTAGCCGATCTTCAGCTCTTGCGCTTGCGCCAGCCCGGTGCTGGCCAGCAGGGCCGACAGGCCGATCAGGGCGGCGGCGGCCAGGGACTTCAAGGTCATCGTGATCATCAGAACGCAGTCCCGATCTGGAATTGGAAACGTTGGATTCTATCCGTGGGCAACTTCTTCAACGGCACCCCCCAGCTCAGCTTGAGCGGGCCCACCGGCGAGATCCACGACAGGCCGAAACCAGCCGAAGAACGCAGGCTGTCGCCGGTGATCTTCTCGCCATCGCGCCACACGTTGCCGGCATCGGCAAAGGCGAAGATGCGCAGCGACTTGTCGTTGCCGGTGCCGGGTACCGGGAAGTACAGCTCGGTGTTGAGGTTGATCTTCTTGGCCCCGCCGATGTAGGCGCCGGTGGGGTCGATCACGCCCAGCGAGTTCTGCTCGAACACCCGCACCGAGCCCAGGCCACCGCCGTAGAAGTTCTTGAACACCGGGTACGGCCGGCCGCCCTGGCCGATGCCCCAGCCGACCTCGCCGTTGACGCCCAGCGACAGCTTCTGCCACAGCGGGAAGAACTGCTGGTATTGCAGGTTGGTGCGCAGGAAGCGCACGTCACCGGCAACGCTCCACTCGACATTGGCGCGTTGGTAGCGGCCGGCGGTGGGGGTGAGCGCACTGTCGCGCTGATCACGCGCCCAGCCCAGCGTCAGTGGCAATGACGTGGAGCGCGCACCGTAGCGGAAGCGGTAGTCGAAATACTGGTTCGGGATGCCGGTGTTGGCGCCGATGTTGGTCTGCTCGATGCCGATGCCGAAGAACACCGTGTCGTACTCGGTGAACGGCACACCGAAGCGGATGGCCGCGCCCGGATTGGAGATCTGGTACTGGTCGCCCAGGCTGTTGAAGGGCCGCGAGGTGCGGTAGTACAGGTCGATGCCGCGCGAGATGCCGTCGACGGTGAAGTACGGGTCGACGGTGGAGAACACCAGGCTGCGTCCGGTCTTGCTGGTGTTGATTTCCAGGCCCAGGTAGTTGCCCGAGCCAAACACGTTGTCCTGCTTGACCGAGGCGCTGAGCGCCAGCTTGTCGGCGCTGGAGAAGCTCACGCCCAGCATCAGGTTGCCGGTGGGCTTTTCGGTGACATTGACGGTCAGGTCGACCTGGTCGACGGTGCCGGCGACCTCGTTCTCGGCGACCTCCACGTCCTTGAAGTAGCCCAGTCGCTCGACACGCTCACGCGAGAGCTTGATGCGCTCACCGTCGTACCACGACGACTCGAGCTGGCGGAACTCGCGCCGCACCACTTCGTCGCGGGTGCGGGTATTTCCGGCCACGTCGATGCGGCGCACGTAGACCCGGCGCTGCGGGTCGGCCGCCAGCACCACCGCCACCCGGCCGTTGGCACGGTCGATCTCGGTGCGCGCCTCCACCCGGGCGAAGGCATAGCCGAAGGTGCCGAAGCGGTCGGTGAAGGCCTTGGTGGTGCCGGTGACGACGGCGGCACGGTAGGGCTCGCCGGCGCGGATGCCGATCAGCCGCTTGAAGTCGTCTTCCTTGCCGAGGTAGTCACCGGACAGGCGCACCGAGGTCACCGTGTAGGGCTGGCCTTCCTTGATCGTGACGATCAGGCTGATGTCCTGCTTGTCGGGCGAGATCGTGACCTGGGTCGATTCGATGCTGAACTCGAGGTAGCCGCGGTTGAGGTAGTAGGCGCGCAGGGTGTCGAGGTCGGCGTTGAGCTTGGCGCGCGAGTAACGGTCGTTCTTGGTGTACCAGGTCAGCCAGCCCGAGGTGGTCAGGTCCATCAGCCCGGTCAGCGTGCTCTCGGGGAACACCTTGGCGCCGATGATGCGGATCTCGCGGATCTTGGCCGCATCACCCTCGGTCATGGTGAAGCTGACGTTGACGCGGTTGCGCTCGGTGGGGGTGATGGTGGTCACCACCTCGGCGCCGTAGAGGCTGCGCGACAGGTACTGGCGCTTGATCTCCTGCTCGGCGCGGTCGACCAGCGCGCGGTCGAAGGGCAGCCCTTCACCGATGCCCGAGTCCTTCAGCGACTTGATCAGGATGTCCTTGTCGAACTCTTTCAGGCCGACGAAGGTGACGGTCTCGATGACCGGGCGCTCTTCGACGATCAGCACCGCGATACGGCCGTCGATCTCGATGCGCACGTCCTTGAACAGGCCGGTGGCGAACAGCGCGCGCAGCGCAGCGGCGGCCTTCTCGTCGGTGTAGGCGTCGCCCACCCGGAACGGCAAGGCGGCAAACACGGTGCCGGGGTCGGTGCGCTGCAGGCCTTCGACGCGGATGTCCTGCAGCTCGAAGGGCTCGATGGCACGGGCAGCAGGGGCGGCCAGCGCGGTGACGATGGCCACCAGGGCCGTGGCCGGGCGAAACAGGCGGTTGTCGGGAAAGGGGAGCATCAGACTCGTTCAGTGCAGGCCCAGCAGGCGGGCAACATCGTTGAAGAGGGCCACGGACATCATCAGCAGCAAGACTGCGACGCCACCGCGCTGCAAGCGCGCCAGCCATTGGTCGGAGACCGGTCGGCCGGTCAGGCCCTCGAAAATGTAATACATCAAATGGCCCCCATCGAGCATGGGCAGGGGCAGCAGGTTCAGCACCCCCAGGCTCACGCTGACCAGGGCCAGGAAGCCCAGGTAGTAGGCCAGGCCCTGCTGGGCCGACTGGCCGGCCACGTCGGCGATGGTCAGCGGCCCGCTGAGGTTGCGCAGCGAGGCCTCGCCGATCAGCATGCGGCCGATCATGCGCACCGTCAGCGACGACACCTCCCAGGTGCGCAGTGCGCCTTGCTGCAGGCCTTCGATCGGGCCCAGCTGCACCGTCACCATCGCCGGCGGCGCGCCGATGAAGGCATCCACCCGGCCGATGCTGCGCTCGCCGTCGCGCACGATGCGCGGCGTGACCGCCAACTCGACCTCCTGGCCGGCACGCTGCACCCGCCAGGCCATCGCCCGCGACTGGCCGTCGTGCACCACGGCACGGATGCGCTCGCGCAGCGCTTGCGCATCGGCCACCGGCTGGCCGTCGACACGCAGCACGCGGTCGCCCTGGCGCAGGCCGGCGGCCGCGGCCGGGCCGCCGGCCTTGACCTCGCCCATCACCGGCTCGCTGTAGGCCGCGCCCAGGCCGATGCGCTTCATCAGTTCGGCATCCATCTGCTGGGTGCCCAGTTCGTCCAGCGCCAGCCGCACCTGGCGATTGCCACGCCCGTCAGCATCGCTGACCTGCAAGGGCAACGGCCGGCCTGCCATCAGGTGCTGGGTCAGGTGCCAGCGCAGGTCGTTGAGCGAACGCACATCGGTCCACTGCCCGTCATCGTCCTGCCAGGCCTGCACCCAGTCGCCCGCGCGCAGGCCGGCACGCTCGGCCAGGCTGCCGGCCACCGGTGAGCCCAGCACGGCCTTGGGCTCGTCGACGCCGAGCCAGTGCGAACTGGCGTACAGCAGCACGGCCAGCAGCAGGTTGGCCAGCGGCCCGGCCGCAACGATGGCCGCCCGATGGCGCAGCGGCTTGCGGTTGAAGGCCTGTGACAGCTCCTGCGGCCCCACCGGCCCTTCACGCTCGTCGAGCATGCGCACATAGCCGCCCAGCGGCAGCGCCGACAGCACGAACTCGGTGTGCGCGGGCGACTTCTGGTGCCGCCACACCACCTTGCCGAAGCCGACCGAAAAACGCAGCACCTTGACGCCGCAGGCCACCGCCACGCGGTAGTGGCCGTACTCGTGCACGACGATCAGGATCGCCAGGGTCAGCAGGAAGGCGAGTGCGGTGATCATCGGGCCAATCCCAGTGCGAAGGCCTCGGCGCTGGCGCGGGCCCGTTGATCGAGCGCCAGCAAGTCGTCGATGGACGCCGCGTCGGCCGGCCCGGGCAGCAGCGCCGCCACGGTGGCCGCGTTGATGCGGTGGATGTCGGTGAAGCGCACCCGCTGCGCCAGGAAGGCGGCCACCGCCACCTCATTGGCGGCATTGAGCACCGTGGTGCAACCCTCGGGGCCGCGCAGGGCGTCGTAGGCCAGGCCCAGCCCCGGAAAGCGCAACTCGTCGGCCGGCTCGAAGGTCAGCGGCTGGGTGCCGAGGAAATCCAGCATGTCGGCGCCCGACGCCACCCGGTCGGGCCAGGCCAGGCCCACGCTGATCGGCACCTTCATGTCGGGCGTGCCCAGTTGCGCCAGCACGCTGTGGTCGCGGCACACCACCATCGAATGGATGATGCTCTGCGGGTGCAGCACGACGCGGATCTGCGCGGGTTGCAGGTCGAACAGCCAGCGCGCCTCGATCACCTCGAGCGCCTTGTTCATCATCGTCGCCGAGTCGACCGAGATCTTGCGGCCCATCACCCAATTGGGATGGGCGCAGGCCTCGTCGGGCGTGACGGTGTGCAGGCTGGCCGGGTCTCGGCTGCGAAACGGACCACCCGAGGCGGTGAGCACGATGTGGTCGATGCGCTCGGCCCAGGTTGCCGGGTCTTCCGGCAGGCACTGGAAGATCGCCGAATGTTCGCTGTCGATCGGCAGCAGCCGCGCGCCGCCTTCACGCACGGCCTGCATGAACAGCCGCCCGCCGACCACCAGCGCCTCCTTGTTGGCCAGCATCAGGCGCTTGCCGGCACGCGCCGCGGCCATGCAGGCGGGCAGGCCGGCGGCGCCGACGATGGCGGCCATCACGCTGTCCACCTCGGGATGGCCGGCCAGCTCGCACAGGGCTTGCGGGCCGTGCAGCACCTCGGTGCGAACCTCTGCAGCCAGCAGCCGCGAGCGCAGGTCGGCGGCTTGCGCCGCCGTGCCCACCGCCGCGAAGCGCGGCCGCCAGCGCAGGCACAGCGCGGCCAGCTCGGGCACCCGGCGCAAGGCGGTGAGCGCCAACACCTCGTAGCGATCGGGGTGCAGCGCCATCACGTCCAGCGTGCTGCCGCCCACCGAGCCGGTGGCGCCGAGGAGGCA
>Ga0155495_1121_pt1 | contig 22463 bp, 19 predicted proteins | sample RifCSPhighO2_12_FD_107153 | JGI IMG/M metagenome (GOLD analysis project Ga0155495, IMG submission 107153) | Burkholderiales bacterium RIFCSPHIGHO2_12_FULL_69_20
CACAACCCCCTGCGTCTACGAGGTCCGATCGGCCGCGCACCACCACCGCGTCAGCGGTTTGGTCCATCGACCCTTAGCAGTCGCCGGTCCAAAGAGGGAGCGGTCATTCGTGGGCAGAAAAGCCGCTGCGGCCAAGCGAGCTCACGCACGGCGAAGCAGCCGAGAATCTGATGCTCGAGTTCCGTCTGCGGCCGACGCAGGACAGGCTGGTCGCTTGCCTATGGTCGAAGCGGACCGGGCACGGTGAGCCTAACCTGCTGCCCTTCGCCGCGATCACCGACGAGCTCCGCCAGAGGTCGCGACTGCTGGATGCGATCGTTGCATCTTGCCGATCAAGCCGGAGAGCGTCGCCGCGTCGCTGTATTCAGCAGCCTAAAGCACTGACACCCTGTTGGGCATCCATCCCGGCCAATGGAGAATTCGCCCATCACGTTGATGCAGATCAAGCGTCCGTGAGGGGTCAGCTTACATAGTCGACAACGCAAGTCTGTACCGTCTGAACCAAACGATAGTCATGATCCGTCATCGCCAACCCCTACGCCGCTGGGCAGCCCGTGTGCTGTTCCTGTGGTTGTTCGGTGTGGTGGCCGGCGTTGCGAATGCATGCCTGATCCCCGCGCTGAACGCGCCAGCTGAACACACAGCGCAGTTCGAGGACCAAGCACCTTCGCCGCATCACGGCGATGTGATCAATTCTTCGACCACCTCCCTGGCAGGGAACCAGGTCCCCGGTGGCGACGAGTCATCAGGGACGGCGAACTGCCTGGATTTCTGCGACAAGGCGAGCATCTCGATTCCGCCCTTGAAGTCCGCCCTGGACGACGGGCAGGCCCAGGCACTGGCACCGCCAGCGTTGCCAACGTTTCTGCCTGTTCCCGCGTTCGTGCCAATTCGCCAGCAGCCGCTGCGTCGAATTGACGTTGCGGCTCCGCCGATTCCCATCGCGTTCCTGCGCTTGGCGCTATAGCGCCTGACGCTGGCAGACGGCCTCCCGGCCGCTCTGACCAGTGCACCTTTGCCGAGTCCGTGCCGCCATCGTTCGATGGCAGGCATCGCGGCCCCCTCTCCTCCCGAATACACCGATTCCGTGCCGCCCGCTGGCGTGCCGGCACATCGGCTGCATCCGTCCCCAAATCGGCGCAGAGGACCGAGCCGACTGGCAGGTGCCACAGGAACGGCAGTGCAACAGCGTGTCCATCAGCCAAAGAGCAAGGAACCGATCGATGAAGCCGCCTCCGACACAACGCAACCTGAACAAGGTTGATACCCGAAACGGCGACTGGCCACGGGCGCGACGTTGCAGCAGAACGCTGGCGCTGCTTTGTGCCGCGCTCGTCGCCGCCCTGGTGCACATCCCCGCGCGAGCACAAGAGCCAGCGCTTGGGGCAAGCCTACAAGGTCTGCTGGCCCATGCGCGAGCACAGAACCCCGAATTCAACGCAGTGCGTCTGGAAGCCGATGCAGCCGAGCAGCGCATCGGGCCGGCCGGTGCACTGCCCGACCCGGTCTTGCGGGTCGAGCTGATGAACATCAACAACTTCGGCAGCGACGCCTCGCCCAACCTGCTGCCCTCGAAGATCGGCGAAACCAAGTACACGCTGATGCAGTCGCTTCCCCTGTGGGGCAAACGCGACCTGCGGCGTGATGTCGCGGCGGCCGACGCCAGGCAGGCCGCGGCCAGGACCGATGCGACCTGGGCAGAGCTGGCATCGCGCATCAAGGCCACGTATGCGGCGTACTTCGCAGCAGCCGGCAATGAGCGCCTCGCCAAGGAAGTGCTGGGCCTGATGGCGCGGCTGGAACAAGTGGCGCAAGCGCGCTACGCCGGCGGCCTGGCCGGGCAGTCGGACGCGATCAGGGCGCAGCTGGAGCAGACGGCGATGCGCGCCGAACTCATTGCGCTGGAAGGCGAGAAGCAGCAACTGAAGGCTCGGCTCAACGGCCTGCTCGCACGCGACGGTGCTGCACCCCTCGCCGAACCCGACGGGTTGAAGCCGTTGCCACCACTCACCACAGCCGATGCCACGTCGCTCGCCGAGCGCGCGCGCGAGCGCAACCCGCAAATCGCGGCCGAACTGGCGCGGCTGGCCATGGCGCAGAAGAGTCGCGACCTGGTGCAGGCCAACCGCTACCCGGACCTGCTGGTTGGTGTCTCGCCCTCTCAGGTGGGCTCGCGCATCACCACCTGGGGCCTGATGTTCGAGATGAACATCCCGCTGCAACGGGAATCGCGGCGCAGCCAGGAGCGAGAAGCCGAAGCCATGATCCAGGCCGCACGCGCCCGGACCGATGCACTGTCCCACCAACTGCTGGGCGAGCTCGCCGGCAGCCTGGCCGGGCTGGAGGTTGCCCGCCGCACGGAAGCTCTCACAAAGACCCAGTTGCTGCCGCAGTCTGAACTCGGCCTGCAGTCTGCACTTGCCGCCTACGAGAGCGGCAAGGCAGAGTTCGCCATGCTGCTGGAAGCCCAGCGCCAGATCCGCAAGTCCCGGCAGGCGTTGCTCAAGACACAGGTCGAGGCCCAGATGCGCCTGGCCGACATCGAACGCATTCTGGGAGAAGACCTGTGAAAGCCATCCACGTCGCACTGGCGGTCGTCGTGCTGAGCGCCGTCGGCGCCGGCAGCTACTGGCTCGGCACCCGCGCACCGGCCGCGGCGCCGGATGGTGCCAACGGCGCTTCGGCGACCGCCGATTCACCGAAGCCGCGCAAGCTGCTGTACTACCGCAACCCGATGGGCCTGGCGGACACCTCGCCGACGCCCAAGAAGGACCCGATGGGCATGGACTACATCGCCGTCTATGAGGGCGAGGACGAGTCCGGCTCTGCCGGTCCGGCCGGCGCTGCGGCGTCACCGAACCAGGTGCGCATCAGCACCGAAAAGATTCAGAAGCTGGGCGTGCGCACCGAGGCCGCCCAAATGCGCTCGCTCGGCCGCACGGTGCGCGCCTCGGGGCGCGTGGAGCCCGACGAACGGCGGGTCTACGTCATTGCGCCCAAGTTCGAGGGTTATGTCGAGCGCCTGCATGTCAACGTCACCGGCCAGCCCGTCACCAAGGGCCAGCCCTTGTTCGAGGCCTACAGCCCCGAGTTGGTGTCGGCACAACGGGAATACGCGATCGCGATGCAGGGCACCCAGGCGATGAAGGACGCCGGTGCCGATGCACAAAGCGGCATGCAACAGCTTGCCGAATCGAGTCTGACGCGCCTGCGAAACTGGGACCTTTCGTCAGCGCAAGTCACGGCGCTGATCAATTCGGGGCAGGTGCAGCGCAGCATCAGCTTTCCGTCGCCGGTGTCGGGCGTGGTGACCGAGAAGAAGGCGCTGCAGGGCATGCGTTTTATGCCCGGCGAAATGCTCTACCAGGTGACCGACCTGTCGTCGGTCTGGGTCATCGCAGACCTGTCCGAGCAGGACATCGGCAGCGTCAGGACCGGCGCCAACGCCAAGGTCACCGTCACGGCCTACCCGAACGAGGTGTTCCGCGGACGCATCACTTATGTGTACCCCACGCTGAAGGCCGACACTCGCAGCGTGCCTGTGCGTGTCGAGCTGGCCAACCCGGGCCAGAGGCTCAAGCCGGCGATGTTCGCGCAGGTCGAGCTGGCCGTGGGTGGCAGGACACCGGTGCTGACGGTGCCGGACTCTGCGGTCATCGACACCGGCACCCGGCGCCTTGTGCTGGTGCAGGTCGGCGAAGGGAGGTTCGAGCCTCGAGAGGTCGAACTGGGCGGGCGCGGCGAAAACTTCGTCGAAGTCATCAAGGGCGTGAGTGACGGCGAGCAGGTCGTCGTGGCCGCCAACTTCCTGATCGACGCCGAGAGCAACCTGAAGGCAGCCGTCGGAGGCCTCAGTGGGCACTCGGGGTACGGAAATGCACCGAAGGGGTCTGAACCTGCGGCATCGGGCGCGACGCCATCGGCCCCCATTGCACCCACTTGGCCGGCAACGGCGCCGGCACCGGCCAAAGTCGGGCACAAGGCCACAGGCACCGTCGACAGCTTCGACCCGAAGACTGGCACTCTGAGCCTCAGCCATGGCCCCGTCGCCACCCTGAAGTGGCCAGCCATGACCATGAAGTTCAAGGCCGCGAACACGGCGCTGCTGAAGGGCCTGCTGCCCGGTCAGGCGGTGAGCTTCGAGTTCGTGGAGCGACAGCCCGGTGAATACGTCGTGACCGCCATCGCGGCCGCGCCGGGCATCGGAAGCACGCCACCAGCACCCAAGGCAGCGCCGGCAGCTTCTGCAGCCGCCGGCTCGCACAGCGGCCATTGAGCAGAGGACGCCATGCTGGCCAAGATCATCCAGTGGTCGGGACGCAATCCGTTCCTCGTCCTGCTCGCCACCCTGTTCGTCGTCATCGGCGGTGTGATTGCCGTGATGAAGACACCGCTCGACGCCCTGCCCGACCTGTCGGACGTCCAGGTGATCGTCTACACCGAGTACCCGGGCCAGGCGCCACAGGTCGTCGAAGACCAGGTGACCTACCCACTGACCACGGCGATGTTGGCGGTGCCGAAGTCGAAGGTGGTGCGCGGCTTCTCGTTCTTCGGTGCCTCGTTCGTGTATGTCATCTTCGAGGACGGCACCGACATCTACTGGGCCCGCAGTCGGGTGCTGGAGTACCTGAACTTCGCCTCCAGCCGCCTGCCCAAGGGCGTGTCGCCCTCGCTCGGGCCGGATGCCACCGGCGTCGGCTGGGTCTACCAGTACGTGCTGCTGGCCAAGGACAAGACGCTGGCCGAGTTGCGCACCATCCAGGACTGGTACGTGCGCTATCAGCTCACCAAGGCGCCGGGTGTTGCCGAAGTGGCCTCGTTGGGCGGCTTCGTGCAGACCTATCAGGTCACCGTCGACCCGCTTAAGCTGCGCAGCTTCGGCATTCCGCTGATGAAGGTGTCGCAGGTCATCCGCGATTCCAACCGCGACGTCGGCGGGCGCGTGGTGGAGATGGCCGAAACCGAGTACATGGTGCGCGGCAAGGGCTACCTGCGCGGCAAGGCCGACATCGAGATGCTGGTGGTCAAGAGCGAGGGCGGCACGCCGGTGTTGATCAGGGACATCGCCCGTGTGGAGATGGCGCCCGACGAGCGGCGTGGCCTGTCCGAACTGAACGGCGAGGGCGAGGTGGTCTCGGGCATCGCGATGTCGCGTTTCGGCCAGAACGCGCTGGAAGTGATCCACAACCTCAAGGCCAAGGTGACCGAGATCTCGGCAGGCCTGCCAGAGGGCGTGACGATCCAGGCGGTCTACGACCGGTCGGACCTGATCCACCGTGCGATCAAGAACCTGTCCTGGACGCTGTTGGAGGAGAGCGTCATCGTGGCCGTGGTCTGTGTCGTGTTCCTGATGCACGTGCGCTCGGCGCTGGTGGCGATCCTGATGCTGCCGGTGGGCGTGCTGATCTCGATCATCGCGATGCGGATGCTGGGGATGAACTCCAACCTGATGAGCCTGGGCGGCATCGCGATCGCGATCGGCGCCATGGTGGACGCAGCCATCGTGATGATCGAGAACGCCCACAAGCACCTGGAGCGACTGGACCGCCTGAGGCCCGTCCACAGCCTGCGTGACCGGGCCGACGCGATGATCGCCGCCTGCCAGGAGGTGGGTCCGGCCCTGTTCTTCTCGTTGCTGATCATCACCGTGTCGTTCCTGCCGGTCTTCACGCTCGAATCACAGGAAGGCCGGCTGTTTTCGCCGCTGGCCTACACCAAGACCTTCGCGATGGCCGGCTCGGCGCTGCTGTCGGTGACGCTGGTGCCGGTGCTGATGCTGCTGTTCATCCGCGGCAAGATCATGCCGGAGGCGAAGAACCCGGTGAACCGCTTCCTGATCTGGGTCTACCGCCCGATCATCGAAGCCGTCATGCGCTGGAAGAAGCTGACCATCGCGCTGGCACTGATCGCCATGGGGCTGTCTTACTACCCGGCGTCCAGGCTCGGCAGCGAATTCATGCCGACCCTCAACGAGGGCACGCTGCTGTACATGCCGGCCTCCCTGCCGGGCATGTCCATCACCAAGGCCGCCGAGGTGCTGCAGACGCAGGACAAGATCATCAAGAGCTTCCCGGAAGTGGCCTCGGTGTACGGCAAGGCCGGCCGGGCGAACACGGCCACCGACCCGGCCCCGACCGAGATGTTCGAGACCGTCATCAACCTGCAACCCCAGGAGCAGTGGCGGGCCGGCATGACCACCGACAAGCTGATCGCCGAGATGGACAAGGCGCTGCAGTTCCCCGGGGTGTCCAACGCCTGGACGATGCCGATCAAGGCGCGCATCGACATGCTGTCCACCGGCATCCGCACGCCAATCGGCATCAAGGTCTTCGGCAAGGACCTGGGCGAGATGGAAAAGCTCGCCAAGCAGATCGAGGCCGTGGTCAAGACGGTTCCCGGCACCACCTCGGCCTTCGCCGAGCGCCTGACGGGCGGCAGCTATCTGAACATCGAGCCCGACCGCGTGGCGCTCGCCCGCTACGGCTTGACGGTGGGTGAACTGCTCGATGTGATCGGCACCGCCCTGGGCGGCGAGATGGTCACCACCACCGTGGAAGGCCGCGAGCGCTTCGGCGTCACCGTGCGCTATCCGCGGGAGTTGCGCACCAACCCGCAGCAGATCGAGCGCGAAGTGCTGGTGCCGATCATGGGCGGGGCTATGGTGCCGCTGGGCCAGGTGGCCAAGGTGGTCGTCGCGCGCGGCACACCCGGCATCCGAACCGAAAACGCCCTGCTGTCTGCGTACATCTTCGTCGACATCCGCGGTCGCGACATCGGCTCGTATGTCGCCGATGCGCGCAAGGCCGTCGCCGAGCAAGTGAAGTTCCCGGCCGGCTACTACATCACCTGGAGTGGCCAGTTCGAGTACATGGAGCGCGCCGTCGAGAAGATGAAGGTCGTCATTCCGGTGACCTTGCTGACCATCTTCCTTTTGCTCTACCTGAACTTCCGGCGCATGACCGAAACGCTGATCGTCATGTTGTCGGTGCCCTTCGCGCTGGTGGGTGGCGTGTGGCTGATGTGGTGGCTCGACTACAACCTGTCGGTGGCCGTGGCGGTGGGCTTCATCGCACTGGCCGGTGTGGCCGCCGAGACCGGCGTCGTGATGCTGATCTACCTCGACCACGCCTGGCAGGATGCGCAGGAACGGTGCCGCCAGGAAGGCCGCCATCCCGGACCCGCCGATCTGTACGCCGCAGTCATGGAAGGTGCCGTCGAACGTGTGCGACCCAAGATGATGACGGTGGTGGCCATCATGGCCGGCCTGTTGCCTATCATGTGGGGAACCGGCACCGGCTCGGAGGTGATGAGCCGCATCGCCGCACCGATGGTCGGCGGCATGATCTCGTCGACCGTGTTGACGCTCGGCGTGATTCCGGCGCTATACGCGCTGGTCAAGCAGTGGCAGCTGCGGCGTGCGTCGGCTGCGCCTGCGGCCGCGGTGGTCAAAGCGGTGGCCAGCGCATGACGAGCCTAGCCCTCTCTCGGCATCGCGGATATGTGAATCCGATGGTCTGGGCGTTGGCCGCCTTGGCCGTGATGCTGGGCGGTTGTGCGTCGCTGGAGCCTGGCCATCAACGCCCGCCATCGTTGAGCATCGCCGATACGGGCGCGACCACGCTGAGCCGCGCTTTCGCCCGCTACGCAGCGGTGCGTAACGGGCAGTCGGGATTCAAGGTGATTGCCACAGGGCATGAAGCGCTTGTCGCCCGTGGCGCCCTGACGGAGCTGGCAGAGCGCACCCTGGATCTGCAGTACTACAGCGTGGGTGACGACTCCAGTTCCGAACTGCTTCTGTCCCGCTTGCTGATTGCAGCCGAACGCGGCGTCCGCGTGCGCGTGCTGCTGGACGACCTGTTCGCAAGCGCGCGCAAGTTCGGAGCGCGTGCTGTCGCCGCGCACCCGAACATCGAGGTGCGCCTGTTCAACCCCTTCCGCGCGATCGGCAGCTCCGGCCTCGCACGCCTCCCGGAGCTCGCCTTCGATGCTGCGCGTCTGAACGTGCGCATGCACAACAAGGCCTGGATCGCCGACAACTCGGCAGCGGTTTTCGGCAGCCGCAACATCGGCGACGAGTACTTCGACTTGAGCGAAAGCGAAGGCTTCACCGACATCGACCTGCTCGTCATCGGGCCGGCCGTTCGTGCGATGTCGGAGGCGTTCGACCGCTACTGGAACAGTGATCGCGCGATACCCGTCGGGCGCTTCTCGCCAATGCCTGAGCCTGCCGACCGCGAACGCGTGCGCCGCGAGCTGCACGCACTGGTTGGTGATTGCCAATCGAACATCCCATGCCGCTGGCTGGCCGAGACCGAGCTTCGTGAGGCGCTGCGCGCGGGCAGACTGCCGCTCGCGTGGGCGTCGGCGCGCTTCCTTGCTGACATGCCCGAAGGCGAGAAGACGGGAATTCCCTCGGGGGTCGAACATGGCTACGTCGGCGACGACCCCGCCGGCTCGCGAACGGTGTCGGAGCTGCTGATCGCCTCGCCCTATTTCATACCGGACGCCCACGGCATCGCCCATCTCACGCAGATGAGTCGGGGCGGCGTGCGCGTGGCAGTTCTGACCAACTCGCTTGCCTCCACCGATTCCGTTGTCGCGCACGCCGGCTATGCGGGGCGCAGATCCGAATTGCTGAGCGCCGGCGTCGAACTCCACGAGTTCAAGCCGCAGAACGGGCTGCAGCACCGCTGGCGCCACCGCTGGGGCCACGCATCGCCGGCCAGCCTGCACACCAAGCTCGTCGTGCAGGACCGCGCGCGTGTCGTTATCGGCTCGTTCAACCAGGACCCGCGCTCGCGCCTGCACAACACCGAGTCGTGGCTGCTGATCGAGAGCCGCGAACTCGCTGCCGAATTGGCCGCGCATTTCGAGGAAGGCACTGAACTGCACCACTCGTTTCGCGTCGAACGCACAAACAACGCTGCGGGGAGCGCCTCGCTCGCCTGGCTGTCGTCCGAACAAGGTTCGTTTGTGCGCCACGACACCGAGCCGATGACGGACGCCTGGCTGCGGCTGTGGCGCTCTGTCCTTCGTACCCTCATCCCTGAGCACCTGCTATGACAGCGGTGCTTTTTCGAACCTTGTGGGCGCCCCGAGGGGCGATGCAGGTTGAATGGTCCGATCGATCGATCGAGGGGTATCGAAATAAGTGCGAGCATGCGGTCGATACGCCGTCTGGCGACGGTCGTGCAGGCAGGTCTGGCATCGGCAGGCTGTGTAGAAGCCTCGCCAAGCCATTCTGCCGACCTGCATCAGCACATCGAGTCGGCGCGAACACGAGCAGTTCACGAATCGTGCGCAGCACACCTTACGAAGGAAGCCGCCGACGCGCGCACAGTGGCTATGGTTCACATCTGGATGGCCCTCAGCTACCAAGGCGCAGTTGGATGCATCGGGAAATCGATGTCCAGTCATTGCAGCGCGATCGCCCCTACCCAGGAGCCACTCGCGGCCCGGTACCAAGCCATGGCTGCCGCACACCGCGAGTGCGCCGGACCGGCGCAGTCCTGACCAGGTACGAACGATGAACGCGGCCTTGCCCGAGCAGGTCGATCGCAGGCGGCGCGGACTCGCCGCGGTGCTGGGCGGCGGCGCCGTGGCGGCTTCGCTGTCGGGCTGCGCCGTACTCGTGCGCAATGGGCCAGCCGGCCCGGTGTTGGAGTTCGACGACCCGGCCTTCGTACCGCCGCCGCCCAATGTTGCGCGACCGGTGGCGCTCGTGCTATCTGGCGGTTCGGCGCGCGGCTTCGCCCACTTGGGCATGCTGCGCGTGCTGGAGCGCGAGGGTTTGCGCCCCGATCTGATCGTCGGCACCAGCGCAGGTGCGATCGTCGGCGCAATGTCCGCGTCGGGAATGAAGGTCAGACAGATGGAGGCACTCGCCGAGCAGTTGGACTGGTCGGTGGTGCTCGACTTCGAACCGATCCAGGCACTGTTCAACGGCTTCGGGCTCGGCCCAGTGCCGGGCCATCGGCTCGAGCGGTTCCTGCGCGCTCATATTCGGCAGCCAATCGAGCGTTTCGCAGTGCCTTTCGCCGCCGTAGCGGCGGACATGAACAACGGCGACATCGTTCCGCTGACGCATGGCGACGCCGCACGTGCGGTTCGTGCCTCCTGTGCGGTGCCGGGCATCTACGCCCCGGTCCGCGTACGCGAGCGCCTGCTCGGTGACGGGCAGATCGTGAGCCCCTTGCCAGTTTCGACGGCACGCGCACTTGGTGCCCGCCGGGTGCTGGCGTTCGACGTCGTTTATCCACCTCACCACAGCGAGATCACGAGCCCGATTTCGATGCTGTTCCAGTCCCTGATCGTTTCCGGGTGGCGCCATGTGTTGGCCGAGCGTCAGCAGGCCGACCTGGTGATCACGCCCGAGATCCGCACCACCACGCAGCTTGGTCTCGGTAGTCGGGACTGGCTGATCGAGGCCGGCGAGCGCGCTGCACTATCCCGCGTTGCCGAGATCAGGAACCTCTTCGCCACGGCGTGAGCCGTGGCAGCCATGGAGTACGCGATGAACATGTGCGTTGACCGCAAAGCCGATGCGATGGATCTGCGCTGGCACCGGCTGCGCTGCGGGCTTGCTGGTGTCGCAGCGGCGCCCCTGACTCGCTGCGGTGGTGGTGGCGGTGGCAGTGCGATGAAACATGGAGCGCGCCGTCGAGAAGCTGAAGATCGCCATCCAGGACCAGCCGATCCGTGCGCCGCAGTCATCGAAGGCGCCGTCGAGCGCGTGCGCCCCAAGATGACTACCGTCGTGGCCATCATGGCCGGCCTGTCGCCGATCATGTGGGGCACCGGCACCGGCGCGGAGGTGATGAGTCGCATTGCAGCGCCCATGGTCGGCGAATTGATCCCGTCGTCCGTGCTCACACTCGACGTGATCCCGGCGCTGTACGCGTTGGTCAAACAGTGGCAACTCCAACGCAATCTGCGCAGCACCTCCGTGCCATCGGTGGCGCGTGCGCATTCCACGGCCGCCACCCCAATACGGGCGGCAGGTCACCTTCAGTCCATTGAACAAGGAGAAATACGATGAAGACCTCATTCAGACCTTCGCGGCGTGCAGCGGGTGAATTGCTGGTTCTGGGCATCGCACTTTCGGGTTGCGCCGAACTGATCACGAGCCCGTCCGCGGCAATGCAGCAACAGATCGAAGCCGCACGGACACCTGCCGACCACGAAGCGCTTGCCGGCTACTACGTCAAGGAGGCGGCCGCCGCGCGCGGCAAGGCCGAGGACCACCGCAAGATGGGCAAGGGCTACGCGTCGTGGCCGGCCGGCGGCCGCGGCAGTGGCGGCGGAGGCAGCTGGGCCGCCCATTGCAACGCATCGGCGGCGAGCTACGAAGACATCGCCAAGCGCTACGACGCCATGGCGGCCGAGCATCGGCAGCTGGCCAAGTGACCTTGGCGCACCTTCCGGGTACGGCCAGTCCACACCCGTAGCACTCTTGCCAGCGCCGCTGCCAAAGGCGGCGCTGGCCCATCCATTGAGGAATACAACATGATCCGACGTCGATTTCTATGGAGTGCATCGGCGCTCGCGGCAATGGCCGCCCTGCCGGCACTCTCCGCAACGAAGCTGCCCGAGCTGGAGGTGTTCAAGAGCCCTTACTGCGGCTGTTGTGGTGCCTGGATCGAACACATGAAGGGCGCGGGCTTCGCGGTCAAGGTGACGCCCGTGACGGAAACTTCCGCGACGCGCAAGCGGCTGGGTCTTGCGGAGCGCTATGCGAGCTGCCACACGTCAACGATCGGCGGTTACGTTCTGGAAGGTCACATCCCGGCTGCAGAGGTGAAGCGTCTTCTGGCCATGAAACCAAAGGCCCTCGGCCTGGCCGCTCCGGGCATGCCGGCGGCCTCTCCGGGCATGGACACGCCTGGGCGCAAGGATCCCTATGACGTGCTGCTCATCGGCACGGAAGGGCAATCCAGGGTCTTTGCGACCTACCCCAAGTAGTCCATGGACTGACTCTGTCATCAGACAGAGTTTCGATCAACCCTTCTGGAGCGGTCATGAACGCAACACTGACAATGGCAGGCAAGCGGATCGACGACCGCCGACGCATGCTGCTGCTGGGCGTAGCGGGTGCGTCGCTCGGGCACCTCTCTGGCTGCGGGGGTGGCAGCGCGTCGTCGATGATGGGTCAGGGCGTCACCACGCCTCTCGTCGATCCATCCGCTGGTGCCGCCTCAGAGCGCATCCTGCCCATCATTCAGCAGGACACCGGGGTGGCGGATGGCAGCGGTGGACGGCAGTTCGCATTGACCGTCCAGCGGGGCATTTCGCAGATCCTGAGCGGCGTCAACACACCCACGCTGGGCTACAACGGCGCGCTGCTGGGCCCCGCACTGCGCTTGCGCACCGGCGAGCGAACCACGATTCGGGTTCGCAACGACCTGGACGAGATCACGACCGCACACTGGCATGGCCTGGTCGTCCCGCCTGAAGTCGACGGCGGCCCGCACCAGCCCATTGCCCCTGGCGCCACCTGGGAGGCAAGTTTCACGGTGACGAACCCGGCCTCCACCTGCTGGTTCCACCCTCATGCCCACGGAAGCACCGGACGGCAGGTGGTGTCCGGCCTGGCCGGCCTGCTGATCATCGACGACGGCACCGTCGCGCCGACGGTGTTGCCCGACACCTGGGGCGTCGATGACCTGGCGCTCGTGCTGCAGGACAAGCGCTTCACGGCAGACGGAAGGATCGACTACACGCTCACGACCAACGATCAGCTGGTTGGATACGCCGGCAATCGGCTTCTGGTCAACGGCCTGTTCGGCCCGACGTGGCGGGCACCTCGGCAATGGGTCCGGTTGCGACTGCTGAACGGCTGCAATGCGCGCATCCTGGTGCTGCGACTGAGCGATGCAACGCCGATGCTGCAGATCGCCAACGAAGGCGGCGTGTTCGCCGCCCCGGTGGCCCGCAGCAGCCTGACGCTGGCCCCTGGAGAACGCGCCGAAGTCCTGGTCAACTTCGGCAACGCCAATGCCGGCCAGGTGACCCGGCTGCTGGCCAGCACGGCCGGGGGTGGCATGGGCATGGGCATGGGTATGGGCGCAGGGCCGGACACCGAGGTCACGGCATTGACGATGCGCGTCGACCTGCCCCGCCAGCCTGGCGCCATGTCGTCACCACCCATCCGGCTGTCACCCGCGCCGGCCGTCTCGGTCGGTACGGGTGCCACGGTCCGGAACTTCCGCCTCGATGGCGGGATGATGGGCAGCGCTTTCACCATCAACGGTCGACGATTCGACATCGGGCGCATCGACCTGTCCGTGCCGGCAGGCGCTGTGGAAATCTGGCGCTTCGTCAACGCCACCGGCATGGCCCACCCGATGCATGTGCATGGGGTCCGGATGTCATTGCTTTCGCGTGACGGCAACACGCCGGCCAGTCACGAGCAAGGCCTGCGGGATACCTTCATCGTGGATGCCATGCAGACCGTCAGCGTCGCAGTGGAGATGCCCTTTGTGGCTTCTCCGGTACCGCTCATGTTCCACTGCCACATCCTCGAACACGAGGACGCCGGCATGATGGGTCAGTTCATCACCACTTGACCGCAAACGCGGGATGGGCCGACAGAAGCCCGTTCCGAGCAGCACCTCGGAACGGGCGCCCAGCGCGAGCGCTCAGCCGCGATCCGGCCGCTTCCTGCTCATCAGCAGCCAGATGGCCACAGCCGCCAGGGCGGTGTAGTTGAGCGCTATGAACCAGGGCGTGATCCATGCGATGCCATCGAAGCCGCGCTGCGTGAACGGGTACAGCACGGGCACCGGGTAGTAGTCGGCCGAGTGCGTGAACACATCGATCACGATGTGCGACCACCAGCCCAGCAGCGGAATCCAGAGGGTGCGACGCACCGCCCACAACGCCAACGTGACGAGACCGGCGATCGGCGCACTGTGCATCACGCAATGCAGGTGATGCGACAACAACCCGACCAGCGGCGGCAGACCGGGTTCCTGTCCGGGTACCGCCACGGCATAAGCCCGCAGCGCAGCAAAGGTTCCGTCGGCGAAGAGCCACCAGCTTGCGATGGGCAGGAAATGGATCACGTCGGGCAACGCTGCCAGCACCAGCGTGATCAGCACAGCGCCCCTCGACAGCGGTCGCCGACGATGGATCACCGTGGCGCCCGCAGCAGCCCACAGCGTGTGCGCAACGATGTCCATCGCCGTGCCTGCCGTCAGTCCTGCTTCAATGCAGCACCGCGCAGGCGCAGCGCATTGCCGATCACCGACGCCGAGCTCAGGCTCATCGCCAGCGCCGCGATCATCGGCGACAGCAGCCAGCCGGTGAACGGGTACAGCAACCCGGCTGCCAGGGGAATGCCCAGCGCGTTGTAGACGAAGGCGAACGCCAGGTTCTGTCTCATGTTGGCCACGGTGGCCACCGACAGTGCGGTGGCCGTGGCGATGCCGCGCAGGTCGCCCTTCACGAGCGTGAGTTGCGCGCTGTTCATCGCCACGTCGGTGCCCGTGCCCATGGCGATGCCGACATCGGCGCGGGCCAGGGCCGGGGCGTCGTTGATGCCGTCGCCGGCCATGGCGACGACACGGCCTTCGGACTGCAGCTTCTCGACCAGCTTGAGCTTGTCGGCAGGCTTGACTTCGCCGTGTACCTCGTCGATGCCCAGGCGCTTCCCCACGGCCCGCGCCGTGGTCAGGCCGTCGCCGGTGGCCATCACGACGCGGATGCCCGCTTTGCGCAGCGTGGCCAGCGCTTCGGCCGTGGTCGCCTTCACCGGATCGGACACCGCCAGGATGCCCGCGAGTTTTTCGTCGACGGCCAGGTGCATCACGCTGGCCCCCTCGGCACGCAGTGCCTCGGCCTGGACCGCCATCGGTGCCACGTCGACGCCGAGTTGCGCCATCAGCGCGGTATTGCCGAGCGCCAGGGCCTTGCCGGCGATGGCGCCGCGCACGCCGATGCCGGAGGCGGAATCAAATTGCTCGGGTTTGTCGAGCACGAAGTTCTTCTCGCGCGCTGCCGTCACGATGGCTGCAGCCAGTGGATGCTCGCTGCCCTGGTCGAGGCTGGCCGCCAGGCGCAAAACCTCGCTGGCTTCGAAACCGTTCGCGCCGATCGCCTTCTCGAAGCTGGGCCGCCCTTCGGTCAGCGTCCCGGTCTTGTCGACGATGAGGGTGTCGACCTTGCGCAGGTTCTCGATCGCCGCCGCGTCGCGGAACAGCACGCCATGCGTGGCGCCGCGGCCGGTGGCGACCATGATGGACATCGGTGTGGCCAAGCCCAGTGCACAGGGGCAGGCAATGATCAGCACCGCCACGGCATTGATCAGTCCGTAGACCCAGCTCGGCTCGGGCCCGAACAAACCCCAACCGAAGAAGGTCAGCAGCGCCGCCGCCACGACGCCGTAGACGAAGTAGCCGGCCACCGCGTCGGCCATGCGCTGCATCGGCGCGCGCGAGCGCTGCGCCATGGCCACCATCTGCACGATCTGCGACAGCACCGTGGCCGAGCCCACATGCTCTGACTGCATCACCAGCGCGCCGCTGGTGTTGAGCGTGGCGCCGATCAGCTTGTCGCCCACGCGCTTGCTCACCGGCAGGGGTTCGCCGGTGAGCATGGATTCGTCGAGCGCGCTGCTGCCCTCGACGACCACGCCGTCGACCGGCACCTTTTCGCCGGGCCGCACACGCAGCATGTCGCCGACATGCACGTTGGCCAGCGGGACGTCCTCTTCGGATCCATCCGCCGCGATGCGGCGTGCCGTCTTGGGCGCCAGGCCCAGCAGCGACTTGATGGCCGCCGAGGTCTGCGAGCGCGCCTTCAACTCCAGCAGTTGGCCCAGCAGCGTCAGCGAGATGATCACCGCCGCGGCTTCGAAGTAGACGGCGACACGGCCCATCGAGACAAAGGAGTCCGGGAACACCTGCGGCGTGACGGTGGCCACCACGCTGTAGACGAAGGCGGAGCCGGTGCCCAGGCTGATCAGCGTCCACATGTTGGGGCTGCGATTGACGACGGATTGCGCCCCCCGCACGAAGAACGGCCAGCCGGCCCACAGCACGATGGGCACGGCCAGCACCAGTTCCAGCCAGCTCTGCGTGGCCATGGCCATCCAGCCCAGTTGATGGCCGATCATCGCCAGCACCGTCACCACCACCGTCAGCGGCAGCGTCCACCAGAAGCGGCGCCTGAAGTCCACCAATTCCGGGTTGGACTCGTCGTCCAGGCTGGGCAGCACGGGCTCCAGCGTCATGCCGCACTTGGGGCAGTTGCCGGGACGGTCCTGGCGGATCTCCGGATGCATCGGGCAGGTGTAGACCGTGCCGGCTGCGGCCGCGGCCGCGGCGTCAGCCGCTGGTGCCAGCTCTGCGGCCAGCCCAGGCAGGTTGCCATGGTCGTGGCGTTGGGAGTGGGCCGCAGAACTGTCGTTGTGTGCGGTGTGGTCCATGTTCGTGTCCTTCCAGCGCATGCGCGAAGTGACAGCGCATGACGAGCTTGAACCCTTCCCTCATTGGAATGTCAAGCCCCGCCATGAATGGCTGCCCCTAGGCCTTCGGTTACCTTCACGACATTGAGCGGTCCGCGCCTCAGGCAGAGCCTGCCGTGGTCAGCGCCGATGGCACACGTTCGAGTCGGGCGCGAACTTCTTTCGCCACAGCCGCGACTGCCGGGTTGCTGGTCAACTGAAACACCGCCACCCCAAGACGCCGGTCCTCACTGGGCGGCCGGCGACGCCGGCATGCGCTGCATCATCATGTCCATCATCATCTGCATCATGGCCATGTGCTCCGTCATCATCTGATGGCGCTGGGCCATGCCGGCGGGCATGCCTTTGCTGTGATCCATGCCGGCCATGCCGCCCATGCCCTGCATGCCACCGTGCATCTCCTTCATCATCGCCATGCCTTCCTGCATGGCCTTCATGTGCTCAACCATCAGAGCCTGACGTTCCGCCGGGCTCCTGGCGGCCATCATCTTCTGGTGCATGTCCTTCATGGCCTTCATGCGGGGTTCCATGGCGGCCATGGTCATGGGTGCGCCGCCATGGGACATGCCGGGCGACATGCCTGCCGCAGGGGCGGCATCCGTGGCACCGGGGCTGGCACAGGCGGTGGCAAGGGCAGCGAGGGACAGCGCAGCAAAGGTTCGGATTGCATTCATGGTGAACTCCTGATGGGGTGAAGGTCCGGGACGGACCAATGGAAGTCTGGGAGTGGGGGGCCTGATCGCCGGCCACCGGATGGCGGCATCGGCCGTGCCCTGGCTGTCGAAGGTGCACGGCGCCGGCGGCGCATTGCCCCGACAGCCTGGAATCTCAGGCTAGATCGTCAGACGAAGCAGGCGAAGGAAGAGCGGCGGACCGACCGAGGCCGGCCGCTCGACGGGCCGCCAATGCGCGGCCGCTGCAACCGGCACGGCCGGCGACCACGGAGCGCCGGCCATAGGCACCAGACTCGGAAGGTCGGCCTGTGAAGCCTTGCTTTTGGCCGGGGCCGAAGACTCGTCGGCACAGAACTTGAGGCAGACCGCCTTGCCGCCATGCTGGATTGGTTCACCGCGCTCGCTGTCAGCGTGGTGGTGGGCCGGCCCGGCATCGTGCTCACATGGCGCGACGCCTGAATCGCATCCGCCTATTCGTGTGCCTGCAAGGAGGGAGAAGGCGGCTGCATTAGGTTCGGCGGCCTGGACCAGGCAGGCGTTTGCAACCCCGGACACCAACGCAAACACCCACGCGAACATCGCGACACAGGCGGTGTGTCGGAGCTGCCGGCGGGTGAAGTGCAGGGGCCGCATCAGAGCAGTGGGTTAGCGTGCCAGGAATCGCGAGCAGACTTTGCCGCGCCCTGGCGCGGATTCATTGAATCCCCCGGAATGTCGATGGCGCCGACCTCTTCGGCTCGAAGTGTGAACCGAAAGGCGGCATCGGGAAAGGCCCGTCTCACTTGCGTCCCCGCACGACGATCCAGGCCACGAGGCCGACCACGACGACTAGCAGAACAGGTCCCCAGTAGCCGCCGTAGCCGCCCATCCAGCCAGCGCCACCCATGCCACCGTTCATCATGGTTCCGCCCTGTGCAGACGCCAGGCCGCTCAGCCCCAAGGGAAAGGTCCCGGCAACTTTGGTCAGCAAATTCTTCATGGCAACCCCTCAGAAAAGCGGTGGACCCCGACACGCCCTTGTGCGGTGTGCATGCCCTTGGACGCAAGGTCTACTAGGCAGAGGTGGTGCGTTTCAACTTAGGCCTGAAGCGAACGGCGGTCTGTGCGCCGTCGAACATGGACCCGAGATGGTGTCGCGCCGTGTGCGTTCCAAGAGTAGGAGCAGGTGGGTGACATGGTCCCGCCATCGACACATGGGTCGGACGACTGCTCCCGCAGCCGTTACTTGCAGTGCCCACAACAAGACCCACGCCCGACTGCGGCAACTTCCTGGACCGCCGCCTCGACCGACACCGGCGTGTAGCCAGCGTCCTTGATGGCCTCCGCCAGTTGCTCCACGTCCGCCGACACAGGCTCCACCTGCACACGTTGCGTGGCCAGGTCGATCTGAACCTTGGCGTCCTTGTCGGCGGCTTTCAGCGCCTTGGTGATGGTGCTGACGCAGTGGCCGCAGGTCATGTCGTTGACTTCGAAAGCAATCATTGTTTGTTCCAGTGGGTTGTTGATGCGTCGACTGTGAACTCTCTCACTGTTGGAAGGTCAAGCGATCCTTCCGGGAATCCACAACGCCTGCAGGCAGATTCGCTGCTGGTTGTTGACCTTGCCATCGTTAGAACCTTGACGATGCGCAACATCGAACAACTCCCGGGGCATCCATGAACACCTCCGCGCTTTCCGAATTCAAGCTGCAGGTCACTGGCATGACCTGTGCCTCCTGCGTCATGCGTGTCGAGAAGTCGCTCAATGCAGTCCCCGGCGTCAGGCAAGCCAGCATCAACCTGGCGACCGAATTGGCTACCGTGAGCGCCGAGCGTGCAGTGACTGCACACACGCTGGCCGCTGCCGTGCGCAAGGCCGGCTACGACGTCGCGACGACCGAAACCACGCTGCTGGTCGAAGGCATGACCTGCGCCTCGTGCGTGGCGCGCGTCGAGAAGGCGCTGCTCAAGGTGCCCGGCGTTTCCGGCGCCACGGTCAACCTCGCGACCGAGAAGGCGAGCGTCCAGGCGCTGTCTACGGTGCCGGTCGCAGCGCTGAAGTCCGCCATCGAGAAAGCCGGCTACGCCGCGAAGGAGGTTCAGGATGCGACGGCGCAAACGCCGCCTCGGCTTCCGGCCTGGTGGCCCGTCGCCGTGGGCGGCGCGTTGACGCTGCCTCTGGTGATGCCGATGCTGCTGCAGCTCTTCGGCATCGACTGGATGCTCGACGGCTGGCTGCAGCTGGCGCTGGCGACCCCGGTGCAGTTCTGGCTCGGCTGGCGCTTCTACCGTGCCGGCTGGAAGGCCGTACTCGCCAAGACCGGCAACATGGACCTGCTGGTGGCTCTGGGCACCTCGGCGGCTTACGGGCTGTCGGTCTACCTGCTGTTCAAGCATGCCGACCATGGCATGCCGCACCTGTACTTCGAGGCCTCCGCGGCGGTCATCACGCTGGTGCTGCTGGGCAAGTGGCTCGAACAGCGCGCGAAGCGGCAGACCGCTGATGCCATCCGCGCACTCAATGCGCTGCGCCCGACAACCGCCCGGGTGCGCCGTGGCGACGTGGAGGTGGACGTCCCGGTAGAACAGGTGATGGTCGGCGACCTCGTCATCGTGCGCCCGGGCGACCGCGTGGCCGTCGACGGCGACATCGTCGAAGGCCGCAGCCACATCGACGAATCGCTCATCACCGGCGAGAGCCTGCCGGTGGCCAAGGGCGTCGGCGACAAGGTGACCGGGGGCGCCATCAACGCCGAGGGTGCGCTGACGGTCCAAACGACGGCCATCGGCGCAGAGACCACGCTGGCCCACATCATCCGCATGGTCGAATCGGCCCAGGCCGCGAAGGCGCCCATCCAGCGCATCGTCGACCGCGTCAGCGCGGTGTTCGTGCCCGTGGTGCTGCTCATCGCGCTGGCCACCTTTCTGGGCTGGTTCAGCTTCACGGGCGACTGGGAACAGGCGCTCATCAACGCGGTGGCCGTGTTGGTCATCGCCTGCCCTTGTGCGCTCGGACTGGCCACGCCGACGGCCATCATGGCCGGCACCGGCGTCGCGGCGCGCCACGGCATCCTCATCAAGGACGCCGAAGCGCTGGAGGTCGCGCACGCGGTCACCGTGGTCGCGTTCGACAAGACCGGCACGCTCACCGAGGGCAAGCCTTCGCTCGCTGCCGTCGTGGCCGCGGAGGGTTCGGCGCGTGACGAGGTGCTGCGCCTGGCCGCGGCGCTTCAGAAGTCGAGCAGCCATCCGTTGGCCGTAGCCGTGATGGACCAGGTGCGGCAAGAGCGCCTGCCCGTGCCAGAGGCGCACGATGCCCAGGCCCTGCCGGGGCGTGGCGTGCAGGCTGTCGTGCGCGGCCAGACGCTGGCCCTGGGCAGCACGCGCCTGCTGCGCGAACTGGGGCTCGAAGAAGGCGGCCTGCATGCCGATGCACAACGGCTGGAGCGGCAGGGCAGGACCGTGTCGTGGCTGGTCCAGTCCGATGTGGGCCAGCGGCGATTGCTGGGACTGCTGGCCTTCGGTGACACGGTCAAGGCAACTGCGGCGGAGGCGGTGTCGCGGCTGCATCAACTTGGCATCCGAACCGTGATGCTGACCGGCGACAACCGCGGCGCAGCCGAGGCGGTCGCAAAGGAGCTGGGCATCACCGAGCTGCGTGCCGAGGTGCTGCCCGGTGACAAGGCAGCAATCGTCAAGGAACTGCGCGATGCTGGCGAGGTGGTCGCCTTTGTAGGCGACGGCCTGAACGACGGGCCGGCGCTGGCCGCCGCGTCGGTGTCGTATGCGATGGCGGGGGGCGCCGACGTGGCCACCGAGACCGCCGGCATCACGCTGATGCGCGGCGACCCGCGGCTGGTGGCCGACTCGCTGGACGTGTCGCGCCGCACCTACTCGAAGATCAAGCAGGGGCTCTTCTGGGCCTTCGGCTACAACGTGCTGGGCATACCGCTGGCGGCGTTCGGCCTGCTGAACCCAGTCATCGCCGGTGCCGCTATGGCATTCAGCAGCGTCAGCGTGGTGCTGAACGCCTTGACGCTGCGCCGGTGGCGGGGTGTTGCCGAAGGACGTGCAGTGACGTCCACCAAGCAGTTGCCCCGGGGCGGGGCCGTCCTGGGAGAACAGCGATGCGCATGAACATTGGCGAAGCCGCAAAAGCCACGGGGGTGTCGGCGAAGATGATCCGCCACTACGAGAGCGTCGGGCTCTTCCCGGAGGCGGCGCGCACGGAGTCCGGCTACCGGCAGTACACGGCCAAGGAAGTCAGCACGCTGCGCTTCATCCGTCAGTCGCGCGACCTGGGCTTTTCCATCGAACAAATTCGAGCCTTGCTCGGCCTGTGGCAAGACCGCAAGCGGCCGAGCCGGCAGGTGCGCGCGCTGGCGCAGGCGCACATCGAGGAACTCGACGACAAGCTCAAGGAATTGCATGCGATGAAGGCCACGCTCGAGCATCTCGTGCACTGCTGTCACGGTGACGATCGACCCGACTGCCCCATCATCGACACGCTCGCCCACGAGGGAGCTGCGCCAGCGGCAACGGCGCATCACGCACTTGGCAGGACTGTCGGTCTGCAGCCGGGACGGGCGCGTCGCCGGGCGATCTGATCGACGACGCCGGCTGCAGCAAATCGCGGTCAGCGTGTCAGGTCGACCGTCAAACTCACCGGACCGCGGCCCTTGTTCGTCCACATCCAGCAGTAGTCCTGCCCAACGATGACGTTCAGCGTGTCTCGGACAAGTGCGACTTGCGCCTGCTTGGACGGGAACACGGCCTCCTTGCCAACGTAGTCGTGGATGTTGAAGTCCACCGGCGCTCCGGTCGTGAAGCTCCAGCGCACGCCAGTCCCTACCGCCAGCTTGCCGCAGACCTCGACGAATTTACCCGCTTCGATCTGCGCCTTGTGCGCGAAGCGGTCGTCTGGCGGCCAGGCGATGTCCACGATGTGGGTCGCGGCAAAGGCCGTGCTGGAGAGCGTCACCGCCGCCAGCACGCCGCAGGTTCGGATGTGCTTCCTGTTCTTGCATTCGAGGCCATGGTTGCGGAGGTCTTCAATCGGTTCGCAGGAACGATGCACCGGCGGTGGCGAGATGCCAACTCGTCCATGCCAGGTACGCCACGCCGGCACCCGACACCAGGCACGTCCAGGCGCTGTCACCGCCCGTTGCCACAAGGATGCCCGTCGTCGCGCCGAGCACCGACAACAGCCAAAGCCCGCCCTCCGCGAAGAATCGATCGACGCGGAGCTGCATGGCGGTGATGACGGCACCGACCCCTGCGATCAGTCCGACCGTGAGCACGGAGTGGTCGTGGCTTGTTTGCCACCAGCCGGCCGCAGCTGCAAGC
>Ga0155495_1208_pt1 | contig 22427 bp, 16 predicted proteins | sample RifCSPhighO2_12_FD_107153 | JGI IMG/M metagenome (GOLD analysis project Ga0155495, IMG submission 107153) | Burkholderiales bacterium RIFCSPHIGHO2_12_FULL_69_20
GCGGTTGACCTGGCCGAGGTACTGCAGGAATTCGAGCGAGCCGTCGTCGGCCCATTGCAGGTCGTCGAGCAACACCAGCACCGGTGCGCCCGAGGCCGCCGCACTCAGCCGCAGCCACTGCGCCAGCGCGTGGAAGCCGCGGTTGCGCAGCTGGCGGGCATCGTCGAGCACACCGCGCACATGTGGGCTGGCCGAGAAATCCAGCCCGATCAACTGGCCCAGCAAGTGCGCCTGCGCCGTGCCGTCGTCGGCGAACAGCGGCGCGATGCCGTCGGTGAGCTTGGTGCGCACCGTGTCGGCGTCGTCGTCGGCCTCGTTGATCTGCAGCCGCCAGGCCACCAGGTCGCGCAGCAGGCTGTAGGGCTGGCCCTGAGCATGCGGCTGGGCGCGGCCGCGGAACGGCTCGCAGGTGCGCGGCCGCGACTCGACCCAGGTCTCGAACTCATGCAGCAGCCGGGTCTTGCCCAGGCCGGCCTCGGCCACCACGATCACCGAGACGAAGGCCGGTCCGCGCACGGCCTGCTCCAGGCTGTCCTGCAGCAGCTCGAGCTCGGCCTCGCGCGCGACCATCGGCGTCGACACGCCCTCGATGCCGCGGCCGGCCATGCGGAAGGAGCTCGGCCGCACCGCCTGCACCAGGTAGGTGAGCATCGGCTGGTCGCTGCCCTTCACCGTGATCGGCGGCTGCTCCACCATCCGGAAGCGCCCGCGCACATGGTGGTAGGTGTCGTGGCTGATGCGCAGGCCGCCCGGCGGTGCGCTCTGCTCCATGCGCGCGGCGAGGTTGACGGTGGTGCCGCGGATCGTGCCCTCGGCATCCACGCCGCCGCCCAGCAACACCGGGCCGGTGTGCACGCCCGCGCGCACCTCGAAGCCGTCCAGCCCGAACTGCTGGCGCACCTGGCCCGCCCTACGCCGGGTCTCGGCCAGGATGCCCAGGCCGGCCCGCACCGCCTGCTCGGGGTCGTCTTCATGGGCCTCTTCGGTGCCGAAGGCGGCCAGCAGGCCGTCGCCGGTGTACTGCAGCACGCGGCCCCGGTGCGCCTGCACGATGGCGGTGAAGGCCTCGAGCGCGCCGTCCATCACCGCCTGGATGTCCTCGGGATCGAGCTGGCGGCCCAGCGCCGTGGACCCCACCGCATCGACGAACAGCACCGACACCTGCCTGAGTTGCTGCACCGAGGCCGCCTGCGCCGCCTGCAGCGCGGCCAGGCGCGTGCGCAGGGGCGCGGCCGCCATCTCGACCACGGCGTCGCCCAGCAGCGCACGCTGTGCCTCCAGCGCGGCCAGGCCGGCCTCGATCTGCTGCAGCTCATCCATGGCCGGATTGTGCGGGCAGGCCTGATGACAGGCGGCGCCGGGCCCGCACCCCATCCCGCGCAACCCCCGCCGCCACACCCCCATGAATGAGGGGGTGCAAAGGTTGCGATGGCCGCCTGTAACGTGTCGTAATTCACCATGGCGCAGACGCGCCGCCAGTGCTGTTCCCGGGGAAGACCATGAAGCTCAAGACTTTTGCCATCGCCGCCATGTTGGTGATGGGTGCCGCCAGCGCCTCTGCGCAGCGATTGACGACCTACACCGACACCTTCAAGTACGACACGGGCAGCCTGCTGGCGTTGGGCTTCGGGCGCGGCGGCGACGTGATCAGCGAGCCGATCGGCCCGGCCCTGCGCTTCGCGCCGGCCAGCGTCAGCAGCCTCATCGAACCCAGCGCAGCCACCACGGGCACGCTGCCATTCACCTTCCACGACATCTGGAAGTTCAATGGCCTGGCCGCCGGCACCTACAGCCTGGACACCACGATCGACGCATTCACCAACACCAGCTTCGGTCTGGTGCTGTTCGTGTGGCAGGACAACGGCGCGCTGGATTCGTTTGAATTCGACATCGCGGCTGACGGGAAGTCTGCGCAAGGCAGCGGCAGCTTCACCGTCAGCGAGGGCTGTGTCGTCAACTACTGCGTGAACATGCACATCTACGGCTGGGACGACGGCGAGGCCATACCCGGCAGCGGCTACGGCCCGCAGACCACCTTCGGCGTGACGCCGGTGCCCGAGCCCACCACCGGTGCGATGCTGCTGGCCGGCCTGGGCGCACTGGGCTGGCTGGCGCGCCGCCGGCGGGCCTGAAGGCAGCGGCCGGCGGCGGCCGGTGGTGGCCGCACCCCCTGACTGCCAAGCTGCCGATTCTTCAACCGGCCGCTTGGCCGTTCAGACCCCCAGACTTGCCGCGCGGGTCCTTACCCGCATTGCCCCACGAAACCACAGGCGGTGCAGAACTCGCAGCCGTCCTTGTGGATCAGCGTGTGGTTGCCGCACTCGGGGCAGGCCTTGCCGGCCATCGTCGCCAGGCCACCGGGCAGGGCGCTGACGCTGGCCACGCCGGCATCGGCCGCCGGCCCCTTGGCCGCCGGCGCCGCCAGGATGCCCATGGCCTGCACCGGAAAGCCCTGCTCGTCGAGCACGCCCAGCATCGCGTAGCGGTGGATCACCAGCCGCGCGATGTAGGCCACCGTGCTGGGCCAGGTCTGCTGGCGGCGCTCGCCGGGCACCGGCGCCATGAAGTGGCCCAGCGGCTCGCCGACGTTGAGCAGCTTGCGCAGCTTCATGCCGATCCAGGCCGGGTCCATCACCCGCATGTCGAGTGACAGCAGGCGCGCCAGGCCATCCAGCGCGCGTGGGTAGTTGCCCGAGAAGCCGATGGCGCAGGGCCGGGTGACGCTGCCGCCATCCATGCCGGGCAGCGACACCTCTTTGAGCGTGACGGTGAAGGATTCGCCGGTGGCGTGGTTGTCTACATCCACCGCCCAGGCCAGCGTGCCGGCGGTGCCGGTGCGCGGCTCGTCGCGGCTGAACATGGCATCGAGCACCGGCGTGGGCCCACCTTCCTGCAAGGCGCCCAGTTGCTCGCAGCGCCAGCGGATCACCGCCGCGGTGGCGGCCACCACGCCGGGGAACAGCCGCGGCTCGCCGCTGGGCGGGAAGGGCATCTCGAAGGCCCGCTCCTCGGCCACGGTGGCCAGCGCGTCGAGCTTCAGGCGCAGCCAGGCCGCGTCGTTGGTGCGCATGTCCATCGACAGGGTCTTGGCCATCGCGCCGATGCCACGCGGCTGCTCGGCGCCGTTGACCCACACCTCGAACGGCAGGTTCTTCTCGAACAGGCCCAGGCCCGGGCCGGCCTCGGCCGGCAGCTCGCCGACGAACAGCGAGAAGTCGCCATGCGGGTGCTGGATCAGGTAGCTCCAGGCAGGGTTGCCACCGGGCAGTTCGGGCCGGCTGGGCCAGCGCAGGCTGTCGAGCACCGGCGCGGGCAGGCGGTCAAGCCGAAGCCGCTGGTTGGCGCCGTCCACGGGCGTCAGCGGCGCGGGCTGCGGCGTGATGGCGGGCGCCGGCGGTGGCGCATCGACGCTGAGCACCGAGCCCAGCACGCTGTTGGGCCGGTAGGTGGCCAGGCCTTTCAGCCCCGACTGCCAGGCCTGCTGGTACAGGCCCTGGAAGTCTTCGTACGGGTAGTCGGCCGGCACGTTGACGGTCTTGCTGATCGAGGTGTCGATGTAGGGTGCCACCGCGGCCACCATCGAGGCATGCGCCTCGGCGCTCATTTCCAGCGCGGTGACGAAGGCGTCGGTCAGCGGCGCGTCTTCGCCCTTCAGGTGGCGGTACAGGCGCCAGGCGTGGTCCTCGACCGCGTAGTGCTTGAAGCTGTTGTCGGCCTCGCGCTTCTTGCGCGTGTAGCTCCAGCTGAAGGCGGGCTCGATGCCGTTGCTGGCGTTGTCGGCGAAGGCCAGGCTGATGGTGCCGGTGGGCGCGATCGACAACAGGTGCGAGTTGCGCAGGCCCTGGGTGCGGATCTTGTCTTTCAGCGGCTGCGGCAGGCGTGACGCAAACGAGCCGCGCGACAGGTACAGGTCGGCGTTGAACAGCGGGAAGGCGCCGCGCTCGGCCGCCAGGTCGGCGCTGGCGTCATAAGCGGCATCGCGCATCACCGCCGAGATGCGTGCGGCCGTGGCGCGTGCCGGCTCGGTGTCGTAGCGTTGGCCCAGCATCACCAGCGCATCACCCAGCCCAGTGAAGCCCAGCCCCACGCGGCGCTTGGCGCGAGCCTCGGCCTGCTGCTGCGGCAGCGGCCAGACGGTGACATCGAGCACGTTGTCGAGCATGCGCGTGGCCACCGCGCACACCTCGGTGAAACCAGCCTCGTCGAAGGCCGCGTCGGGCTCGAACGGCCGCTGCACGAAGTGCGTCAGGTCGACGCTGCCCAGGCAGCAGCAGCCGTAGGGCGGCAATGGTTGTTCAGCGCAGTTGTGGACCACCAGGCCGTTGGCATCGAATGCGTGTACCTGCTCGACGGTGACGTCGTAGACCGCTTCGATGCCTGCCGGTTCGACCGACTCGACCGTGGCGGTGAAGCGCTCGCGGTTCAGTTGGCGGCGGTAACCGGCCAGTGCGCTGTCCAGCCGCTGCGCTTTGGCGTCATCCTCGAAGCCGATGCGATCGGCAAACACGGCCAGGTTGTCGCCGGAAATCACCAACTCATGCGCGGCCTGTTGCGGGTAGTCGCGTTGGCCGCCGCGGCCATCGGGCAGCAGGGCCAGGCCGGCCGGCCGGCGGTTGCGGTAGATCGTCGAGGCCACGCCCAAGCGCAGCAGCATGCGTTGGGCCGCTTCCAGCAGCGACGCATCGGCCTGGGTCAGGCGCACGCTGACGCCTTTGTCCTGGCTGCCTTGCACTGAGCCGTCGGCGTCGAACAGGCCACGCAGCAGGCCGCGGCAGAAATCGGACGAGCCGGCCTCGATCGCCGGGGTGATGGTCTTGTGGCCTGGCGCCATGCCCAGCGCGAGTGCCAGCCGGCGAAGGGCGCCCGAGGCCAGGCGAAATTCACCACGGCCCTCCACGGCGCGTTGCCAACCCCGGAAGTCGGCCCGGTGCGGCAGCGTCATCGCCGCCGCCTCGGCGGCCTGCAGGATGCCTGAGGCGCTGTGCACCACCGCGTGCGGCGCACCGCCCACGGCGCGCAGCTCGGGGGCCCAGGCCGACAGCACGGCCTTGTCGGCCTTGAGCGTGCCGTCGCCGATCAGCAGGCCGACCAGATAGCCCTCGGCTTCGGTATGGGCGCCTTCCCAGCCCGCTGCGGGCCGGTGGTCGTGCAGCACCACCTCGTCACCAGTCTGCAACTGGCCGGCCGGCACCCAGGCGCTCTCGACCCGATAGCGCGTCTTGTGGGTGACCCGCCGTACCAGGTGATCGGCTGTCAGCCGCAGGGCGGGGCCTTCCCGCGTGGTGAGCTGGAACACCGGCTTGGTGCCGGTGGCGAAGAAACCGGCCGATTCGGTGCGGTAGGGCTTGCCATCGACCAGCGCGACGAAGGGCTGCCCCAGCAGTTGGTGCACCTGGCGGGCACCTTCACTGGTCATCACCCAGGCATCGGCCGTCACGCAGGGGTTGGTCGCGGCGATCGTCTCGCAATAACCCAGGTTGTTGTCGCTGTTGATGCGGTCGAGGAACAGCACGCCCGGCTCGGCGTGGTCGTAGGTGCTGCGCATGATCAGGTCCCACAGTGCGCGGGCGCGCAGCGTGCGGTAGACCCACAGGCCGTCGGTGCGGCGGTGCGCGCCGCTGGCCTTGACGGCCGGGCCGGGCTCGGCCTTGTGCACCAGCGCGTACTCGTCGTCGGCCGTCACCGCCTGCATGAAATCGTCGGTCACGCCCACCGAGATGTTGAAGTTGCGCAGATCCCCCGCGTCCTTGGCGCGGATGAAGGCCTCGACGTCGGGGTGGTCGCAGCGCAGCACGGCCATCTGCGCGCCGCGGCGGCTGCCGGCGGATTCCACCGTCTCGCAGCTGCGGTCGAACACCCGCATGTAGCTGACCGGGCCCGAGGCGCTGCTCTGCGTGGGCGCCACCCAGGCACCGGCCGGGCGGATGCGCGAAAAATCGTAGCCCACGCCGCCGCCGCGGCGCATGGTCTCGGCGGCCTCGGTCAGTGCGGTGTAGATGCCGGCAAAGCCTTCTTCGGGCTGCGAGATCGAATCGCCCACCGGCTGCACGAAGCAGTTGATCAGCGTGGCCGCCAGCGAGGTGCCCGCCGCCGAGTTGATGCGCCCGGCCGGCACGAAGCCGCGGCGCTGGGCGTCGAGGAACTTCTGCTCCCACAGCGCGCGCTGCTCGCTGGGCTCGGCCACGGCCAGCGCGCGGGCCACACGCCGGCGCACGTCGTCGAGCGTGGTTTCGTCGCCCTTGGCGTATTTTTCGGCCAGCACCTCGGCGCTGATGGGCTGCGGCGGCAGGCTGGCGCGCGGCGGCACCGGCGCGGCGGCAGCGGGTTCTTGCGCGGCGGGCGCGGTGCGCGCACGGGTGGGCGTGGTATGGCTCATGACGGATCTCTCGTGGGCAAGGCCCGCATGCTGCCCACATGAGGGCGGCGGGGATTTGATGCGTCGCATACCTGAGCGGCATGGACACTTGACTGAGGGTTTGTACAGTATTCTCCATCGCCAGGGCCGGCCATGCGGCAAGACCCTGATTCCTTCCGCTCCGCGCTTGCATTCCGCCGCCATGTCCCCCACCACCCTGGCCCCGACGCCCGGCGCCCAGCGCGCCCGCCAGCCCGGCGCAGCGCCGAACGGCGGGCCGTTCGCCCCCCTGAACCCGCAGCAGCTGGCCGCGGTGAAACACGGCGACGCGCCGTTGCTGGTGCTGGCAGGCGCCGGAACGGGCAAGACGATGACGCTGGCCGCCCGCGTGGCGCGGCTGGTGCTGGACGGCGCCGACCCGAACCGGCTGCTGCTGCTGACCTTCTCGCGCCGCGCCGCGCAGGAGATGGCGGCCCGCGCCGGCCGGCTGCTGCACCAGGCGCTGGGCCTGCGCGCCACCCAAAGCGCGCCGGTGCTGCCCTGGGCGGGCACCTTCCACGCCATCGGCGCGCGGCTGTTGCGTGAATACGCCAGCGCCGTGGGCCTGCCGCCGCAGTTCAGCATCATCGACCGCGGCGACGCCGAGGACCTGATGGCGCTGCTGCGCCAGGCGCAGGGGCTGGCGGCGGCGCGTTGCCGCTTTCCGCTGAAGGCCACCTGCTTAGGCCTCTACAGCCGCACGCTGAACTGCCAGCGGCCGCTGGCCGAGGTGCTGCGCGACGACTTTCCGTGGTGTGCCGAGTGGCACGACGAACTGAAGGCGCTGTTCCGCGCCTACGCCGCCGAGAAGGCCGCGCAGCACACGCTGGACTACGACGACCTGCTGCTGGCCTGGCACCAGATGCTGGCCGACACGGCGCTGGCCGCGCACATCGGCGCGCGCTTCGACCATGTGCTGGTCGACGAGTACCAGGACACCAACCGGCTGCAGGCGGCGATCCTGCAGCGGCTCAAGCCCGATGGCCGCGGCCTCACCGTGGTGGGCGACGATGCGCAATCGATCTACAGCTTTCGCGCCGCCGAGGTGGGCAACATCCTGGGCTTTGCGCAGCAGTTCGGGCCCACCGCGCAGGTGATCACGCTGGAGCGCAACTACCGCTCCACCCAGCCCATCCTGGAGGCCAGCAACGCGGTGATCGCGCTCAGCGCCGAGCGCCATGCCAAGACCCTGTGGTGCGAGCGCCCCAGCAGCCAGCGCGCCCGGCTGGTGACGGTGGCCGACGAAATGGATCAGGCGCGCTGGGTGGCCGACAGCGTGCTGTTGCAGCGTGAGGGCGGGCTCACGCTGAAGCAGCAGGCGGTGCTGTTTCGCACCGGCCACCACAGCGCCGCGCTCGAGCTGGAGCTCACCCGCCGCAACATCCCGTTCGTCAAGTTCGGCGGGCTGAAGTTTCTGGAAGCCACCCACATCAAGGACCTGCTGGCCGTGCTGCGCTGGGCGCAGAACCCGCGCAGCGCGCTGGCCGGCTACCGCGTGGTGATGCTGGTGCCGGGCATCGGCACCCAGACCGCGCGCCGCCTGGTCGATGGGCTGGCGGCGGCGGGCGATACGACCCGGGCGCTGCTTGAATTCGAGCCCCCGCCCAACGCCCGGTCGGAATGGCAGGCCTTGGTGGATCTGCTGACGGCCTTGGGCGATCCGCAGTCGCGCTGGCCCGATGAGCTGGCCGCCGTGCTGGCCTGGTACGCGCCGCACCTGCAGCGCCTGCATGCCGACGATGCGGCGGTGCGCCAGCTCGACCTCGACCAGCTGCAGCGCCTGGCCGCCGGCCACGCCAGCCGCGAGCGCTTTCTCACCGAGCTGACGCTCGATCCGCCCGAGGCCACCAGCGATGAGTCGGGCCCGCCGCACCAGGACGAGGACTACCTGATCCTGTCGACCATCCACTCGGCCAAGGGGCAGGAGTGGAACGCGGTGAGCATCCTCAACGTGGTCGATGGCTGCATGCCGGCTGATCTGGCCACCGGCTCGGCCGCCGCGGTGGCCGAGGAGCGCCGGCTGCTGTACGTGGCGATGACTCGCGCCAAGCAGCACCTGCAGCTGATGGTGCCGCTGCGCTTTCACGTCAGCCAGCAGCACCGGCATGGCGACCGGCACCTGTACGGCGGCTTGAGCCGCTTCATCCCGCCCGAGGTGGCGGCGCTGTTCGAGCGGGTGACGTCGCCAGGCCTGTCCGGGCAAGGTGCAGCGGCCATCGTCGCCGGCAGCCTGCCCGCACCGATGGCCGCCGGTCCGATGCGCCTGGGCAGCGCCTGGGATTGAGCCGCGGGCCCGTCGCGCACCACGCCGTCGTCCCCCAAACGACAGCCCGGCAGCGGCCCGCCCCGGCACACTGCCGGGCATGAACCTCCACCCTTTTGATGCGGCGATGGCGCTGCAGCCGCAGCCCGATGGCAGTTGCACCGGCAGCACCAGCCCGGCCTACTGGAACATGCTGGGCCCCTATGGCGGCATCACCGCGGCGATCGCGCTGCAGGCGGTGCTGCAGCACCCCGACCGGCTGGGCGACCCGATCGCGCTGACCGTCAACTACGCCGCGCCGATGGCGGCCGGCGCCTTCCAGGCCCACGCGGTGGCGGTGCGCACCAACCGCTCGACCCAGCACTGGACGGTGACGCTGTCGCATCAGGATGCCGAAGGCGCCACGCAGGTCAGCACCACCGCCACCGTGGTCACCGCGGTGCGGCGCGACACCTGGAGCACCAACGATGCGCTGATGCCCGAGGCGCCCGCGCCCGACACACTGGCGCGCGCCATCCGCCCCAACCAGCCGGTGGCCTGGCTGCAGCGCTACGAGGTGCGGCCGATCTCGGGCGGCATCCCCAGCCGCTGGGACGGCCAGGGCGAGCACAGCCTGAGCCAGCTGTGGATGCGCGACGACCCGCCACGGCCGCTGGACTTCACCTCGCTGGCGGCGCTGGCCGACCTGTTCTTCCCGCGCATCTGGCTGCGCCGCGCCACGATGGTGCCGGTGGGCACGGTGTCGCTGACGGTGTATTTCCATGCCGATGCGGCGCACCTGGCCGCGTCGGGCAGCGGTTACCTGCTGGGCCAGGCGCGTGGGCAGGGCTTTCGCAACGGCTTCTTCGACCACAGCGGCCTGCTGTGGAACCAGCAAGGCCTGCTGCTGGCCACCACGCACCAGATCGTCTACTACAAGGCTTGAGCGCGACGCCCCGGTGCGTCTCGGGCGTCAGTGCCGGCGCGTGCCCAGGAAGGTGCCGCCCAGCACCGCGGCCAGCCCCACGCCATGCCACACGCTGAGCGGCTCGCCCAGCAGCAGCACCGCGAACAGCACGCCAAAGATCGGCACCCAGTAGGCATACAGCGCCGTGCGGGCCACGCCGATCACCACCAGCGCGCGGTTCCACACCAGCGCACCCGCGGCGGTGGCCAGCAGGCTGGAGACCACCAGCAGCGCCACCGTGCCCGGCGTGATGCGCGGCCAGTCGACCACCACCGGGGCTGGGCGCAAACCCAGGTGCAGCGCCAGCAGCACGGTGCCGATCACGCTCAGCATCGCGCTGACCAGGCCGCTGTCGAGCTCACGCGACAGGCGCTGCACCAGCACGCCGCCCAGCACCCAGGTCATCACCGAGCCCAGCAGCAGCAGGTCGCCCAGCCCGCCGCTGCCCAGCACGGCGCCGGGCCGGTTCAGCACCACCGCGGCCACGCCGCCGAAGCCCAGCACCACGCCGGCCAGGCGCGATCGTGTCAGCCGGTCGCCCAGCAGCAGCGCCGCCACCAGCGCCGAGACCAGCGGGTTCAGCGCGATGATCAGCGCCGCATTGGCGGCCGCGGTGCGGGACACGCCTTCGGTGAAGAAGATCTGGTTCAGGTAGATCATCAGCACCGCGCACCCCACCAGCGTGAGCCACTGATCACGCCGCAGCCGGGGCCAGCGATGGCCGCGCCAGAGCACCACCGCCATCAGCGCGATGGCCGACACCGCCATGCGCAGCACGGCCACCAGCATCGGCTCCAGGCTCTCGAACAGCAGCTTGACGACCGACAGGTTGGCGCCCCACACCGCCATGGTGCCCAGCAGCAGCCAGCGCATGTGCGGGTGGGCTCGCTCGGTGGACGGGGCAACGGCCGGCGTGGCGGTCAACGTGGCGGTCGTCGAGGCCGACTGGGGATCGGAGGCGGGGTTGGGCGCGGTCAAGCCGGCATTGTGTCCGGGCCGCTGGCTGCGCCGTTGCACAGGCGGCCCGCAGCCACGCAGGCATCGCCCCGGCCAGCGGATGTCAGGGCGCGGGCAGCGACTGCCAGGCGGTGGCAAAGCGGCGCGCCTGCGCAGCCACCTCGGCCACCGTCATGCCGGGCTTGTACAGCGCCGATCCGATACCGCAACCGGCGGCGCCGGCGGCCCGGTAAGCGCCCATGTTCTCGGGCGTGATGCCGCCCACCGGCAGCATCGGCGTGCCCGGCGGCAGCACCGCGCGCAAGGCCTTGAGCGCCACCGGGCTCAACATCTCGGCCGGAAACAGCTTGAGCCCATGCGCCCCGGCAGCCAGCGCCGCAAACGCCTCGGTGGGCGTGGCCACGCCGGGCAGACACACCAGGCCGCGCCGCGTGGCCTCGAAGATCACGTCGACGTCGGTGTTGGGCGACACCACCAGGCCGGCGCCGGCATCGGCCACCGCGCGCACCTGGTCGACGTCGAGCACGGTGCCGGCGCCCACCAGTGCCTGCGGAAAAGCCCGCGCCAGCGCGGCAATGCTGTGCAGCGGCTGCGGGCTGTTCAGCGGCACTTCGATGATGGCCCAGCCGGCCTCCACCAGCGCCTGGCCCACCGGCAGCGCCTGGGCCGGCGTGATGCCACGCAGGATGGCCACCAGCGGCAGCTGCTGCAGCGCGGTGGCCAGCCACCGGGCCGCCGCATCGGTGCCGGCGCGGCCAGCGTGCTGCACCAGCCGGTCGGCCAGGGCCTGGGCGCGCCGCTCGGCGGGCGTGGGGTTGGGGTCGGGCAGGCTCATGGCCGCAGTGTGCCTGCCGGCAACGCATCGGCCTCGGCCGGGCCGGGCGCCGCCAGCAGCCCCGCGGCGCGGGCCACGGCCAGCAAGCCCATCCAGCCTGCGTCGGCCTGCACCGCCGTGACCGGATGGCCACGTTGCGCCAACGCGCGCTGGTAACGCCCGGCCAGCGCCGGGCTGCCCAGCACCGCCACCGGCGCGCCGGCCGGCAAGGCCTGGGCGCGCAGTTCTTCGCCGATCAGCAGGCCCGACAGCCGGCTGGCCAGCGCCGGGCCATCATCACGGCCGAACAGCGCCAGCGAGCGCACCGAGAACAGGTGGTGCAGCAGGCCGCCGGCGTCGAAGGCGCGGGCCACGCCGGCATCGAAGGCCTCGGGCACCCACGCACCATCATCGGCCGGCAGCATGCGCGCCAGGATCGACTGGCTGCGCAGCAGCGCGTAGCACTCACCGGTCATGTGCGTGCTGAAGTGGCTGATGCGCCCGCCCTGCACCTGCACCCACTTGCTGTGCGTGCCGGGCAGCACCAACGTGGCGACTTGCAGACCCAGCGCCTGCAGCGCACCGAAGACCTGGGTCTCCTCGCCGCGCATCACATCGGGCACACCATCGGCTTCGCAACACAGCCCGGGCACGATGGCCACGCGGCCGGGCTGCACCCAGCAGAGTTGCGCGGCTACGTCGGCCAGGCCGGCCGGGCAGCGGCAGTACGCCGCCTCGGCCCAGCCCTGGCGGCTGCCCACCATGCCGGCCATCAGGCAGACCAGGCCGGGGTGAGCGGCCAACCAGGCGCCGAACTCGGCCTCGAAAGCAGCGCCCCAGCCGCCGGGGGGCACGCTGAGCAGGCCGCGCGGCGCCGCATGCTCGGCCAGCACCGTGCCATCGGCGGCCAGCAGCGCACCGCGCAGCGCGGTGGTGCCCCAGTCGACGGCAATCAGCGCGGGATCAGCCACGCCCGATCAATGGTTGTCCTTCGGCACGGCCGCACCGCGCTGGCCCACCAGAAAGTCGAGGTCGGCGCCTTGGTCGGCCTGCAGCACATGGTCGATGTAGAGCTTCCAGTAGCCGCTGGCCATGGCCGGCGCAGGGCGCTGCCAGGCGGCCAGGCGGCGCGCCAGTTCGGCATCGTCCACATGCAGGTGCAGGCTGCGCGCGGCCACGTCCAGCGTGATCAGGTCGCCGTCCTGCACCACCGCCAGCGGGCCGCCATCGGCCGCTTCGGGCGCGGTGTGCAGCACCACCGTGCCGTAGGCGGTGCCGCTCATGCGGGCGTCGCTGATGCGCACCATGTCGGTGATGCCCTTGCGCAGCACCTTGGGTGGCAGCGGCATGTTGCCGACCTCGGCCATGCCGGGGTAGCCCTTGGGGCCGCAGTTCTTCAGCACCATGATGCAGGTCTCGTCGATGTCCAGCGCCTCGTCGTCGATGCGGGCATGGAAGTCGTTGCTGTCGCTGAAGACCACCGCGCGGCCGGTGTGCTTCATCAGCGCCGGCGTGGCCGCGCTGGGCTTGATCACCGCGCCGCGCGGCGCCAGGTTGCCGCGCAGGATGGCGATGCCGGCCTTCTCCTTGAACGGCGTGGCCAGCGGCTTGATGACGTCGGTGTTGTAGTTCTGCGCGTCGGCAAAGTTCTCGGCCACCGTGCGGCCGCTGGCGGTGACGATGTCGCAGTGCAGGTGCTGGGCGATCTCCTTCATCACCACCGGCAGGCCGCCGGCGTAGCAGAAGTCTTCCATCAGGTACTGGCCGCTGGGCTGCAGGTTGACCAGGCAGGGCAGCTCGCTGGCCAGGCGGTCGAAGTCGTCGATCGAGAGCTTGACGCCCAGCCGGCCGGCGATGGCGATCAGGTGGATCACCGCATTGGTGCTACCGCCGATGGCCGCCAGCGTCTTGATCGCGTTCTCGAAGGCTTCGCGCGTCAGCACCTGGCTGATGGTCTGGTCGTCGTGCACCATCTGCACGATGCGGCGGCCGGCGTTGCGCGCCAGCACGTTGCGGCGGCCATCGACCGCCGGGAAGGCGGCGTTGCCGGGCAGGCCGATGCCGAGCGCTTCGACCATGCTGGCCATCGTGCTGGCCGTGCCCATCGTCATGCAGTGGCCGTGGCTGCGGTGCATGCAGCTCTCGGCCTCGAAAAAATCAGCCAGCTTGAGCGTGCCGGCACGCACCTGCTCGCTCATTTGCCACACGCCGGTGCCCGAGCCCAGTTCTTGCCCACGCCACTTGCCGTTGAGCATCGGCCCGCCGCTGACGCCGATGGTCGGCAGGTTGGCGCTGGACGCGCCCATCAGCAGGCTGGGCGTGGTCTTGTCGCAGCCCATCAGCAGCACCACGCCGTCGATCGGGTTGCCGCGGATGCTCTCTTCCACATCCATGCTGGCCAGATTGCGGTAGAGCATCGCGGTGGGCCGCAGCAGGGTCTCGCCGAGCGACATCACCGGAAATTCGAGCGGGAAACCGCCGGCCTCGTAGACGCCGATCTTCACCTGCTCGGCCAGCGTGCGGAAGTGGCTGTTGCAGGGCGTCAGCTCACTGAAGGTGTTGCAGATGCCGATCACCGGCCGGCCGTCGAACTGGTCGTGCGGCACACCCTTGCCCTTGACCCAGCTGCGGTAGGCAAAACCGTCGCGGTCCTGGCGGCCGAACCACTGCTGGCTGCGCAGGTCTTCAGGTCTTTTCTTGGGGCTGGTGCTCATGGTGTGCTGGCTTTCCCGGGTGGGCTCAAGGAGGGGGCTGCGCATATTATGGTATGACGATTGAGCCGATGACAGGCCTGTCAGCCTCGGCAAAACCCTCAAGGCCGCGCCCCGCGGCCGTCTCCAGAAAGGACCTCCCGGTGACCACTCCCTCCGCAGCGCCAGATGCCCGACCCGACGTGCTGGCGGTGGCCACGCCGATGGCGCTGATCGCCCCCCGGCTGGCCGAGCATTTCAACCTGCATGCCAACGATGCCGCCACGCTGGCGGCGGTGGCGCCGCGCATCCGCGGCATCTGGGCCAGCGGGGAGTCCAAGGTCAGCGCCGAGCTGATTGCCCAGCTGCCGGCGCTGCAGGTGATCGCGGTGATGGGCGTGGGCTACGACGGTGTCGACGTGGCCGCGGCCAAGGCCCGCGGCGTGGTGGTGACGCACACGCCCGACGTGCTCAACGACGACGTGGCCGACCTGGCCATCGGCCTGATGCTCAGCGCCGCGCGCCAGCTGCCGGCGGCCGACCGGTTGGTGCGTGCCGGCGACTGGCCCAAGGGCCCGATGCCGCTGGCGCGCAAGCTATCGGGCGCGCGGTTGGGGCTGGTCGGCATGGGCCGCATCGGCCAGGCCATCGCCCAACGCGCGCTGGGCTTCGGCATGTCCATCGCCTACACCGCGCGCAGCGCCAAGCCGGCACTGCCCTTCGCCTACCAGCCCAGCGCCGAGGCGCTGGCCGCGGTCAGCGACTTCCTCGTGGTCATCACCCCGGGCGGTGCCGGCACGCGCCGATTGATCGACGCCAAGGTGCTGGCCGCGCTGGGCAGCGGCTCGCCGCAGAAGGGCATCCTGGTGAACGTGGCGCGCGGCTCGGTGGTCGACGAGGCCGCCCTGATCGACGCGCTGGAGCAAGGCGTGATCGCCGGCGCCGGGCTCGACGTGTTCGAGAACGAGCCCCACGTGCCCGAGCGCCTGCGCGCATTGCCGCAGGTGGTGTTGAGCCCGCACATCGGCAGCGCCACCCGCCAGACCCGGCAGGCCATGGCCGATCTGGCCTTCGACAACCTGCAGCGTTTGCTGCACGGCCAGGCCGCACGCACCCCCGTGCCCGAGTGCCGCTGACCCACCGGGCGGGCGCTTGTCGAGAAACTTGACAGGCCGCCGCGCCCGCACCGGCCCTTAGCCGTGAACTATTGCGCAATCGATCTCGATGCGTGCGGTAGATCACATCGCCATCCTTTACACCGCACCGCAGCATTGAAAGTGAGCGTCACAAGTCTTTGATTCATAAGAACTTTTCAGGCAATTAGCTGTTGGCACGATCCTCGCTATGTTGGGTATCAAGTCGGGTGGCCGCCCTGCTCGGTCACTGCAAACACTGCCTGAAAAGATCCTCTATGAAGAAGCTCATCGCCCTCGTGGCGGCCTCGCTGCTCACCCTGGCCAGCGCACAGGCCACCTTGCTCAGCCACACCGCCATCCAAGGTCCAGCCCTGACAGACTGGGATGGCACCACGGCCAAGACCTTGTCGTTGCAGCAGTTCGACGCCTCGCTGGGCCAGCTGACCGCGGTGACGCTGACCTTCTCGGGCGATTTGCAGGCGCGATTCATCGCCGAAAACCCCGACGATGCAGCGCAACTGATCACCACCACGCTGCTGGGCCACATGCAATTCGTGGCGCCAACGCTCAGCGGCGTCGATCTGGGCTTCAGCCGCAGCGAGCTGGTGTTGCTGGGCGGCGACGACATCAGCGACACCCTATTGAGCGCCACCGGCGAAGAATCCACCACGCTGCACGCCGGCTGGGATGCCTTCGTCGGAGCGGGCAACTTCGACGTGGTGGTGACCGCACTGGGCCAATCGTCGGTATCGGGCTCGGGCAACCTGGACGGCGGCGCCATCACCGAGGCCACGGCAAGCGTGAAGGTGACCTACGACTACCGCCCTGGCCATAGCGTTCCGGAACCCGCCTCGCTGGCGTTGGTGGGTCTGGCGCTGGGCAGCGCCGGCCTCGCCGCGCGCCGCCGCCGCAGCCCGCGCTGAAGCTCGCCCCCCGCTCACCTCTCGAATGCCGTCGATGAAAATCCGCTCACACACCCTGGCCGCTCTTGCCCTGGCCGCCGCTGCGCTGGGCAACGCCCACGCCGACACGCGCAGCTTCAGCTCGAACACCGTTGCCCTGACCAAGACCGACTGGACGGACGTGCTCGACCTGCCCCAGTTCAACAGCGCGCTCGGCAACCTGCAGGCGGTCACGCTCGATTTGTTCGGCAACCTGACCGGCACGGCCAAGGCCGAAAGCCTCAACAACACGGCGGCCAGCATCACGCTGAACCTGCAGGCCACCCTGCAACTGCGCAGCCCCGACGATCTGAACACGGTCCTGGTGCAGACCATGCCACTGGTGCAGCAGTCGTTCAGCGCCGCCAGCCACGATGGCGTCGCCAACTATGCCGGCGCCTCGGGGATCACTTACACCGGCCTGGCGGGCAATGCCCGGCAATCGGCCACCTTCACCGATGCGGCCACCTTGGCGCTGTTCACCGGCAGCGGCCTGCTGCATGCGCCGGTCTCGGCCCTCGGCGCGTCGTACTACGCCGGCCCCGGCAACGTGATCACCAGCTTTCGCACGCAAGCTGGCGCCTACGCCACGGTGACTTACCAGTTCACACCCAGCGCCGTGCCCGAACCCGGCACCTGGGTGCTGCTGCTTGCCGGCCTGGGCGCGATCGGGCTGCTGTCGGCACGACGCCGCACCTGAGGGCCACGCGGCCCCGCCGCGGCACCCGCTTGCAGAGACAACCGCCCGCGTGGCGGTTGTTGCGTTTGAGCGCCTGTGCGGCGCGGCCGGCAACCGCCCAGAGGGCTCGAATCCCTACGGGAAAGTCCGAGGCGACCCGCCGCTCAATCATCATACGATAAGACCAGGGTGCGAATTTTTGCCTTCACACCTTGCACAAACCCTCACAGGAGACACCCACGATGCTACGCAAGACTTGGATCACCGCCGCCCTGGTGGGCGCTGGCCTGCTGGCCGGCGGCCCCGCCTTGGCCCAGGAGAAACTCACCGTCTGGTGGGTCAAGGGCTTCTATCAGGCCGAGGACACCGCGTTGTTCGCGGCCATCAAGAAGTTCGAGGCCAAGAACAAGGGCGTCAAGATCGAGCTGTCGCAGTACCCGATCCAGGACATGATCCCCAAGACCGTGGCCGCGCTCGACTCGGGCAACCCGCCCGACGTGGCGTATGCCGACACCTACGACTTCCAGGTCACCGCCAAGTGGGCCTTCGACGGCAAGCTCGAGGACATCTCCAGCGTGATCGACCCGCTGCGCGCCAAATTCGAGCCGCGTGCACTGTCCACCACCTTCCTGCTGAACAACACCAACGGCACACGCGCCTACTACGCGTTCCCGCTCAAGCAGCAGACCATGCACATCCAGTACTGGAAGGACATGCTGGCCGAGGCGGGCTTCAAGGAAAGCGACATCCCCAAGGACTGGGCGGGCTACTGGGACTTCTGGTGCTCGAAGGTGCAGACCGGCTACCGCAAGAACAGCGGCAAGCGCGGTTTCGGCACCGGCTTCCCGATGGGTGTCGATTCGACCGACACGTTCTATTCGTTCCTGACCTTCATGGACGCCTACAACGTCAAGCTGGTCAACGATTCGGGCAAGCTGCTGGTCGATGACCCGGCGGTGCGCGCCGGCCTGATCAGCGCAATGACCGACTACACCTCGGCCTACGCCAAGGGCTGCACGCCGCCCTCGTCGACCAGCTGGAAAGACCCGGACAACAACGTCGCCTTCCACAACAAGACCATCGTGATGACGCACAACGCGACCATCTCGATCGCCGCGAAGTGGCTCGACGACATGAACAACGCCACGCTGACCGACACCCAACGTGCCGACGCCAAGAAGAAGTACATCGAGCTGATCGCCACCGCCGGCTTCCCCAACAAGCCCGACGGCAGCAAGATGATCTACCGCGCCGCGGTCAAGACCGGGGTGATCTTCAAGGACGCCAAGAACAAGGCGCTGGCCAAGAGGTTCCTGACCTTCATGCTCGACGAGGCCAACCTGCAGCCGTATGTCGAAGGCTCGCTGGGCCGCTGGTTCCCGGTGATGAAGGCGTCGCAGCAGAGCGCGTTCTGGAAGAACGACCCGCACCGCCTGGCGGTGTACAACCAGTTCATGGCCGGCACCACGCCGTTCGAGTTCACCAAGAACTACAAGTTCACGGTGCTCAACAACGAGAACGTGTGGGGCAAGGCGATGAACCGCGTGCTCAACGAGAAGGTGCCCGTCGACAAGGCGGTGGACGAGATGATCGCCCGCATCAAGGTCGTCGCCGGCAGCTGATCCTGCCTGCCGGGCGGCGCCGCACCATCGAACAACCGCCCGCCCGGCTCCCTGTCATCGAACACCCGGTCTGGCGGGTCCCGCCCCGGGGCCCGCCACCGGCCGGGTCTTGCCTGAAGCGTTGCCATGAGCCAAGCCGCACTCGCCGCGACACCCGCCGCAACACCCCCCACCGCGCCCCGCAAACCGCTCACGCAGTGGGAGCTGTGGGGCCGTCTGCTGGTGCTGCCCTACCTGCTGGTGTTCGTGGTCTTCGTGGTGTATCCGGTGGGCTACGGCCTGTGGCTGGCCCGCCATCCCGAGAGTTATGTCCAGCTCTTCGACGACCCGATCTTCTTCCGCACCGCCATCAACACGGTGATCTTCCTGGTGGTGGCGATCAACCTGAAGATGGTGATCGCGCTGGGCCTGTCGGGCTTCTTCGTGCAGGGCCGCTGGTGGATCCGCATTCTTTCGGCCATCTTCATCCTGCCCTGGGCGGTGCCGTCGATCCCCACCATCCTGTCGGTGCGCTTCATGCTCAACCCCGAGTGGGGCGTGATCAACACCACCATCTTCAACCTGACCGGCCTGGACGGCCCGAACTGGCTCAACGACCCGACGCTGGCGCTGAGCTTCTCGATGCTGATGCACGTGTGGAAGAGCCTGCCGTTCTGGACGCTGATCCTGCTGGCCGGGCGCCTGGCCATCCCCACCGAGCAGTACGAGGCCGCCAGCGTCGACGGCGCCACGCGCTGGCAGAAGTTCCGCTTCATCACCTGGCCGGCGATGCGCGGCCTCTACCTCACATCGACCATCCTGTCGATGATCTGGACGCTGGGTGATTTCAACAGTGTCTACCTGCTGACCGGCGGTGGCCCCGCCGACCTGACGCATGTGCTGGCCACACTTGGCATTCGCTACCTGCGGCTCGACCAGGTGGACCTGGCCATGGCCTCGATCGTGGTGGCGCTGCCGATGGTGCTGCCGCTGGTGTATTTCATGATGAAGCGGTTGAGCAAATGAGCCGGCGCCTGACCCTCAAGAAGATCAGCCTCGAGGCCCAGTTGCTGCTGGTGGGCATCCCGGTGCTGCTGTGGACGCTGGTGCCGATCTACCACATGTTCCTGTTCGCGATCAGCGAGCGCGACACCGCCACCTCGGGCCGGTTGTGGCCCAAGAACCCGACGCTGCAGAACTTCGAGATCGTCTTCCAGAAGAAGCACTTCTACCTCGACCACTTCTGGCAGCAGCTGTTCAACTCGCTGTGGATCGCCGTGGCCGTGGGCGCGCTGACGCTGTTCATCGCCACCTGCGCGGCCTTTGCGATCAGCCGGCTGCGGGTGCGTGGTGGCCGCACGGTGATGAACCTGGCGCTGTTCACCTACTTCATCCCCGCCGCCTTCCTGGCGGTGCCGATGTACAAGACCATGAGCAACTACGGGCTGCTGAACAACCAGTGGTCGCTGATCCTGGCGATGGTCACCATCGCGTCGCCCTACTGCATCTGGGTGCTCAAGCAGGCCAGCGACAAGCTGCCACTCGAGCTCGACGAGGCCGCGCGCATGGACGGCGCCAGCCCGCTGCAGCTGTTCTGGCTGGTCTACCTGCCGCTGATGGTGCCCTCGCTGGTGGCCGTGGGCACCTACTCGCTGCTGCTGGCCTGGAACGAGTACCTCTACGCCTTCCTGCTGCTGTCCAACGACAAGGACGTGACGCTGTCGGTGGCACTGGGCAACTTCCTGTCGGCTGACGATTCACCCTGGGAGCTGCTGATGGCCACCGGCCTGATCTACGCCGCGCCGCCCGCGGCGATCTACTACACGTTCAAGCGTTACATGGTCGGCGGTTTGACCGCCGGCGCCGTCAAGAGCTGAAAGCAACCCATGGCAACCGTTTCATTCCGCAAGATCGAAAAAGCCTACGGGCCGGTCAAGGTCATCCACGGCATCGGCTTCGACATCGCCGACGGTGAATTCGTGGTGCTGGTCGGCCCCTCGGGCTGCGGCAAGAGCACGCTGCTGCGCATGCTGGCGGGCCTGGAGGAGATCACCGCCGGCGAGATCCTGATCGACGACAAGGTGGTCAACGACCTCGAATCGAAGGACCGCGACATCGCGATGGTGTTCCAGAGCTACGCGCTCTACCCGCACATGACGGTGCGCGACAACATGGCCTTCAGCCTGAAGCTGCGCAAGGCCGATGCCAGGCTCACCGCCGAGCGGGTGGACAACGCCGCGCGCATCCTCAATCTGGGGCCACTGCTCGACCGCTTTCCGAAAGAGCTGTCGGGTGGCCAGCGCCAGCGCGTGGCGATGGGCCGGGCGATCGTGCGTGACCCCAAGGTGTTCCTGTTCGACGAGCCGCTGAGCAACCTCGACGCCAAGCTGCGCGTGGCCATGCGCGCCGAGATCAAGGCGCTGCACCAGCGCCTGAAGACCACCACCGTCTACGTCACCCACGACCAGATCGAGGCCATGACCATGGCCGACCGCATCGTCGTGATGCACGACGGCATCATCGAGCAGATCGGCACACCGCTCGAGCTGTACGACCACCCGGGCAACCTGTTCGTGGCGCAGTTCATCGGCTCGCCGTCGATGAACGTGTTCGACGGGGTGCTGCAGCGTGAAGGCGCTGGTGCCACAAGTACCACAGCAGTGTCGGCGCTGGGTTCGTTGTGGCCGGTGGCCGGCCTGGCCGGCGGCAGCCACGGCCAGAAGGTGCACTACGGCATCCGCCCGGGCGACCTGACGCTGGCCGATGCCGGCATTGCGGCCGAGGTGGTGGTGGTCGAGCCCACCGGCGCCGAGACCGAGCTGCTGCTGCAGATCGGCAGCGGTGCCACGGCCCAGCAGCTGATCCTGGTGATGCACGGCCGCACCAATGCCCAGCCGGGCGACACGGTGCACCTGGCCATCGACGGCGCCAAGGCCCATGTCTTCGACGGGCAGGGCGGCCAGCGGCTGTGACCCCCGACGCCCCGCTTCACCCCAAGCCGAAGGCGCCGCCCTGGCTGCTGGTGATGATGGGCGTCAGCGGCTGCGGCAAGACCTCGGTCGGACGGCAACTGGCCTCGGCACTTGGCCTGGATTTCATTGAAGGCGACGAATTGCACCCACTACGCAACGTGGCGCTGATGGCCGCCGGCACACCGTTGACCGATGTCGACCGCGCCGATTGGCTGGCCACCATCGCCACCCGGCTGGGCCAGGCGCAGGCAGGCGGGCGCGGGCTGGTGGTGTCGTGCTCGGCGCTCAAGCGCCGCTACCGCGACCTGCTGCGCGCCGCCTGCCCCGGCTTGCGCTTCATCCACCTGCACGGCCCGGCCGCGCTGTTGCGCCAGCGTTTGGACGTACGCACCGGCCATTACATGCCGCCCTCGCTGCTGGACAGCCAGCTGGCCACGCTGGAGCCGCCGGCGCCCGACGAGGCGGCGATCACTCTCGACATCACACCGCCCACGCCCCAGCTGGTGGCCGCGGCGCTGGCCCAACTTCAAGGCACCTCGGCATGATCACCACCCACACCTTTCGCCTGGATGGCAAGCTTGCATTGGTCACCGGCTCGTCGGCCGGCATCGGCCTGGCGCTGGCGCGAGGCCTCGGCCAGGCCGGCGCCGCGCTGGTGCTCAACGGCCGCGATGCGGCCAAGCTCGCCAGCGTGGCCACGCAGCTGCGCGCCGAGGGCCTGACGGTGCATGAGAGCGCCTTCGACGTGACCGACGGCGCCGCCGCCGAGGCCGCGGTGGCGCGCATCGAGGCCGAGGTCGGTGCCATCGAGATCCTGGTCAACAACGCCGGTGTGCAGCGCCGCGGTGTGTTCCACGAGTTCAAGCCCGGCGACTGGCAGGCGGTGATGCGCACCAACGTCGACAGCGTGTTCCACGTGGGCCAGGCGGTGGCCAAGCGCATGGTGGTGCGCCAGCGCGGGCGCATCATCAACATCTGCTCGGTGCAGAGCGAGTTGGGCCGGCCCAGCGTGGCGCCCTATGCCGCCAGCAAGG
>Ga0155495_1186_pt2 | contig 21780 bp, 17 predicted proteins | sample RifCSPhighO2_12_FD_107153 | JGI IMG/M metagenome (GOLD analysis project Ga0155495, IMG submission 107153) | Burkholderiales bacterium RIFCSPHIGHO2_12_FULL_69_20
AGTGTCATGAACTCGCTGACATCGGCCAGCAGCTGCGCGGCGCCCCGCAGCCGATCACCGGTGGTGGTGGATTGCACCAGCGCACCGTCGACGAACACCCTCACCGCCAGCGCATCCACGGCCGCCGGCAGATCGGCCAGCGGCACCACGTTGCGGCCCAGCGGGCAGAAGCCGTCGCGCGCCTTCAGCCGCACACTGGGCCGGTAGTAGCTGTCGTGCGGCACGCTCAGGTCGTTGACGATGACCGCGCCGGCCACATGCGCCAGGGCCTCGTCCACGCGCACGCGGCAGGCGGTGCGGCCGATCACCAGCCCCAGCGCGGCGCCCACCTGCAGCGCGGGCGCATCGGCGGGCACGGTCACCGGCTGCCCGTCGGCGGCCCAGGTGTTGCGCGGCTTGACATACAGCACCGGCGCCTGGGGCGGCGCCTTGTAGGGCGGCTGGTGCACCGCCTCGCCCAGCGCGGCCAGCGCCGGCGCATGGTTGAGCAGGCAGCCGTAGACGGTGCCATGGGCGGGGTGCGGCTGGCACGGGCGGTACGGCGCGGCATCGGGCTTCATGGCGGTCCAGACAAGGCGGCGGGCGTTGATTCACTAAGAAGTTAGCAATATAGTCGTCGTCATGCGACGTCGTCAAGCCAGCACCGTCAATGGCACCAGCGCCGACCCCACCGCGCCGCTGGTGCACCGCAACCTGCCGCTGCTGCTGCTGCAGGCACGCGAGAGCGTGATCGCCAACTTCCGGCCCATCCTCAACGCCCACGGGCTGACCGAGCAGCAGTGGCGCATCCTGCGTGCGCTGGTCGATGCCGGCGCGCTGGAGCCGCGCCAGATCGTCGAGCGCTGCCGCATCTCCAGCCCCAGCCTGGCGGGGGTGCTGGCGCGCATGGACGACCTGGGCCTCGTCAAGCGCGAGCGCATGGCCGGTGATGCGCGGCGGGTGCGGGTGTCGCTGACGGCCAAGAGCCGTGCGCTGGCGGCCAGGATGGCGCCGCAGATCGAGGCCACCTACGCCGCGATCGAGGCGCGTTTCGGCGCCGAGTTCATCGGCCGCTTCTATGCCACGCTGGACGAGCTGATCGCGCTGTTGGGCAGCGATGCGCCGGCGGTGGACGAGTGACCTGCCGGCGGTTGGTTGGGCGATAGGGCGACCGGCGTTCGATCGTTTTCTTGTATCGCGCCGATGAGATCAGCTGCACGGTGGGCGGGTCTGGCTTTGCTAAGCTGACTTCACGTCGGGAGGGTCAGGTCATACAGGTCTCGGTCAGCCCACGTCCATCCATCACGGCAGGAGATCATCATGGATCAGACCCAACGCAACACCCCGGGCAAGTGCCCGGTCATGCACGGCGGCAATACCGCCATCGGCACCGCGAGCATGGATTGGTGGCCGAAGGCGCTCAACCTCGACATCCTGCATCAGCACGACACCAAGACCAACCCGCTGGGCGAGGATTTCGACTACCGCCAGGCGCTGGCCCAGCTCGATGTCGCCGCGCTCAAGCAGGACCTGACCGCCCTGATGACCGACAGCCAGCCGTGGTGGCCGGCCGACTGGGGCCACTACGGCGGCCTGATGATCCGCATGGCCTGGCACGCGGCCGGCACTTACCGCATTGCCGACGGCCGCGGCGGCGCCGGCACCGGCAACCAGCGCTTCGCGCCGCTGAGTTCCTGGCCCGACAACGCCAACCTGGACAAGGCGCGCCGCCTGTTGTGGCCGATCAAGAAGAAGTACGGCAACCGGGTCAGCTGGGCCGACCTGATCGTGCTGGCCGGCAACGTGGCCTATGAGTCGATGGGCTTGAAGACCTTCGGTTTTGCCTTCGGCCGCGAGGACATCTGGCACCCTGAGAAGGATGCCTACTGGGGCGCCGAGAAAGAATGGCTGGGGGCCAGCCGCTACGACGGTGACGACCGCGAGACGCTGGAGAACCCGCTGGCGGCCGTGCAGATGGGCCTGATCTACGTGAACCCCGAGGGCGTCAACGGCCAACCCGATCCGTTGAAGACCGCGCGCGACGTGCGCCTGACCTTCCTGCGCATGGCCATGAACGACGAAGAAACCGTGGCGCTGACCGCCGGCGGCCACACGGTGGGCAAGTGCCACGGCAACGGCGATGCCAAGTTGCTGGGGCCGGCGCCCGAAGGCGGCGAGGTCGACGATCAGGGCCTGGGCTGGCTCAACAAGACCACCCGTGGCGTTGGCCGCGACAGCGTCACCAGCGGCCTGGAAGGCGCCTGGACCACCCACCCCACCCAGTGGGACAACGGTTACTTCCGGCTGCTGCTCGGCTACGACTGGGCGCTCAACAAGAGCCCGGCCGGCGCCTGGCAGTGGGAGCCGGTCGACATCAAGGAAGAAGACAAGCCGGTGGACGCGGAGGACCCCTCGATCCGCCGCAATCCGATCATGACCGACGCCGACATGGCCATGAAGATGGACCCGGCCTACCGCCAGATTGCCGAACGCTTCCACCGCGACCCGGCCTACTTCTCCGAGACCTTCGCGCGCGCCTGGTTCAAGCTGACCCACCGCGACATGGGCCCCAAGGTGCGCTACGTCGGCCCCGAGGTGCCGAACGAAGACCTGATCTGGCAAGACCCGGTGCCCGCCGGCCGCAGCGACTACGACGTGGCCGCGGTGAAGGCGAAGATCGCCGCCAGCGGCCTGACGATCGCCGAGATGGTGAGCACCGCCTGGGACAGCGCCCGCACCTTCCGCGGATCGGACAAGCGCGGCGGCGCCAACGGCGCACGCATCCGCCTGGCGCCGCAGAAGGATTGGGCCGGCAACGAGCCGCAGCGCCTGGCCAAGGTGCTGGGCGTGTTTGAAGGCATTGCCGCGGCGACCGGCGCCAGCGTGGCCGACCTCATCGTGCTGGCCGGCAACCTGGGCATCGAGCAGGCGGCCAAGGCCGCTGGCCACGACGTGAGCGTGCCTTTCGCGCCGGGCCGGGGTGATGCCACCGCCGCGATGACGGACGCCGAGTCGTTTGCGGTGCTCGAGCCGATCCACGACGGCTACCGCAACTGGCTGAAGCAGGACTACGCGGTCAGTGCCGAAGAGCTGATGCTCGACCGCACGCAGTTGCTGGGTCTGACGGCGCCCGAGATGACCGTGCTGGTGGGTGGCCTGCGCGTGCTGGGCACCAACCACGGTGGCACCGGTCACGGCATGTTCACCGACCGACCGGGCGTGTTGACGAACGACTTCTTCGTGCACCTGACCGACATGGCCTGCACCTGGAAGCCCGCGGCCAACGGCCTCTACGAACTGCGCGACCGCAAGACCGGCGCGCTGAAGTGGACGGCGACGCGGGTGGATCTGGTCTTCGGGTCCAATTCGATCCTGCGGTCCTACGCCGAGGTCTACGCGCAGGACGACAGCCAGGACAAGTTCGTGCGCGACTTCGTCGCCGCCTGGACCAAGGTGATGAACGCGGATCGCTTCGACCTGGCCTGATGGCCGCAGGTGCCCCACGCCGCTGCACGTGGGGCGCTGTCGGCTTGGCCGATCAGAGCGTCAGGTGCGCAGGCGCCGTTCGACGAAGTCCAGCCGGTCCTGGCCCCAGAAAATCTCACCGTCGATCACGTAGCTGGGTGCACCGAACACACCCAGCTCGCGCGCCTCGCGGGTGTAGTCGGCATAACGCGCCGCCACCGCGGCCTCGGCGGCCTGCGCCGTCAGCGCGGACGGCAGGCTGGCTTCGGCCAGCAATGCCGCCAGCACGCCGGGATCGGCCACGTTGCGCTGCTCGACCCAGATCGCCGCGCCCACCCGGCCCGCCAGTTCGAGCGCGGCGGCGCTGCCGTGGGCTGAGTCGGTGGCGATGATCAGGTGCGCGGCATCGTTGCCCTGCACCGGAAAGAACGCCGGCTGCGCGATCAGCGGGATGCCCAGCCAATCGCTGAAGCGCTTGAGCTCCACCAGCCGGTAGGCCTGGCGCTGCGGTGCGCGCTTGGTCAGTGGCAGGCCGCCCGAGACGGGGAAGATCTCCCCCAGGTCCATCGGTTTGATCCGCACCGTGGCGCCGGCGGCCTGCGCCATCGCCACGAAGCGGGCGTGGCCCAGAAAGGCCCAGGGCGAGACGGTGGCGAAGTAGTAGTCGACGGTCTTGGTGGGCATGGTTCGGGCTCCGTGGTGGGTGCGGCGCATTCTGACCGGGTCTGTGCCGTGGCGCGCGCGCAGGGCCTCCGGCACACTGGAAGCATCACCACGGAGCCGCTGTCCATGACCTCATTGAATCGCCTCGCCCACAAGGTGGCCATCGTCACCGGCGCCGCCTCGGGCATCGGCAGCGCCACGGCCCGCCTGTTCGCCGACGAGGGCGCCACCGTGATCGCCGTTGACCGCCCCGGCAGCGCGATCGCCACCGTGCATGCCGACCAGCCGCGCATCGTGCCGCTGGCGCAGGACGTTACTGGCGAGGGCGCGCCCGAGGCCATCGTGGTCGCGGCACTGGCTGCCGGCGGCGGGCTCGACATCCTGTTCAACAACGCGGGCGTGTCGGCCAATGCGCTGGGCGAGCTGACCACCGACGCGCAGTGGGACAACACCTTCGCGGTCAACGTGCGCGCGGTGTTCCGGCTGTGCCGCGCGGCGATTCCCGCGCTGCGCGAACGCGCGGCCACCACCGGCCGGGCGCGCATCATCAACACCGCGTCGGTGATGGCCCAGCGCACCGACATCGGCCTGTCGGCCTACACCGCCAGCAAGCATGCGGTGGCTGGGCTGAGCAAGACGCTGGCGCTCGAGCTGGGCAAGTACGGCATCACGGTGAACTACCTGCTGCCCGGTGCCATCCACACCGGCATGACGGCGGCCAGTTTCCAGGACGAGAAGATCCGTGCCGTGTGGGCCAAGAAGGCGGCGCTGCGCCGGCTGGGCCAGCCCATCGACATGGCGCGCTCGGTGCTGCTGCTGGCCAGCGACGAGGCCGACTTCATCACCGGCCATGGGCTGGTGGCCGATGGCGGGCTGACGCTGCGCACCTGATCAGCGCCGCGCGGCCCGGCGTTGGTTCAAGCGACCGCCAGGCGGCCCGCGGTCGGTGGCCGGCCGTAGGCCACCGCGATCTGCACCAGCCCGGCCGCCAGCCCCATGCCCACGCCCAGGCGCCAGGCCAGCTCGTAGCTGCCCAGCCAGTCGTAGAGCACGCCGCCGCCGAAGGCACCGGTGAAGCTGCCCATCTGGTGGCTGAAGAAGGCCAGGCCCTGGATCATGGCCTGCCAGCGCAGGCCGAACATCTCGGCCACCGAGCCGGCCACCAGCGGCGCCACGCCCAGCCACAGAAAGCCCATCAGCGCGGCAAACACCAGCGTGCTGGTGGGCGTGGGCGGCGCCATGAAGTAGCCCGCCAGCACGAACGAGCGCAGCGTGTAGATCAGCCCCAGCAGCACCAGCTTGTTCCAGCGCCCGCCGGCCCAGCCGAAGAACAGGCTGCCCAGCACGTTGAAGCCGCCGATCACGCCCAGCGCCTGCGCACTGAGCATCGGGTCGAGCCCGCAGATCGCCAGGTACGAGGGCAGGTGCGTGGTGATGAACACCAGCTGCAGCCCGCAGACGAAGTAGGCGCCGGCCATCACCACGAAGGGCAGCGTGGTGATGGCCTGGCGCAGTGCCTGGCGTGCGCTGGAGCCGTCGGCCACGCCGGTGCTGGCACTGGGCAGCGGGATCTTGTCGGCACGGCCGGCCACCCACGCCGCCGGCAGCATGCACAGCGCCAGCGCGGCAAAGCCCAGCACGCCGAAGCGCCAGCCCAGGCTGTCGGACAGCAACTGGCCCAGCGGCGCGGCCACCATCGCGCCCAGGCTGCCGGCGGCCGACACCACGCCCAGCACGGTGCTGCGCGCCGCCGGGTTGACCGCGCGCGTGGCCACGCTCAGCGCCAGCGACGAGCCGGTGCAGGCCAGTGCCGCGCCGATCATCACGCCCGCGCCCAGCGTCACGTCCAGCAGCCCTTGCGCACCGGCCAGCAGCACCAGCGCGGCCACGTACAGCGCGGCGCCGGCGGCCATCATCGGCCGGTAGCCCACGCGCACCGCCCAGGCGCCAGCCAGCGGCTGCAGCAGGCCCCAGGTGAGGTTCTGCACCGCGATGGCCAGCGTGAAATCCGAGACCGAGATGCCGATGCCTTTGGTGATCGGCGGCATGAACAGGCCCAGGCTCTGGCGCAGGCCCATGCTCAGGCTGAGCATCAGCGCGGCGCCGGCCAGGATGGCCCAGACCGGCGCCAGGCTGCGCAGGTTGTGAAAGCGGCCGTTGCCGGCGCCGGTGGTGCGGGCGGTGCCGCTCACGCCGGCAGGCGATTCAGGCCGCACCAGCGTGCGATGAACAGCGCCAGCACCGCGGTCACCCGCTGCAGGCTGCTGATCGACACCCATTCGTCGAGGCCGTGGATGTCGGCGCCCTGCGGGCCGTAGCAGGTGGACGGGATGTTGCCGTAGAGGTGGAAGAAGCGCACGTCGGTGGTGGCGGTGCTGGCGAACAGCGGCGCGGCGGCGCCGGCGATGTCGTGGTGGCACTGCAGCAGTTGCTGGATCACCGGCTGCTGGGTGTCGACCACCAGCCCCTGCGCCTGGAAGCCCTGGTAGCTGACCTCGTAACGCAGGCTGGCGTGCTGAGGATGGGCGTCGTAGGCAGCCTTCAGATGCGCCTCGACCTGCTCACGCACCTCGGCCGGCGTGCGGCCGGGGTAAAAGCCCAGGCGCATGTCGACGCGGCAATGGGTGGGCACCGACGAGGTCCACTCGCCGCCTGCTATGCGGCCCAGGTTGAAATTGATCGGGTGCTCGTGGCCGGCGTAACAGGCGTGGCGCAGGGCCGGGCGGTTCCAGTCGCGCTCCAGCTCGCGCAGCGCCTCGACCAGGTGGTTGGCAAAGGCGATGGCGGCGATGCCGGTGTGCGCCACCGATGCATGCACCGGCACGCCGTAGACGTCGATGGTCAGCCACATCACGCCCATCTGCGCGCTCATCACGCCCTCGCCGGGCTCGGGGATGATCGCGGCGTCGGCCGTGTAGCCCTCGACCAGGCAGGCCAGCGCGCCGTTGCCGGTGCATTCTTCCTCGACCACCGATTGCAGGTACATCGGCGCGGCCGGCTCGTAGCCCAGGCGCTGCAGCGCCCGAAAGGCCAGCGTGTAGGCGACGATGCCGGCCTTCATGTCGGCGGCGCCGCGGCCGTAGAGCTTGTCGCCCTCGATGCGGGGCTCGAACGGCGGGCTGGTCCACATCCGGGCGGTGCCCACCGGCACCACGTCGATGTGGCCGTTGAGGATCAGCGAGCGGCCGCGCACCGGCCCTGCCGGCTGGTGCACGCCCACCACGTTGTGCCGGCCTTCGTACGGCAGGATCGAAGGCGAGTAGCCGGGGTGGTGACGGATCTTGTCCTCGTCGATGGCGAACTCATGCACGCGCAGGCCGTTGCGTTCAAACTCGCGGCGCATCACGGTCTGCGCGCCGGCCTCGTCGCCCAGCAGCGACGGATGCGACACCAGCTCGCTCAGCAGCGCCACCGCCTCGTCGTGCTGGGCAGTCACGGCGTCGACGATCTGCGATTCGGTCAGCGGGTTCAGGGTTGGCGTGTCCATCGGGTGTCCTGCGGTGGCGTGGAACAAGGGGGGATGGGCATCATGCGGCATCCAGGCACCCACCTTCACAGGAACCCGCCTGGACCGCATTCACTTCTGCGACAAGTGCGGCGACAAGTGCGGCGACAAGTTCGGCCAACGACCCGCCCGCAGCAACGCCGCGCCCGTGTTGCAGGGCGGGCGCTCTGCCATACTCGATCGGGCCACGGCGCGTCGCTTGAATGGCATGGCAGCGGTACGCGGCGCACAACGGTCTGACTTCCCGAGCCTGTGAGCGGCCGGTCGATCGACCCAGCGGGGTTGACGGCGGTGTTGGCTGCGTGGGTGACGGTGGTGCTCACCAGGGACGACCATCGTGCCAGTGAAGCTCGACAAAGCAGTACCCGCCTCGCCCGCCACCTGGCGTTCGCCGGTGATGTCGCTGGAGTCCGCGCTGTCGGCCATCGGCGCCTGGCGTTTCGGCCCCAAGGACAAGCGTTTTGTGCCAGCCGGGCGCGCGCGGGGCCTGCGTGCGGGCCTGTTGCTGATGTTGGCGATCGGCCTGGTGCCGGCGCTGGCTGGCACCGCGTTGTACCTGCGCCAACTGCGTGACCTGGCGCTGCGCGACGCCTTCAACCAGGCCGACCTGATGGCCGTCGGCACGGCCGAGCGCCTGCGCTGGCTGATGCAGGACGCCCAGGCCATGCTGGCCGCGGTGGCCGCCCGGCCGAAGGTGAAAGCGCTCGATGCGGCCGATTGCGACCCCATCTTCCGCGACTACCGCGACCTCAGCCCGACCTTCAAGGCCCTGGCCCTGCGGCGCCTGGACGGTGAATCGGTGTGCTCTGAATTGCCGCGGCCGCCGTCGCGGCAGAGCGTGGGCGCCGCCGAGTGGTTTCAGGCCGCCGTGCAGCAGCCGGGCTTCTATGCCACGTCGGTGCATGTCGGCGCCGTGCAGCAGACCTGGACCAGCCGGCTGACCTTCCCGGTGATCGGCCCCAGCGGCCGGGTGGAGGGGCTGCTGATCACACCGGTGAACCTGGCGCAACTGCGCCAGCGGCTGTTCGCCAAGCTGCCTGCCGATGCGCTGGCCGCGGTGGTGGACGGCTCGAACCGGGTCGTGGCCCGATCGCAGTTGCACGATGACCGGGTGGGCAAGCCGGCGGCCGAGCGCATCTTCCGCATGCTCGACATCCTGCGCCGGGGTGGCGCTGCTGAAGGCGCCGCGCCGACGCAGGCGATGCAATTCACCGAGATCGGCCTCGACGGCGCGCGCCGGCTGTACGTGATCCGTCGGGTGCCGATGATCGACTGGGCGGTGGTGGCCACCTTGACCGAAGAACAGACGCTGGCGGGCTACTACGCCTCGCGCAACCGGGCACTGGCGGCCATTGCGGCCACGCTGGCGCTGGTGGCCTTGGCGGCCTGGCGCGTCAGCCGCGCCATCCTGGTGCCGATCCGCGGCCTGACCAGTGCCGCCCAGGCGGTGGCCGCTGGCGACACCACCTGCCGGGCGGCCGAATCGGGCCCGCGCGAGATCGCCAGGGTGGCGCACGAGTTCAACCGCATGCTCGTGGCCGCGGCCGAGGCAGGCGAGAAGCTGCGCGCCAGCGAAAACCACTACCGCACCCTGATCCAGAACCTGCCGGTGGCCGTGGTTGCACACCGGCCCGACAGCAGCATCGAGGTGTTCAACGACCGCGCCTGCGCGCTGCTGCGCATGACGCCCGAGCAGTTGACGGGCAAGTCGGCGATGGACCGCGCCTGGCACTTCGTCGACGACCAGGGTCGTCGGCTGCAGCCGTCGGCCTATCCGGTCAACCGCGTGCTGCAGACCCACCAGCCGATGCCGGCGACGATGCTGGGCATCGGCTGCGACGGCACGGCCGGCGCGGCAGATGGCGCGCCGGCCACTGGCCAGGCGCCGCACACCTGGGTGTTGGTCACCGCTTATCCCCAGTTTGAGCAGCCCGGCGCGCTGGCGCGGGCGATCGTGGTCTTTGTCGACGTCACGATGCAGCGCCAGAGCGAGGATCTGCGCGTGGCCAAGGAAGCGGCCGAGGCTGCCAGCAAGGCGAAGTCGGTCTTCCTGTCGCGGGTCAGCCATGAACTGAGGACGCCGCTGAACGCCATCAACGGCTTCTCGGAGCTGATGCTGATGGACGAGCAGGTGCCGGCCGACAGCAAGGACAAGCTGCGGCTGGTGCTCGACGCCGGCCAGCATCTGTTGTCGCTGATCAACCAGATCCTCGACCTCACGCGCATCGAGTCGGGGGCGGTGCGGGCGGCGCTGCAGCCGGTGTGTCTGTGGCCGCTGGTGCAGGCCTGCGTGGCGATCTGCGCTCCGCTGGCCCAGGCCCGTGGCGTGACACTGGTCGTGCTGCCGCCGGCCCTGGATGGGATGCCGGCCGATCGATGGCAGGTGCTGGGCGACGAGACCCCGCTGCGGCAGGTGCTGATCAACCTGCTGTCCAACGCCATCAAGTACAACCGCCCGGATGGGCAGGTCACGGTTGCCGTCGAGCTGCGATCACCCGCGGGATCCGGCTCCGGGCCCGATGTCGTGGTGACGGTGACCGACACCGGCCGCGGCCTGACGCCCGCGCAGGTCGACGCCCTGTTCCAGCCCTTCAACCGGCTGGGGGCCGAGTACAGCGGCATTGAAGGCCACGGGCTCGGGCTGTCGATCTCGCATGCATTGGCGCAGGCGATGTCGGGCGACATCACGGTGCACAGCGTGGAAGGCCAGGGCTCGACATTTGCCCTGCACCTGCACGGCTGCCGCACCGCCTGACGGGCGGGCCTTCAGTCCGGCAGCCAGGCCGGCGGATGGCTGCCCGGGGGCATGGCCGGAAGATCCCAGGTGGCGGGCGTGAACGAGAACTGCGCCGCATGGCGCACCGCACGCAAGGTGGCACTGCCTGGGCCGCCGTCGGGGCCGAAGCCGCAGGGGCTGTCTTCCAGGTACGGCGCGAAGTCAGGTCGCACTGCGGCCTGGCCGTCGGCCACCCGACCCAGGCTGCGCAGCCAGGCGCCCACGCCGGCCAGCGACACCTGCACCTGCCAGCTGCCACCCTGCGTGGCCTGCCGCCACAGCGCGGCCTGGATGCCGAAGGCCAGCAGGTGGCCGGCGGCGTAATCGAGGATCTGCATCGGCAGCGCCTTGGGCGTGCGCGCGCCGGTGGCTTGGGCCTCGGCCAGGTTGAAGCCGGTGGCCGTCTGCACCAGTGAATCGAAACCCCGCCGCCCGGCCCACGGGCCCGTGCTGCCATAGGCCGAGAGCGAAGCCACCACGATGCCCGGATGGCGCTGCGCCAGGGCCTCGGCGCTGAAGCCGTGCCCGGCGATGGCACCGGGCCGGTAGCCCTGCAGAAACACCTGCGCCTGGCCGGCCAGCGCGTCGAGTTGGGCGCGCCCTGCGGCATCGCGCAGATCGATCAGCGTCGATCGCTTGCCGCGGCTGGTGTCAGCGATGGCCGCGATGTTGGGCAGGTGCGGGCCGTTGACCAGCAGCACCTCGGCGCCGTAGGCCGCCAGGCAGCGGCCGGCCACGGGCCCGGCGAGGATGCGGGTGAGGTCGAGCACACGCAGCCCGTGCAGCGGGCGCTGCGCCGCACTGATGGCGGGCCAGTGCCGCGGACGGGCGTCGCCGTGGCGGGTGGGCGCGATCGGCTCGATGCGCACGAGCGGCAGGCCGGCCATCGCCAAGGCGTGCGGGTGGGCATCCCACTCGGCAAAGCTGCGGGCCGCGGCCACCACCAGGCCTGCGTCGGCCGCGGCCTGTTCGAAGTCCAGCGCCGACCATCCTTGCAGGGCCCGGGCGACCGCCTCGCGCTCGGTGGCTTCGCCTGGTGGCAGGCCCAGCAAGCGCAAGGCGCCGTCGCGGTGGTGGTTGAAGTTGGCGTGGAGGCGCACCCAGCCGCCCTCGCCAGCCGCGCCGCCGCAGGGGTACAGGCCGGACAGCTTGTCCCACAACTCGGGCACCCGGCCGTCGAGTGCAAAGTAGCCGGTGCATTCGAGCGTGGCATGCGTGCGGTCGACCTGAACGGCCTGCCGCTGGCCGGTGCGCCACTGCCACAGCGCCGCCGCCGCGGCCGCTGCCGCGCCCAGGCTGGCCTGCGCGGCCGTGGCCACGTCGAACGACGATGGCAGCACGGCCTGGTGCCCAGGCAGTTGCACCTGCGACAAGGCCTCGGCCGGCAATGCCGCAGCGTGCCAGAGCGCGGCGAGTGCATTGGCAGCGGGGTTCGGGCTGTTTGGCATTGGGGGCATGGCAGCGAATGATGGCGCCCAAAGGGGCGAGGTTTGTGGCGGGATTGTGATGGGCAAGTGGTCGGTCATTCTGAAATAAATGAACTAACGCCAACGGGTATGAAGCAAAAACACTCGTTTCAATGGCGGAGTGGCCCTGGCGAGGCGCCGCTGTGTCGGCAGTTCGAGGTCTACTTTTTGTTCTCAGGCGTTAGTTCATAATTTCTGGATGTCCAATCCCACGCCCACCCCACGCGCCACCCGCCTGCTCGCCGACCTGCGCCTCGCGTTCGAGACCTGGTGCGCGCACCAGCGCCAGTCCGGGCGCTTGCGGCGGGGCTCGTCCGAGGCGGTGTACCGCGCCATGTGGCATGCGCTGTCGGCCTGGTGCGTGGTGCAGGTGCCGGCATTGCGATTGGGCGATCTGCAACCGCCGGCGCTGGCGGCCTACCTGGCCAGCCGCACCGGCCTGCTGCTGGCCGACGGTGTGCTGACGCCGCGTTACCAGCATCGGCTGCTCAGCCTGGTGCGGCGTGTGCAACTGCACCGCGCCTGGCTGCGCGATCAGGCCAGCCCGGTGGTGGCGGCGCGGGCCGCGGCCATGCCCGTCCGCCTGCCGCAGGCGGCGGTGCCCTCCCAGCCCGCAGCCGATTCTGCCGAGCCGCTGTTGCACCTCACGCCGGCCGATGACCAGCAGTTGCAGCGGCTGCTGTGCCAGACCCCTGCAGCGCCCGGCGAGCGCTGGCAGACCCGGCGTGATCGCTGTGCGGTGGCGCTGCAGCTGGGCGCCGGGCTCGGCCCCGGCGATGTGCGCGCGTTGCGCCTGCGCGATGTCATCGCCGACGGTGGTCCGGTGCAACATCAGCCCTGGCAATTGCGGGTGGCGGCCAACGGCAGCGCGCCTGCGCATGTGCCGCCGCTGGCGCCGTGGGCCGGCGCACTGCTGGCCCAGTGGCTGCAGCGCCGGCAAACCGAGAGCCTGGGCGGCGACTGGCTGTTTCCGTCCACTCGCAGCGGCAAGCCCTGGGGCAAGGTGGCGCAGTACGAGGCGGCGCGGCGCGTGCTGGCCGATGCCGGCCTCAATGCCGATGGTGGCGGCTCGTTCCGGCTGCGCCACACCTTTGCGCTGCGCCAGTTGGCGCATGGCCACGACGAGGGGCTGGTGGCCCGCTGGCTGGGGGTGATCGATCCTGCGGTGATGGCCCGCTACCAGCGGCTGCTGGGCGCGCCTGCGGCACGATCAGCCGATGCCGCAGGCGCCGAAGCCACGGCCGCCCGCGCGCCACTGGCCATGCCCGTTTGATCCACGCCGGCGCTGCCCGCCGAACCGCAAATCCTCAGGGCGCATCGGGCACACGCCGGGCCGCGCCGGGGTGGGCTGGCGCTTCGGGCAGGGTGTCATGCAGATCGGCAGACGGGATCGGCCGCTCGGTCGTCGGGCCTTCCGAAATGTCGGGCGAAAGCGCAGCCGCAGGGTCAACCGCGCTATCACCCGTACCGTCAGCCGCACGTTCAGCCCCACCTTCAGCCGTTCCGTCGGCAACGGCTTCGGCCTCGACGGGCGCCCCATCTGAACCAGCGCCTTCACCGCCAGCAGCCACAGCGCCACCCTCGCCCAAAGCCTCACCGGCGGCCTGCCCTTGGCCGGTCGCCGGCGCTGCCGCCTGACCATCGCGGTCGTCCTCGGCCTGCCGGGTGCGCAAGGCCGCCAGCGCGTTGGTCATGTTCTGGGCCCAGCCGTCCTGCTCGTGGGCCAGCACCTGCTCGGTGGTGGTCACCAGCTGGTCGATGTGCTCGGCGTTGGCCTGTTCGTCGGGCAGCAGCGCGGTCCACCAGGCCAGCAGGTTCTCCAGGTCGGTGGCGGTCTGGTTGTAGCTGGTCAGCGTGGTCTCGATCTGCTTGTAGCCCAGGTAGGCCATCGCCGCGCTGGCCATGGCGCTGGTCAGGGCCACCCAGCTGACCCAGTCACCGCCCAACGCCGCCAGCAAGGTGCCCAGCGCGCCCACCCCGATGGCCACCACCTGCCAGCCGCTGGCCTGCCGGTCGAGCTTGGCGGTCTTGTTGCCGTAATAGGCCAGCTGGTCGTTCAGGCGCAGGCGCACGTAGCGGTCGGTGTCGAGCAGGCTCATGCCGTCGTCACCGCTGGCCACGGCGTTGACCGGTGGAATAACACCGGTGTAGAGCGGCATGCCCATCGAGTTGACCTCGGTGCGGGCCAGGCGCCGGGTGATGTCTTCCATCGCCTGCTGCAGGCGCTTCTCGCGGGCACCGTCGGCCGCCGCGCGCTGCGGGCGCACACGGTAGCGGTAGATCTCGCGCTTGATCGCCTCGGCTGCCGCGCGGGTCAGCACCCAGCGTTTGCCGGGCGAGAAGCGGTTGGCGATGGCGACCAGCGCGGCCACGCAGATCGGCGCCACGATCAGCGCATAGCGCAGCACCGACACGGTGCCGTCCCAGCCCTTGACCTGGCCCACCGAATGGGCCACCGACATCGCCACCACCAGCAGGCCCAGCAGCAGGATGCCGCCCTGCAGCAGGTTGAAATCGCGTTGCTGCCGGATGGCCGCCCGGTCGAGCGCGCCAAAGCGCTGCCAGGCCAGGCGCAGCACGCTGTCGCCGCCGCATTCACGCTGCACCAGCCGCGCCAGCGCCTCCACCGCGCCGGCGGCCTTGTCACCCAGCGTGATGCTGCCGATGCGGCCATCGGCCAGGATCTCGGCCACGGCCGGATCGTCGCCAGCGGCCTCACCCGCATCGAGCTGCTGCGCCAGCGCATCGGCGGCACCGCCGCTGCCTTCGACCAGCAGCACCGGCCAGCCGCGGCGCACCGCCTGCAGCACCTCGGCCACGGTGCCCTCACCGCCGCCGATCACCAGCAGCATCGGCTGCGGCGCGGCGGCGCCGGCCACCGCCGGCTTGGGTGCCACCAGCGCCTGCACCAGCTCGGCCTTGCCGCGCAATTCATCGCCCCAGGCCGCACCGGGGGTCAGCAGCAGATGGCTCAGGCCGGCCACCGGCGCTTCGGGCGCTCGGGCGATGCAAGCGCCGTTGGACGGTGCATTGGGCGGCGCATCCGGCGGTGCATCCGGCGCGGCAATGCAGGCCTCGGGCGCCACGCCCAGCAGCCGCACCTGGCCGCCACCGTCGGCCACGGCCCGGCCCAGCAGGGTGGGCACCCCACCACCGCTGGCGCGCACCACGCACAGGGCGGGGCCGCCGCGCAGCGCCGCCACGTCGCGCAAGGTGCGCACCAGCCCCCGCGCCACCACCTGCGCCAGGCGCGGGCGCAGGCGCTCGTCGACCGGGTCGTCGCCACCGGCCAGCACCACCACCGCGCCGGTCGCGCCCAGGTCCAGCGCCGAGCGCAGCGCCGCCGGGTTGTCAGCCGCCGCGGCGTGCACCACCCGCAAGGCAGTGCCATCGGGCAGCGTGGTGGTGCTGGACTGGGGCATGGCTCGATCCTCTGGTTGTGTCGATGGTGGCGTCTGCTGCGGGCCACCCGGCCCGCATGCTGCAGCCTGCCGCCCGATTTGGCGAGCCCCAAGCCGTGGCGCCGGGACGGCGCACGCCACGAGCCACCAGACCGTCAGACCATCAGGCCGCAGGTGCCTCGGGGTACAAACCGCGCACCCGGCCGTGCAGCCGGGCCAGGCCCAGCAGGGCATCGATGAACGGAGTGGCCACGTCCACACGCTGGGCGATCTCGCGCACCACGCTGACCAGCGCGTCCAGCTCGATCGGCCGGCCGGCTTCCACGTCCTGCAGCATCGAGGTCTTGAAGGCACCCAGCTTGCGCGTGATCTGGTGGCGGTCTTCGGGCGATTGCTCGATCGCGCAGCCGATCTTCGCGCCCACCGCCGCCGCCTCGGCCATCGCCGCGCTGCAGAAGTGGCGCGTCAGCGGATCGTCGAGCACCCGGTCCACCGTGGCGCCGGTGATCGCGGTGATGGGGTTCATCGTCATGTTGCCCCACAGCTTGTACCAAAGGTCGCGCCGCACGTCGGCCGACACCGTGGTGTCGAAGCCGGCGCCGCGCAGCAGCGCCGCCAGCGCCTGCACCCGTTCGCTGTCACCGCCGGGATCGCCCAAGGGCTCGCCGATGATCAGGCCCTGGCCCATCTTGTGCTCGACCAGCCCGGGCTCGGAAGTCCAGGTGCTGGCATGCACCACGCAACCGATCACCTGCGCCACCGGCAGCGCGGTGGCGATGTGGCCACCGGGGTCGATGCTCTGCAGCGGCTCGCGGCCCAGCAGCGGCGCGCCGGCGCCAAACCACCACGGCACACCGTTCATCGCCGGCAGCACCAGCGTGCGCGGGCCGATCAGCGGCGCGATGCGCGCGGCCACCGCGCCCAGCGCCGGGCCCTTCACCGCGATCACCACCAGATCCTGCGGGCCCAGCGCGGTGGGGTCGTCGCTGGCCTGCACCGGCGCGCTCAGCAGCGCGCCGCCCTGGCGCAGCCGCAGGCCGTGCGTGCGCAACGCGGCCAAGGTGTCGCCGCGCGCCACCGCGCTGACTTCGCAGCCGCCGCCCAATGCCAGCCGCGTGCCGATGAAACCGCCGATGGCGCCCACGCCGTAGATGCAGACCTTCATCACCGCCCCCGCATCACTTGGCGAACACCTGGCTCATGTCGGCAAACGACTTGAACTCCAGCGCATTGCCCGACGGATCGAGAAAGAACATCGTGGCCTGCTCGCCCACCTCGCCCTTGAAGCGGGTGTGCGGCTCGATGATGAAGCGGATGCCCGCGGCGCGCAGCTTGTCGGCAAGCGCCTGCCACTGGTCCATCGCCAGGATGGCGCCGAAGTGGCGCACCGGCACCGCGTCGCCGTCCACCTGCCCCGTGGGCGCGGCGCGGCATTCGTCGGGCGACAGGTGCGCCACCACCTGGTGGCCGTAGAAGTCGAAATCGACCCAGGCCTCGCTGCTGCGGCCCTCGGGGCAGCCGAGCAGGCCGCCGTAGAAGGCACGCGCCTCGGCAATGTCGCGGACGGGGAAGGCGAGGTGGAACAGCGGAATGGCAGGCATGGGGCCTTCGGTGGTGGCGAAGAAGGCGCCGATTTTGCCCGCTGCGCAGCGCTTGAGGCGCGCGCCACCAGGCGGCGGTTAGACTGCTGCAGTGCAGCAAGCTTTCACGCAAACCAAGCCCCGCCCGGTCGTGTTTCCGGGCAGCGGCTTGCCGCGTGGGTACTTCTGCGCTGTGACGCCGCCGTAGGCCGTCTGCCAGATCCCCGCGCGCAAGACCACAAGGTCGGCGCCTGCCGCAGTCGCGGCCACAGCGCAGCCCGGCACGGCCGGTCGATCGCTTGATCTCCCCCGTTTCACCCCACGCACTGGCACGCGCCAGTGCCGCAGACATTTCCCATGAACCTTGAATCCATCCGCCGGGACTGGCTGTCCAACGTGCGCGGCGATCTGCTGGCCGGCCTGGTCGTGGCGCTGGCCCTGATCCCCGAGGCCATCGCTTTTTCCATCATCGCGGGCGTCGACCCCAAGGTCGGCCTCTACGCGTCCTTCAGCATCGCGGTGATCCTGGCCTTCACGGGAGGCCGGCCGGGCATGATCTCGGCCGCCACCGGCGCGATGGCGCTGGTGATGGTGGTGCTGGTCAAGGAGCACGGCCTGCAGTACCTGCTGGCCACCACGGTGCTGACCGGCGTGCTGCAGATCGTGGCCGGCCTGCTCAAGCTCGGCCGCTTGATGCGCTTCGTCTCGCGCTCGGTGATCACGGGTTTCGTCAACGCGCTGGCGATCCTGATCTTCATGGCCCAGCTGCCCGAGCTCACCAACGTCAGCTGGGTGGTCTACGCGATGACCGCGGCGGGTCTGGCCATCATCTACGGCTTTCCGTACATCACCCGGGCCGTGCCGTCGCCGCTGGTCACCATCGTCGTGCTGACCGGCGTGGCGATGGCGCTCAAGCTCGACATCCGCACTGTCGGCGACATGGGCCAGCTGCCCGACAGCCTGCCCATCTTCCTGCTGCCCGATGTGCCGCTGACCTTGGCGACGCTCCAGCTCATCCTGCCCTACGCCCTGACGCTGGCCGTGGTGGGCCTGCTCGAGTCGATGATGACGGCATCGATCGTCGACGAGCTGACCGACACCCCCAGCAACAAGAGCCGCGAATGCGTGGGCCAGGGGGTGGCCAACATCGCCACCGGTTTCATCGGCGGCATGGCCGGCTGCGCCATGATCGGCCAGTCGGTGATCAACGTGAAGTCGGGCGGGCGCGGCCGGCTGTCCACCTTCGTCGCCGGCTTCTTCCTGCTGATCCTGGTGGTGTTCCTGGGCCCCTGGGTCAAGCAGATCCCGATGGCGGCACTGGTGTCGGTGATGATCATGGTCAGCATCGGCACCTTCAGCTGGGACTCGATCCGCAAGCTGCGTGAGCACCCGCCGAGTTCGTCGCTGGTGATGATCGCCACCGTCGCTGTCACCGTGTCCACCCACGATCTGGCCAAGGGCGTGTTCGTCGGCGTGCTGCTGTCGGGCCTCTTCTTCGCGCACAAGGTGGGCAAGGTGCTGCGCATCGACCGCAGCATCGACGCCGAAGGCGGGGTGCGCACCTACGGCGTCGTCGGCCAGGTGTTCTTCGCCTCGGCCGAGACCTTCATCGGCGCCTTCGACTTCAAGGAGGTGGTGCCCAAGGTGCACATCGACGTGAGCCGGGCCCACTTCTGGGACATCACCGCGGTGAGCGCGCTCGACAAGGTGGTGCTCAAGTTCCAGCGCGAGGGCGCCGAGGTCGAGGTCACCGGCCTGAACGAGGCCAGCGCCACGCTGGTGGACCGCTTCGCGGTGCACGACAAGCCGGGCGCCGTCGAACAACTGATGCATTGATCCGGGAGAACACGATGAACAAGGTCTATGCCTGCATCGATGGGCAGTCCAACACCGCGGCGGTGATCGACTGGGCGGTGTGGTCGGCACAGCGGCTGGATGTGCCGCTGGAGTTTCTGCATGTGCTCGAACGCCACCCCGAGCGCGCGGCCATCAGCGACTACAGCGGGGCCATCGGCCTGGGCGCGCAAGACGCGCTGCTGCACGAGCTGAGCGAGATCGATGCACAACGCGGCAAGCTGGCCCAGGAGGCCGGTCGGCGCCTGCTGATCGCCGCGCGTGAACGCGCTGCGGCGGCCGACCTGAACTGCGTCGATGGCCGGCTGCGCCATGGTGAGCTGGTCGACACGGTGCTGGAGATGGAGTCCGACGCCCGGCTCTTCGTGCTGGGTGAGCATCACCGTGCCGCCGGTGGCGCCCGGCTGCATCTCGACCACCACGTGGAGCGTGTGATCCGGTCGGTCAAGCGCCCCGTGCTGATCGCAACGGGCGCGCAGTTCCTGGCGCCACAGCGGTTTGTCATCGCCTTCGACGGCAGCACCACCGCCCGCAAGACCGTTGCGATGGTGGCCGGCAGCCCGCTGCTGGCGGGCCTGCCCGTGCTGCTGGCGATGGCCGGCGCCGAGACCGTGCTGGCGCGCCGCCAGCTCGACGAGGCCCGACAGTCGCTGGCCGCCGCCGGCTTCGACGCCGCAACGGCGCTGGTGCCCGGTGAACCGGAAGAGGTGCTGCCCGCCTTGTTGAAGTCCCAGGGCGCCGCGCTGCTGGTGATGGGCGCCTACGGCCACTCGCGCATCCGCCAGCTGATCGTCGGCAGCACCACCACCACCTTGCTGCGCGTCAGCGAGTTGCCCGTGCTGATCTTGCGCTGACCCGACAATAGCGGCGCCATGCAAAACCGCCCGCCCGCCACCGATCCGTCCGATGCCAAGCCCGAGCATGAACAACGTGGCATCCAGAGCATCGAGGTCGGCGGCCAGCTGTTGCGCGCGCTGGCCCACGGTGGCCGGCCGATGCCGCTGAAAGACCTGGCCGCTGCCGCCGGCATGGCCGCGGCCAAGGCCCATCCCTACCTGGTAAGCTTCGGCAAGATCGGCCTGGTCGAGCAAGACCGCGCCAGCGGCCGCTACGGCCTGGGCCCGCTGGCGCTGCAGCTGGGGTTGATGAGCCTGCAGCAGGCCGACCCGGTGCGCCTGGCCACGCCGCTGCTCGAAGACCTGGCGCAGCAGACCGGCCACACGGTGGCGATGGCGGTGTGGGGCACACACGGGCCCACCATCGTGCGGCTGGCCGAATCACCGGCCGCGGTGCACGTCAACATGCGCCACGGCACGGTGTTCTCGATCACCGGCACCGCCTCGGGCCAGCTGTTTGCCGCCCACCTGCCCGAAGCGGCCGCGCGGCCGCTGTACGAGGCCGAGCGGCGCGCTGCCGGCAAGGGCCAGCTGCCCGGCTGGTCCGCCTTTGCCGCCAACACACTGGCGGAGGTGCGCCAGCAAGGCCTGAGCCGCACCGACGGCGCGGTGGTGGCCGGCGTCAGCGCACTGGCCGCGCCGGTGTTCGACCACCGCGGCCAGATCGTGCTGGCGCTCACCGCGATCGGCCCGTCGGCCGCGCTCGACACCCGCTGGGACGGCCCGCTGGCCACGATGATGCGCGACGCCGCCGCCGCGGTGTCGGCGCGCCTGGGCCACCGGCCCGAGCCCGCCGCGTCCAACCCGCCCGACGCGCCATCACGCTGTACGCCCCCTGCCCCCGCACTCGCCGCCGTGAGGATTGCCCGATGAAACGCCGCCTGACCCTGATCACCCTGACCACCCTGGCCTGTGCCTGCACCAACGCGTCCGAGCTGGTCGGCGAGGTCGACACCGTCTTCAAGTTCATCGGCCCCGACCACAAGGTGGTGGTCGAGGCCTACGACGACCCCGGCGTGGCCGGCGTCACCTGCTACGTCTCGCGCGCCAAGACCGGCGGCATCAAGGGCGCGCTGGGCCTGGCCGAAGACAAGAGCGAGGCCTCGATCGCCTGCCGCCAGGTGGGGCCCATCACCATCGCCAAGCCGCTGCGCCAGCAGGACGAGATCTTCACCGAGCGCACCTCGCTGGTGTTCAAGCGGCTGCGCGTGGTGCGCATGGTCGACGCCAAGCGCCACACGCTGGTCTACCTGACCTACTCTGACCGCCTGATCGAAGGCTCGCCGCAGAACTCGGTGACTGCGGTGGCGGTGGACCGGGCCACAGCCATTCCGCTGCGTTAGGCCGGCACCGCGCGGCGTCGTGGACGCGCTGCGGCTGGCGCAGCGCGCGCCGGCTTGGCCGCCTTCACCGGCTGCTTGCCCGCGCGGGCCTTGCCGCGCGCCCGCGCGGCCAGCGCCAGATCGCGCACGCGGGCGATGTCGTCGTCGCTGAACACGCCGTTCACGCCCGAGATCGCCGCCAACTGCATGCCGTGCTTGAGGCCCATCTCGTAGATCTGGTGCACCTTCTCCCACTCGATCTGCCGGCCCACGGTGTAGTTCTCGAAGCGGCCCTCCAGCGCCAGCACGATGGTCTCGGCCAGGCAGGCATAGGCCACGCCCTTGGGCAGGCCGATGTTCTTCATGCGCACCTCGCCGGGCAGGCGGATCTCGCCGCTCTCGATCACCAGCACGTCGGGGCGCTTGGCCACCTCTTGTGGCGGCAGGTCCAGCGGGCGGGCCACGTCGGTGATCACGCAGCCGGGCTTGACCTGCATGATGTCGAGCACCTTCTTGCCCGCGCCCGAGGTGGCGGTGACGATCATGTCCATCGCCGCGATGTGGGTGTCGGCGCGTGCCGACAGCACCACCTTGGCGTCGGGCGTCTGCTGCAGGATCGATTCCTTCAGCGCCAGCAGCTTGGCGGTCTCGGGCGAGACCAGGGTCACCTCCTCGGCGGCGCGCACCAGCAGCCGGGCGCAGGCCGCGCCGATGGCGCCGGTGGCGCCCACCACCATGGCCTTGAACTTCACCCGCCCCTTGCCGCGCGGCTTGGGCAGCAAGCCCATGCGCAGCATCGCGTCGTGCGCGGCCCACAGCGCGCCCGAGGCGCTGTAGCTGTTGCCGGTGGTGATCGGCAGCGGCGCGCGCCGC
>Ga0155495_1045_pt1 | contig 21596 bp, 16 predicted proteins | sample RifCSPhighO2_12_FD_107153 | JGI IMG/M metagenome (GOLD analysis project Ga0155495, IMG submission 107153) | Burkholderiales bacterium RIFCSPHIGHO2_12_FULL_69_20
CTGCGCCGCCAGTTCACGCAAGGCCGCCGCCTCGTCGCGGGGCAGGTGTGCCCAATCGCTGGCGTCGTCGAACAGTGGCCAGGCGGCGTGTGCGGCCGAGGCCATGGCTGCCGCGGGCGCCGCAGCAACCGTTGCCAGGGCCGAAGCGGCCGACGCCGCCGTGGCTGCGCTGGACGCGCCGGCAACGCCAGCGCCTGCCATGTGCGCTGCAGCCAGCTGGTCGACGCCATCGGGCGCACGGGCCTGCCAGGCCCGCCAGCCGCCCATCAGCATCACCACCAGCACCACCGCCAGCCCACCCAGGGCCAGCGCACCGGTGCGGCGCGACCCGACCGGCGCCGCACCGGCACCGAACACCTCCTGCGCCGCCCGGTCGACGATGCGCCGCCCCACGCTGCTGCGCCCCTCGGCGTAGGCACCCAGCAGCGCGCGGTCGCACAGCAGGTTGATGCGCCGCGGCACACCGGCGCCCAGCGCGTGGATGCGCCGCAGCGCGGCAGCGTCGAAGGGGTTGGCGCCCGGCAGCCCGGCCACGGCCAGCCGGTGCGCAACGTAGGCGGCGGTCTCGGGCGCGGTCAGGGTACCCAGGTGAAAGCGCGCGATCACCCGCTGCGCCAGCTGCTCCATGCCCGCACCGGCCAGCAGCGCGCGCAGCTCGGGCTGGCCGATCAGGATGATCTGCAGCAGCTTGCGCTCGTTGGTCTCCAGGTTGGTCAGCAGGCGCAACTGCTCCAGCACCTCGGCCGACAGGTGCTGCGCCTCGTCGATGATCAGCAGGCCCTGCCGGCCCTGCGCGTGCGCGGCCAGCAAGTGCGCATTGAGCGCGTCCACGCAGGTCTTGACCGTGGCCGCGCCAGGATCGCCCGGCAACGGAACGCCGAACTCGTGGCACACCGACTGCAGCAGCTCGATCACGCTGAGCTTGGGGTTGAAGATGTAGGCCACCTGGCAATGCGCCGGCACCTGCTCCAGGAAGCAGCGGCACACGGTGGTCTTGCCCGCGCCGATCTCGCCGGTCAGCAGCACGAAGCCGCCGCCGCCCTGCACGCCATACAACAGGTGCGCCAGCGCCTCGCGGTGGCGCTCGCTCATGAACAGGTAGCGCGGGTCGGGCGCGATGGAAAACGGCGACTGCTTCAGGCCGAAGTAAGACGCATACATGCCCGGCAGGATAGCTGCAGCGCCAAGGCACGCTGCACCGGCCAACGTTGCCGGGACAGTACAAACCCCGTGTGGTGAACCCCACCGATTAGGCTGACGGCTCAACTGCGGCTGCCTACACTGTCATTCGCACGACATGCCGATTCGCGTGAGCGCGCTGCCCCCACATCCCCCAGGAGTTCCCCCATGGTGAAGAAACTTCAGAAGATGGCCGAGAAAAAAGCGGCCGCACCCGCCGGCCTGCTCGACAGCCACCTGGCGCAGACGGTCAAGGACTCGGCGCAGCAGATCTGGCTGGCTGGCCTGGGCGCCTTTGCCAAGGCGCAGGGCGAAGGCGGCAAGGTGTTCGACACCCTGATCAAGGAAGGTGTGAACCTGCAGCGCAAGACCCAGGCGGTGGCCGAGGAAAAGCTGGGCGACGTGGCCGGCAAGATGTCGGCCATGGCCGGCGAGGTGGGCAGCAAGGCCAATGCGCAGTGGGACAAGCTGGAGACGATCTTCGAAGAACGCACCGCGCGTGCCATGGGCAAGCTGGGCGTGCCCAATGCCAAGGCGCTGGCGGCGCTGGTCGACCGCGTGGCGGCGCTGGAGGCCTCGGTCGCAGCGCTGACCGGAAAGTCGGCGCCAGCGGCCCCGAAGCCCCGCGCGCGCAAGCCTGCGCCCGCAGCGGCCCCGGTGGCCACGCCCAAACCGGCCAAACGTGCCGTGGGCGCTGCGCGCAAGACGGCCGCCGCGCCGGTCGAGGCGGTGGCCGCGGCCAAGCCCGCGATCCGCCGCAGGCGCGCGGCGCAGTCCTGATCGATACGGACCACCCGCGGACCCTCCGCGGCTGGCCCGCCACAGGGGCGCCGAGGGCGCCCCTTGTTGCGTCTGGCGGCCGGCGATTTCGGCCGGCGATTTCGGCCGGCGATTGCAGCCGGTGATTGCAGCCGGTGATTGCCGTCAACGCTGACGGCGAGCGTTGGGCCGCTCAACCGAGGTAGCGTGCCTCCAGGTGCTCGCGGTAGTACGCCGGGTTCAGCGCCTCGCCGCTGGCGCGCCGGGCCAGTTCATCGGTGGGCCAGCGGCTGGCGGGCTGCCAGATGTGGTGCTGCAGCCAGTCGAACACCGGCGCCAGTTCGCCGGCCTGCAGGCGGTCGTCCAGCGCCGGCATCTCGCGGCGCATCGTGGCAAACCATTGCGCCGCGTACATCGCGCCCAGCGTGTAGCAGGGGAAGTAGCCGAACATTGCCTCGGGCCAGTGCACGTCCTGCATGGCGCCATCGCGGTGGTTGCCGCGGGTGTCCTGGCCCAGCAGCTCGGCCATGCCTTCGTCCCACAGCGCGGGCACGTCCTCGGATTCGATCTCGCCCTCGATCAGCCGGCGCTCGATGCCGTAGCGCAGCATCACGTGGGCCGCGTAGGTCACCTCGTCGGCATCAACGCGGATCAGCCCGGGCTGCACGCGGGTGACCAGCTTGAGCAGGTTGTCGGGCGCAAACGCCGGCTGGTCGCCGAAGGCCTGGCGGATCAGCGGCACCAGGTGCGCGATGAAGCCGGGGTGCCGGCCCAGCTGCATCTCGAAGCTCAGGCTCTGGCTCTCATGGATGGCCATCGAGCGCGCCAGCGACACCGGCTGGCCCAGCCAGTCGCGCGGGCGGTTCTGCTCGTAGCGGCCATGGCCGGTCTCGTGGATCGCGCCCAGCAGGCTGCCGATGAAATCGCCGGTGTCGTAGCGGGTGGTCAGGCGCACGTCTTCGGGCACGCCGCCGGCAAACGGATGCGTGCTCACGTCGAGCCGGCCGCCGTTGAAATCGAACTGCAGCCAGTGCATCACCTGCACGCACAGGCTGCGCTGGGTCTCGATCGGAAAGGGCCCCTGCGGCTGGATCACCGCCTCGTGGCGCTGGCGGGCCTGCACCTGCTGCACCAGGCCGGGCAGCCAGGCGCGCAGGTCGGCAAACAGTGGGTCGAGTTGCGCGCAGGTCATGCCGGGCTCGAAGCGGTCCATCAGCGCGTCGTAGGGCCGCAGCCCCGAGCTGGCCGACAGCAGCGCGGCCTCTTCGCGTGCCACCGCCACCACGGCCTTGAAGTTGACCAGGAAGCCAGCCCAGTCGTTGGCCGGGCGCTGCGTGCGCCAGGCATGCTCGCAGCGCGACGTGGCCAGCTGGCTGCGCTGCACCAGTGATTCGGGCAGCGCATTGGCGGCGCGCCATTCGCGGCCGATCTCGCGCAGGTTGGCGCGCTGGTGGTCGGTCAGCGGCTCGTCGGCGGCACGCGCCAGCGCGGGCACCAGCGCCGGGTCGGTGCGCAGCTGGTGCATCAGCGTGGCCACCTCGGCCAGTGCGCCGGCGCGGGCCTCGGCACCGCCGCGCGGCATCATCGCCGCCTGGTCCCAATAGGCCATCGATTGCAGGTGATCGAGGTGGTGCAGGCGGGTGAAGGTGTGTGCCAGCTGGTCGTAGGCGGGCGTGGTGGAGGTTGGGGTCATGGCACGTTGCGGCCGGCGGCCGGTGTGGATCGATGCCGCATTCTGCGGGCCGGCGCCGGGCGCTGACCATCCCCCAGCGTGTCCCCCAAGGGAGGGATCGCCTGCGTATGCAGGATCGGCCTGCCGAATCGGTCTACAGGCCGCCCGGAAAGACCCACAGCAGCGCGGCGGTCATCGTCAGGTAGCGCAGAAACTTGCCCACCGCCATGTAGCCTACGCAGGGCCAGAACGGCAGGCGCAGCCAGCCCGCCACCGCGCACAGCGGGTCGCCCACGCCCGGCAGCCACGACAGCAGGCAGGCCTTGGCGCCAAAGCGCCGCAGCCACACCAGCGCGCGCAGCTCGCCGCTTTTGTGGGTGACACGCTCGTAGGCCTTCTCGGCGCCATAGCCCATCCACCAGCTGATCGCGCCGCCGATGGTATTGCCCAGTGTGGCCACGGCGATGGCCGGCCAGAACAGCCCGGGGTTGAGCTTGACCAGGCCGAACACCACCGGCTCCGAGCCCAGCGGCAGCAGGGTGGCCGACACCAGCGAGACCAGGAACACCGTGCTCAGGCCGTATTGCGGCAGGGCCAGCGCGGTCAGCAGCGCGGCCATCAGATCGGCAGTGTGGGCATGCATCCAGGCGCTCATCGCCGCGCATCATAGGCAGGCCGAGGGCCGGATTCCGGCACCTGACCGCCGGCTATACTCTGCCTCCTTTTTCAGCAGTTCCACCCGCCTCTCCACCCCCCCCGGTCCCACCATGCAACTCGGCCCCTTCGTGCTGCCGAACCGGCTGTTTGTCGCCCCGATGGCCGGGGTGACGGACCGGCCGTTCCGCCAGCTGTGCCGCCAGCTGGGTGCCGGCCATGCGGTCAGCGAGATGGTGACTTCGCGCAAGGACCTGTGGGCCTCGCTGAAGACCAGCCGCCGCGCCGACCACACCGGCGAGCCCGGGCCGATCGCGGTGCAGATCGCCGGCACCGACGCGGCGATGATGGCCGAGGCCGCGGCCTACAACATCGATCGCGGCGCGCAGATCATCGACATCAACATGGGCTGCCCGGCCAAGAAGGTGTGCAACAAGTTCGCCGGCTCGGCGCTGATGCGCGACGAGACGCTGGCCATCAACATCGTCGAGGCGGTGGTGGCGGTGGCCGCGCCGCGTGGCGTGCCGGTCACGCTGAAGATGCGCACCGGCTGGTGCGATGCCGAGCGCAACGCAGTGGCGCTGGCGCGCGCGGCCGAATCCGCCGGCGTGGCGATGCTGACCGTGCACGGCCGCACCCGTGAGCAGGGCTACACCGGCTGCGCCGAATACGACACCATCGCCGCGGTGAAGGCCGCCGTGCGCGTGCCGGTGGTGGCCAACGGCGACATCGATTCGCCCGAGAAGGCGCGCGACGTGCTGGCCCGCACCGGCGCCGACGCACTGATGATCGGCCGCGCCGCGATGGGCCGGCCGTGGATCTTTCGCGAGATCTTGCACTTCCTGGCCACCGGCGGGCACCTGCCGCCGCCGGCCACCCACGAGGTGCGGCAGTGGCTGGTCGATCACCTGCACCAGCACCATGCGCTGTACGGCGACGTCACCGGCGTGCGCAGTGCACGCAAGCACATCGGCTGGGCGGTGCGCACGCTGCCCGGCGGCGAAGCCTTCCGCCAGACGATGAATGCCATCGCCGATGCCCGCCAGCAGGTGGCGGCGGTGGCCAGCTACTTCGACCAACTCGCCACCACGCACCGGCTGCTGCCGCCGGCCGCTGAGACCAGCGCCGCCAACGACGACCAGATCGCCCGCCAAGCATGAGCAAGAAAAAGATCGAAGACTGCATCCGCGACAGCCTGGAGCAGTATTTCAAGGACCTGCGCGGCACCGAGCCGCACGCCGTGCACAACATGGTGGTGGGCACGGTCGAGCGCCCGATGCTCGAGGTGGTGATGAAGCATGCCGAGGGCAACCAGAGCAAGGCCGCCGAATGGCTGGGCATCAACCGCAACACGCTGCGCCGCAAGCTCCTGGATCACAAGCTGATCAAGTAGTTGGTCACCCCCTTTCCGTTCTCCTGAAGCGTTCACCATGACCACTGCATTGCTGTCCGTGTCCGACAAGACCGGCATCGTCGACTTCGCCCAGGCGCTGCATGCGCGCGGCGTCAAGCTGCTGTCCACCGGCGGCACCGCCCGTCTGCTGGCCGATGCCGGCCTGCCCGTCACCGAGGTGGCCGAGGTCACCGGCTTCCCCGAGATGCTGGACGGCCGTGTCAAGACGCTGCATCCGCGCATCCACGGCGGCCTGCTGGCGCGGCGCGACGTGCCCGCGCACATGGCCGCACTGGCCGAGCACGGCATCAACACCATCGACCTGCTGGTCATCAACCTGTACCCGTTTGCGCAGGCCACCGCCCGGCCCGACTGCACGCTGGAAGACGCCATCGAGAACATCGACATCGGCGGCCCGGCGATGCTGCGCGCGGCGGCCAAGAACTGGCCCGACGTGGGCGTGGTGATCGCACCTGCCGACTACCCCCAGGTGCTGGCCGAGCTGGACGCGGGCGGCCTGACCCGCAAGACCAAGTTCGGCCTGGCGCGCAAGGTGTATGCCCACACCGCCGCCTACGACGGCATGATCACCAACTACCTCAGCGCGCTGGAGCCCGGCGCCGAAGACCGCCCCGCCGCCGTGCCGCAGCGCGCCGAGTTCCCCGAGGTCTACACCCTGCAACTGCTCAAGTCGCAGGACATGCGCTACGGCGAGAACCCGCACCAGAGCGCCGCCTTCTACCGCGAGCGCACGCCGGCACCGGGCACGCTGAGCCAGTGGGTGCAGCTGCAAGGCAAGGAGCTGTCGTTCAACAACATCGCCGATGCCGATGCCGCGTGGGAATGCGTCAAGACCTTCGGCGATCAGCCGGCCTGCGTGATCGTCAAGCATGCCAACCCCTGCGGCGTGGCGGTGGGTGCCAGCGCGCATGAGGCCTACAGCAAGGCGCTGAAGACCGACCCGACCAGCGCCTTCGGCGGCATCATCGCCTTCAACCGGCCGCTGGACGCCGGCACCGCCGAGGCGGTGGCGCGCCAGTTCGTCGAGGTGATCATCGCCCCGACGATCACGCCCGAGGCGCGTGCGATCTTCGCGGCCAAGCAGAACGTGCGCCTGCTCGAGGTGCCCTTGTCCGACCGCGGCAATGCGCTGGACTTCAAGCGCGTGGGCGGTGGTTTGCTGCTGCAGTCGGCCGATGCCAAGAACGTGGCCGCGGCCGAGCTGAAGGTGGTCACCACGCTGCAGCCCACGCCGCAGCAGCTGGCCGACCTGCTGTTCGCCTGGAAGGTGGCCAAGTTCGTCAAGAGCAACGCCATCGTCTTCTGTGCCGGTGGCATGACCATGGGCGTGGGCGCCGGCCAGATGAGCCGCATCGACTCGGCCCGCATCGCCAGCATCAAGGCCGACAACGCCGGGCTGTCGCTGCTGGGCAGCGCGGTGGCCAGCGACGCCTTCTTCCCGTTCCGCGACGGCCTCGACGTGGTGATCGATGCCGGTGCCCGCTGCGTGATCCAGCCCGGTGGCTCGATGCGCGACGCCGAGGTGATCGCCGCCGCCAACGAGCGGGGCATCACGATGGTGTTCACCGGCACGCGGCACTTCAGGCACTGACTCCGCCCCCCCCGAAGCGCCTGCGGCGCTCCCCCCAGGGGGGCCACCCCAGCGGCCCGGCGGAGCCGGTTCCGCGGGGTGTACTTGGTTGGGCCGGTGGCGTGACTTGGTTGGGCCGGTGGCGTGATCGGGCCTTGCAGGACACGGCCTGGCGGGCCCGGGGCTTGCATGTACCGATGAACTCCGCGCGAAAACCCGGTTGCCCACCCCCCGGCGTTGCACCGATGATGGCGCCGCTCTCAGGCTCTGCGCCGCACACGATGCTTCCCTCGTTCCTGTTGTCCACCCCGCGTTCGGCGCCCCCGCTCATGATCCGCCTGATCGGCACCGCACTGGTGCCCCTGCTGGCCTGCTTGCTGCTGCTTTGCCAGGGGCCGGTGCAGGCCGCACCGGTGCCCACCGGCACCTGGGAGCATGCGCTGGCGGCCTACGTCGCGCCGAAGTACCCGCGCGGCTACACCCACTTCGAGTACGTCTTCCCCGACGCACCCAAGGGCGGCGTGCTCAAGCTGCCCAACCCCGACCGCCGCTCCAGCTTCGACAAGTTCAACCCCTACACCGTCAAGGGCGTGGCGCCGGCGGCGATGACGATGTTCGTCTTCGAGCCGCTGGCCTTCACCTCGATGGACGAGCCCAACACCTACTACGGCCTGATCGCCGAGGAGATGCTGGTGGCGCCCGACCTGTCGTCGATCTCGTTCCGCATCCATGCCAAGGCGCGCTTCTCCAACGGCGACCCGGTGACCCCCGAGGACGTGGTGCACAGCTTCGTGCAGCTCAGCGGCAAGGGCGCCTCGCCGCAGTACCAGATGGCCTATGCGGTGGTGGCCAAGGCGGTGGTGGTGGATGCCCGCACCGTGCGCTTCGACTTGAAGGAGCGCACGCTCGATGCGCTGGGCACCGCCGCCAGCCTGCCGGTGTTCTCGCGCAAATGGGGCGCCGGCAAGCCCTTCAACGAGATCATCACCGAGCAGCCGATTGCCAGCGGGCCCTACACGATCGACAAGATCGAGATGCCGCGCCGGGTGGAACTGGTGCGCAACCCCGACTACTGGGCCCGCGACCTGCCGGTGCGCCGCGGCTTCTTCAACTTCGACCGCATCATCTACCGCATGTACAAGGACGACGCGGTGCGGCGCGAGGCCTTCAAGGCCGGCGAGTTCGACCTGATCAAGGAATACCGCGCCAGCGCCTACGCCCGCCAGCACCAGGGCGCCAAGTGGCGTGACGGCCGCATCGTCAAGCGGGCCTTCCGCATCAACACCGGCAGCATGCTGCAGGCCTTCGACTTCAATCTTCGGCTGCCCAAATTTCAGGACATCCGGGTGCGCAAGGCCATCATGCGGGCCTGGGATTTCGAGGCCTACAACAAGTACGGCACCTTCGTGCGGGCCAACAGCATGTTCAACAACACCGAGTTCGCCGCCGAGGGCCCGCCCAGCCCGGCCGAACTGGCCCTGCTGGAGCCCTACCGCAGCGAGTTGCCGCCGCAGGTCTTCGGCCCCGCCTTCCAGGCGCCGCGCAACGACACCGGCCCCAACGCGCTGCGCGACAACCTGCGCCGCGCGCAGGAGCTGCTCAACGAGGCCGGCTGGAAGGTGGCCGCCGATGGCAAGCTGCGCAACGCCGCCGGGGAGTCGTTCGACATCACCTACCTGGAGCCCTCGCAGCCCGGGCGCAACGCCGAGTTCCAGCACAACCTGCTGAAGCTGGGCATCACCTACAACGAGCGGCTGGTCGACTACGCCCTGTTCAGCCGCCGGCTGCAGGCCTTCGATTTCGACATGGTGGTCATCGTCGAGGGCAAGTTCACGCTGCCCAGCGCCAGCGACCTGGAGAGCCTCTACGGCAGCAAGGGCGCCACGCAGGAAGGCAGCAACAACCTGCGCGGCGTCAAGAGCCGCGCGGTCGACGACCTGGTCGCCCGCATCGCCAAGGCCGAATCACTGGACGAGTTGCGCACCGCCTCGCGCGCGCTCGACCGGGTGGTGATGTGGAACCACTGGCAGATCCCGCAGCTGTTCACCCGCACCGAGCCCAGCTCCTACTGGAACAAGTTCGGCATGCCCAAGGTGCAGGCCCGCTACATGTCGATCGACTCCTACGCCAATGCCTACAGCGCGCCCTGGCCGCTGTGGACCTGGTGGGACAAGAGCCTGGCACCGAGCCAGGCGCCCATCCCCGCCCCCGAAGGAAAGTAGCCCCCGCCATGCTGAGCTACCTCCTCAAGCGCATCCTGCTGATGGTGCCCACGCTGCTGGGCGCGCTGACCATCACCTTCGTCGTCGTGCAGTTCGTGCCCGGCGGGCCGGTCGAGCAGATCATGGCCGAGGCCCGCGCCGCTGCCGGCGGCGGCGAGGACGGCTACCGCGCCAGCCGCGATGTCGACAAGAAGCAGATCGAGGAACTGAAGAAGCTCTACGGCTTCGACAAGCCCGCCCACGTGCGCTATGTCGAGATGCTGGTCAACTTCGCCCGCTTCGACCTGGGCAAGAGCTTCATGCAGAACAAGGACGTGTGGACGCTGATCAAGGAGAAGCTACCGGTCTCCATCAGCCTGGGGCTGTGGAGCTTTCTGCTGGCCTACCTGGTGTCGGTGCCGCTGGGCATCGCCAAGGCGGTGCGCGAGGGCTCGCGCTTCGACACGATGACCACGCTGCTGGTGCTGATCGGCTATGCGATTCCCGGCTTCGTGCTGGGCATCCTGCTGATCGTGCTGTTTGCCGGCGGCACCTTCTTCGACGTGTTTCCGCTGCGCGGCCTGACCAGCGACAACTGGGCTGAACTGGCCTGGCCGGCGCGCATCACCGACTACTTCTGGCACCTGGCGCTGCCGCTGATCTGCCTGACCATCGGCAGCTTCGCGGCCACCACCATGCTGACCAAGAACACCTTCGTCGAAGAGATCCGCAAGCAGTACGTGCTGGTGGCCCGCGCCAAGGGCTTGTCGCAGCAGCGGGTGCTCTACAAGCACATCTTCCGCAACGCGCTGATCCCGCTGGTCACCGGTTTTCCGGCGGCCTTCGTCGGTGCGTTTTTTGCCGGCTCGGTACTGATCGAAACCTTGTTTTCGCTCGATGGCCTGGGCCTGCTGGGCTACGAGGCGGTGATCCGCCGCGACTATCCCGTCGTGCTGGGCTCGCTGTACTTCTTCACGCTGATCGGCCTGGCCGTCAAGCTGATCAGCGACCTGCTCTACCGGGTGGTCGACCCCCGCGTGCAGTTCGGGAGCGTGGCCAAGTGACCACCATCGCCAATCACCTCGCGGCCTCGGCCGATACCACCGCCGCCCGGGGGCTGTCGCCCAACCAGCGCGCCTGGGCGCGCTTCAAGCGCAACCGGCTGGGCCACACCTCGCTGTGGCTGTTCGTGGCCCTGCTGCTGGTGGCCACGCTGGCCGAACTGGTCAGCAACGACAAGCCCTTCGTCGCCAAGGTGGAAGGTCAGCTGATCTTCCCGATGGTCCACAACCCCCCCGAGATCTCGCTGGGCGGTGACTTCGCCACGCCCACCGACTGGAAAGACCCGTTCACCGTGGCGCTGCTGGCCAAGCCCGACAACTGGGCGGTCGGCGCGCTCAATCCGCACTCGGCCAACTCGATCGACTACTTCAGCAAACTGCCGCCGCCGGCCGCGCCCAGCGCCAAGAACTGGCTGGGCACCGACGACAAGGGCCGCGACATGCTGGCGCGGCTGCTGTACGGCTTTCGGGTCAGCATCTGGTTTGCGCTGGCGCTGACGATCACCGGCACGGTCATCGGCATCGTGATGGGCGCGCTGATGGGCTACTTCGGCGGCAAGCTCGACATCACGCTGCAGCGCGTCATCGAGGTCTGGGGCGCCGTGCCCGAGCTGTACCTGCTGATCATCTTCGCGTCGATCTTCGAGCCCTCGCTGCTGCTGCTGCTGGTGCTGCTCAGCCTGTGGGGCTGGATGGGGCTGTCGGACTACGTGCGCGCCGAGTTCCTGCGCAACCGCTCGCTCGAATTCGTCAAGGCCGCGCGGGCGCTGGGCCTGAGCAACCTGCAGATCATCCGCCGCCACGTGCTGCCCAACTCGCTGACGCCGGTGATCACCTTCCTGCCCTTCCGCATGAGCGGCGCGATCCTGGCGCTGACCTCGCTCGACTTCCTCGGCCTGGGCGTGCCGGCCTCGGTGCCCAGCCTGGGCGAACTGCTGCAGCAGGGCAAGGCCAACCTGGACGCCTGGTGGATCATCGTGCCCACCTTTGTGCTGCTGACCGTCACCATGCTGCTGCTCACCTTCATCGGCGACGCGCTGCGCGACGCTTTCGACACCCGGAAGTCCTGACGTGGCCAACGCCCCTTTGCTGGAAGTCGAGCACCTGAGCGTGCGCTTCGGCACGTCCACCGTGGTCGACGACATCTCGTTCACCATCGCCGCCGGCGACAGGTTCGCACTGGTCGGTGAATCGGGCTCGGGCAAGTCGATCACCGCGCTGAGCGTGCTGCGGCTGGTCGACGCCGCCGTCAGCAGCGGGGTGATCCGCTTCGCCGGCGAAGACCTGATGAAGAAGTCCGAGCGCGAGATGCGTGGCCTGCGAGGCGGCCAGATCGGCATGATCTTCCAGGAGCCGATGACCGCGCTGAACCCGCTCTATACCGTGGGCAACCAGATCGGCGAAGTGCTCGAACTGCACGAGGCGCTGCGGCCCAACGCCGCCCGCGCCCGCGCGATCGAACTGCTGGCGCGCACCGGCATCCCCGAGCCCGAGCGCCGGGTCGACGCCTACCCGCACGAGCTGTCGGGCGGCCAGCGCCAGCGCGCCATGATCGCGATGGCGCTGGCCTGCAAGCCGCGGCTGCTGATCTGCGACGAGCCGACCACCGCGCTCGACGTCACCATCCAGGCGCAGATCCTGGCCCTGCTCGAGGAACTGCAGCGCGAAATGGGCATGGCGCTGTTGTTCATCACCCATGACCTGAACCTGGTCCACCGCTTCACCGAACGTGTCGGCGTGATGGAGCGCGGCCAACTGGTGGAGATCGGCAGCACGGCCGAGGTCTTCGGCCGGCCGCAGCATCCCTACACCCAGCGCCTGCTGGCCACCCGCCCGCAGCGCCTGGTGCAGCCGGTGGCCGCTGGCGCGCCGGTGCTGGTGGAGGCGCGCGCCGCCGAAGTGCAGTTCGCCATCCCCACCGGTTGGTTCAGCAAGCGGCAGTTTCGCGCCGTCAAGCAGGCCACGCTGCAGCTGCGCCGGGGCGAGACGCTGGGCATCGTCGGTGAATCGGGCTCGGGCAAGACCACGCTGGGCATGGCCTTGCTGGCGCTGCAGCCGCTGGCCAGCGGCGAGGTGTGGCTGGACGGCGCACGCATCGACAACGCCGAGCGCACCGCCCTGCGCGCCATGCGCAAGCGCATGCAGGTGGTGCTGCAAGACCCGTTCGCCTCGCTCTCGCCGCGTTTGACGGTGGGCCAGATCGTCGACGAAGGCCTGGCCCTGCACCACCCCGAGCTGAACAAGGCGCAGCGCGAGCAGAAAGTGCTGGCGATGCTCGACGAAGTGGGCCTGTCGGCGCGCAACGGCGTGCAGGGCGTGCTGCAGCGTTACCCGCATGAGTTTTCAGGCGGCCAGCGCCAGCGCATCGCCATCGCCCGCGCGGTGGTGCTGGCGCCCGAGATCCTGGTGCTCGACGAGCCCACCTCGGCGCTGGATGTCTCGGTGCAGCAGCAGGTGCTGGCACTGCTGGCCGAGCTGCAGCAGCGCCACGGGATGAGCTACGTCTTCATCAGCCACGATCTGGCGGTGATCCGCGCGATGGCGCACCGCGTGATGGTGATGCAAAACGGCGACGTGGTCGAAGAAGGCGAGACGCTGGCGCTGTTCGACGCACCGCAGCAGCCCTACACGCGCGAGCTGCTGGCCGCGGCGCACCTGGCCTGAGGGCTATCGCTCCGCGATGTAATGCTGCATCACCACGCGCTCGCCGGGCAGCACCATCGCACGCAGCTGGGCTTCGATGCCCTGGTCGGCCATGGTGGCGCGGGCACGCTGGTGCAGGTAGGCGGCCCAGCTGGTGACGATGAAGCGCTCGACATAGCGGCTGGGGTCGTCCAGGTCGCGGTAGATGCGCCAGAAGGTGGCGCCGTCACGCCGGCGCGGGCCCTTCAGCTGCGTGGCCAGGGCCAGGAAAGCCTCGGCCTGCTCGGGGCGGATGCGGTAGCTCAGCTCCACCGCCACCGGGCCCGCCTCGTGGTCGGGCTCGTCGGCCATCAGCAGGTCCTTGAACGGCGCCTGCGTCACCTCGTGCGGCGCACCCATGCGCAGCGGAAAACGCCGCGCCAGCAGCAGGTTGCCCAGCATCAGCGCGGCCGCGGCCACCAGCGCGCCCTGCAGGCCCGCCAGCCCGGCCACCGCGCCCCAGAAGGCCGAGCCCAGTGCAAACGGGCCCAGCGCGCTGAGCACGTGCATCGCCGTGGCGCGTGAACGCACCCAGGGCGGCGCGCTGGTCTGGGTGGCGGTGTTGAAGGTGCTCATCGCGCTCATCCACGCGCCGCCCCCCAGCACCAGCGCGATGTAGACCGGCAGCGCCCAGCGCGACAACGCGGCCACCGCCATCACCGCGGCGAAGACCACGCAACTGATGCGCACCAGCGGCTCCAGCCCCAGGCGCTGGCGCAGGCGGCCCAGCATCAGCCCGGCGGCCACCGCGCCGGTGCCCAGGCAGGCCATCAGCCCGCCGAAACCCGCGGCGCCCAGGCCCAGCCGCTGCTGGCCGATCACCGGCAGCAGCGCCCACAAGGCCGAGCCCGCCGCGCTGTAGGCCGCCGTGCGCACCAGCTGCGCGAGGATGGTCTCGGCATGCCAGGCATAACGCAGCCCGGCCAGCGTGCCGCCCCACAGCCGCTCGGGCGGCAGGCGCGTGGGCGGATGCGGCTTGGGCGGGCGCCGGTGGATGGCCCAGGCCAGCACCAGCGTGCCAGCCACCGCCAGCGCAAACACCGTGCCGCCGCCCACCAGCACACCACCCACCGCGCTGGCCAGGCCGAACACCAGGCCGGCGAAGGCCGGGCCCAGCGCGCGCGCGCCGTTGTAGGCAATGCTCATCGCGATGATGGCCTGCGGCAGCTCGTCGCGCGGCAGGATCTCGCCCACCGCCGAGTTCCACGCCGGCGACATCATCGCGGTGCAGCAGCCGCTGATGAAGGTGAACACCAGCAGCGTGCCGGGGCCCGCCCAGCCGGCCAGCAGCAGTGCCGCCAGCACCACCACCGAGAGCGCCTGCACCCCCAGCGCGATGAGGATCAGCTTGGCGCGGTCGGTGGTGTCGGCCAGCACGCCGGCCGGCAGCGCCAGCACGAACATCGGCAGGAACACCGCCGTCTGCACCAACGCGGCCAGGAACGACGAGCCGGTCAGCTCCACCATCAGCCACGAGGCGGCCATGCCGTGCATGGCATTGGCGATGAAGTAGATGCCGCTGGCCAGCCACAGCTTGCGGAAGCCCTCGTGCCGCAGCGCCGCCTGGATCGAGCCGGGCGTGGCGGCCGCCGAGGGAGGAGTGGGCACGGGGCGCTGGCTCATGGCGCGCCGATTGTGGGTCATGGCGTGGCGCGAGGGCATGGCCCCGCGCGGCCTGGTCCCTCGCGGCAGGCCAGGCGCCTGCGCCGATGCGCTCAACCGCCGCGCGGCGCGAAGCTCGGCGGGCGCTTCTCCAGGAACGCACGCACGCCTTCCTCGAAGGCGGGGGTGTCGAGCAGCTCGCGCTGGCGCTCGGCCTCGTAGGCCAGTTGCTCGGCCAGGGTGTTGCCGGCCGCGGCGTCGTAGGCGCGGCGGGTTTCCAGCGCGGCATGCGCCGGCAGCGCGGCCAGCCGGCGTGCGATGGCCAGCGCCTCGGGCATCAGTTGGGCGTCGTCCACGCAGTCCCACACCAAGCCCCAGGCGGCGGCCTTGTCGGCCGGCAGCCGGTCGCCCAGCAGGGTGAGTGCCGTCGCCCGGCCGCTGCCCAGCAGGCGCTGGTAGAACCAGGTGCTGCCCACATCCGGCACGATGCCCAGCTTGGCCATGAAGGGCAGGTAGAAGTAGGCCGAGCGGGCGGCCAGCACCACGTCGCCAGCCAGCGCCAGCCCCAGGCCACCGCCAGCGGCCACGCCGTTGATGGCGCAGACCACGGGCATCGGCAGCTCACGCAGGTCGAGCACCATGCGGTTGGTCATCGCATGCATCGCGTCGGCCGCCTGCTGGCCACGGCTGCGACCGCTGCCGTCGTCGGGGAGCATGCCGCTCAGGTCGGCGCCCGAGCAGAAGGCCCGGCCGGCGCCGGTCAGCACCATGGCGCGCACCGCGTTATCGGCCGCCAGATCGGCCAGCACGCGGCGCAGGCTGGCCTGCAGCACCGCGCTGATCGGGTTCAGGCGCGCGGGGTGGTCCAGCGTGACGATGGCGATGTCGCCGTCGCGTTGCACCTGCACCAGGGGGTGGGCGTGGTCGCTCATGTCGGGGGTTGCTTTCTGAAGAGGGTCGGCAGGCGTTGCGCCCGCGGATCAGGCGTCGGGGCTGGGTGGTGGGTCGGCCAGCCGGCGGTAGGTGTCGTAGCCCGGTTGATCGACGGCCAGCTTGTCGAAGGTGGTGCGCCACAGATGATCGGCCAGCGCGGGCTGGGTGCCATCGAGCCGGCCTTGCGACAAGGCCTCGGCCAGCTGGCGGTTGAGGATGGCCAGGTCGTCGTCCGCACTGCCCAGCAGCGTTTGCAGACGGGCGCGCTCGGCGGCGTCGGCGGCGGGCGCCAGCAGGCCCTGGCGGCGCACGGTGTCGAGCATGTTGGCCGCCACGCGGGCGTGATAGGCCAGCGCGTTGTCACCATGGCCGGCCAAGGCCGGCCCGGCCTCGTCACGCAGGTAGCGGGCCACGGCGGCCAGCAGTTGTTCGGGGGTGGGGGCGTCTTGCATTGGGGGGCTCAGGCGGTTGCGCTGCGTGGCAGCAGCAGTTCGAGCAGGTCGATCTCGGTTTCGGACGCGCGGCGGCCGATCGCCGCCTTCTCCATCACCGGCTCGGCGCCGGTGGACCAGGCGTGGCCCATGCTCTCGCAGATGACGCCCCAGCGCAGCGTGCCCAGCACCTGCCACCAGTGCACGCGCGCGCGGTCGACCCGGCCACCGGCGGCGGCATAACCATCGAACAGGGCTTGCCACTGGCCGAAGCCGCCCACCGGCCGAGCGCTCGCACCGAAGCGCCACGAGGCGCCACCCAGCCAGCCCAGGTCGGCCATCGGATCGCCGAAGTGCGCCAGCTCCCAATCGAGCACGCCCACCAGGGCGCCGCCCTCGGCGTGCAGATTCACCATCAGGTTGCCGTTGCGGAAGTCACCGTGCACCAGCGCCGGCGCCACGTCGGCCGGTGCGTGATCGGCCAGCCAGCGCAGCGCCAGCTGGAACACCGGCCGCACCGTGCCGTGGCGGGCGTGCCAGCCGGCCAAATGGTCGACCTCGGTGCGTGGCTGGGTGCGGCGCAAGGGTGGCAAGTCCGCCAGCGGCAGCGCATGGATGCGCGCCAGCGCCTCGCCACATTGCCGCGCCAGCACCGGCCGCGGCGCAGCGGCGATGCGCCGGCCCAGCGTTTCACCCGGCAGGCGCTGCATGATGAAGCCATCGCCCAGGCCGTGGTGGGCCTGCAGCACGCACACCACCTCGGGCACCGGCACGCCGGCGCGGGCCGCGCGCGCGATCAGCAGCGCTTCGGCCGCCAGGCCGGCGCCGCCGCTGTTGCGCTCGGCGGCGCCCGGGGGCGAGCGGCGCAGGATCAGCGGGCGCGACTGGCTGCCCCTCAGCAGTTCGAAAGCCCAGGTCTGCTGGCTGGCGCCGCCCGACAGGCGCGTCAGGCCTTGCACCACCGCGCCGGCCAACCCGGCCTCGGTCAGTGCGGCGGCCAGCGCGGGTTCCAGCGTGGATTGCCATGCAGGCGCCGGCGCGCCAGGCTCGCGCATCGCGCCGGTCACCGGATCAGAGCCGTTCGATGATGGTGACGTTGGCCAGGCCGCCGCCTTCGCACATGGTCTGCAGGCCGTAGCGCTTGCCGCGGGCCATCAGCGCATGCACCAGGGTGGTCATCAGCTTGGCGCCGCTGCCGCCCAGCGGATGGCCCAGCGCGATCGCGCCGCCGTTGACGTTGAGACGTGCCGGATCGGCGCCCAGCGTCTTCTGCCAGGCCACGGGCACGCTGGCAAAGGCCTCGTTGACCTCGAAGAGGTCGATGTCGTCGATCTTCATGCCGGCGCGCTTGAGGGCGCGCTCGGTGGCCGGGATCGGCGCCTCGAGCATGATCACCGGGTCGTGGCCCATCACCGACATGTGGTGCACCCGCGCCAGCGGGGCCACGCCCAGCGCCTTGAGGCCACGCTCGTTGACCACCATCAGGCCGGCCGAGCCGTCGCAGATCTGGCTGGCGCTGGCGGCCGTCAGCGCGCCGCCCTCCTGCAGCAGCTTGACGCTGCCGATGCTCTCGATCGAGGCGTCGAAGCGGATGCCTTCGTCGGCGGTGTGCAACTCGCCGGTCTCGGTGCCGTCGTTCATGCGCACGGCCACCGGCACGATCTCTTTCGTGAAAGCGCCGCCGCGGGTGGCGGCGATGGCGCGCTGATGGCTCTGCAATGCAAAGGCGTCCAGCTCGTCGCGGGTCAGGCCGTACTTCTTGACCAGCATCTCGGCGCCGATGAACTGGCTGAACTGCACACCAGGGTAGCGCGCCTGCATGTTCGGGCTGACGTAGAAGCCCAGGCCGTTCTTGGCCGGCAGCGTGGACGGCATGCCCATCGGCACACGCGACATGCTCTCGACGCCGGCGGCGATGACGATGTCCATGCTGCCCGACATCACCGCCTGCGCGGCGAAATGCAGCGCCTGCTGCGACGAGCCGCATTGCCGGTCCACCGAGGTGGCGGGCACCGATTCGGGCAGCTTCGAGGCCAGCACCGCGTTGCGGGCGATGTTGGTGGCCTGCTCGCCGGCCTGGCCGACGCAGCCCATGATCACGTCCTCGACCAGCGCGGGGTCGCAGCCGGTGCGCGCGATCAGCGCGTCCAGCACGCTGGCGGCCAGGTCGGCCGGGTGCCAGCCCGAGAGTTTGCCGTTGCGCTTGCCGCCGGCAACGCGTGCGGCGGCCACGATATAGGCTTCAGCCATGGAAGTGCTCCTCGATGTCGACGATGGGGATGCCGGCGATTGTTGGTCGCGCCAGCGGCGCGGGGCGTCGTCGGAACCGATGATTTTGCGTCGCAGGCCCGGGCCAGCGGCGCGCGCAGTGGTGATCCTGGGGAAGGCGCCGCTGGCCGCGGCCCGGTATAAAGCGCAACGGGCGATGGCGCCCACCCACCGATCGAGGACGGCATGACGACAAGAAAACCATTCACCCGTGCGGCGCTGGTGGCCGCGGCGCTGCTGCCGCTGCTGCTGGCCGGTTGCGGCCTGCACCACCGCCAACATCAAGGTGGCGCCCGCATGGCCGACCCGGCCAACCCCCGTGTGCTGGTCGACGACAAGGGCCGGCTCAGCGTCAACCAGGAACCGCTGCGCTACTACAAGGCGCAGGGTGCGGTCACCATCACCTGGCGGCTGCCGGCCGACGGGCGCTACAGCTTTCCGAAGGACGGCATCGTGATCGAGCGCTTGTCGGCCAACGGCGGCAGCGCCGGCGTGGAGACCGACGAGTTCCGCTGCGCACCCGGCGCCAAGCCCAACGAGTTCAGCTGCCTGAACCGCAACTCGCGGGGCGCCGAATACAAGTACACCGTGCGCGCGCTGCAAGATGGCAAGCCGCTGCCCGCGCTGGACCCGCGCATCATCAACGATTTTGATTGAGCCCCGGCGGCTGGGCCGGCAACGCGCCCAGCCACTGTTGCAGGTGCGACAGCAGCGCCTGCGGATCGGGGTCATCGGTGGCGGTCTGCAGCGCCGGTGGCGCAGCGCGCAGCAAACCCAGCCAGGGCGCCAGAAACGCGGCATCGGCGGCCTCGCGGTGCAGTCCGGTGCGCTGGCACACCACCTCGGCGGCCTGCCGCCACAACGTGGCATGCGCCCAGTCCTGTCGGGCCACGGCCAGGCTGCAGGCCAGATCGAACACGCTCAGCATCAGTGGCAGGGAGCCGGCCCGCTGGGTCAGCGCCAGCGCCTCCAGCAGCCCCGGCACGGCGGCCTGCCACTGGCCACGCGCCATCGCCAGCATCGCCAGGTTCAGCAAGGTGGTGGCCACCGCGTCGTCGTCACCCTGTTCGCGGGCGAGGGCCAGCGCCTCCAGGTACAGCGGCTCAGCCGCGTCGGCCTGCTGCTGCTGGGCAAACCACAAGGCCAGCGCCACCAGCGCGGCGGCCAACTGGCGCGGCCGGCCCAGCCGGCGCTCGGCCGCCACCGCCTCCTCGAAGCAGCCCCGGGCACGCGCGGCATCACCCAGCGCCGCGTACACCGTGCCCAGCGGCTGCAGCGCTGCGGCCATCGGCGCGGCCTCGCCCAGAGCGCGCACGATGGCCACGCAGGCTTCCAGGTCCTCGCGCGCCTCGGCATGCCGGCCCAGGCAGATGCACAGCTGCCCGGCGTGGAACAGGCCACGCGCCCGCGCCAGATCACCCGCCTGCGCCGCGGGATGGGCCAGTGCGCCGCGCTGGCCGGCCAGCCCCAGCGTGGGCAGGCCGCGGTTGATCCAGTAGGTGCGCAGCGCGCCGGCCAGGCGCAGGCCGGGCTCGGCACCATCGGGCGACTGCGCGGCATGGGCTTGTGCCGCCAGCAGGTTGTCGCGCTCGGCGTCCAGGCGGGCCAGCCAGGCGGCTTGATCGGGACCACCGAGATGGGCGCGCGCAGCCTCGGCCAGGCCGCCGTAGAAGGCCAGGTGCCGGTCGTGCACGGCCGCCTCGGCTGATTCATCCACGTCGGCCAGCCGGACCGCGGCGTACAGGCGCACGGTTTCCAGCAAGCGGTAGCGGTGGCCATCGGCGCCCGCACCCGGCACGGTGATCACCAGCGATTTCTCCACCAGCTGCGACAAGCCGTCCAGCACCGCATCGGCGGGCAAGGCGGTGTCGTCAGCACACACCGCCTCGGCCGCGTCCACCGTCCAGCCGCCGGCAAACACCGCCAGCCGGCGGAACAGCCGGCGTTCATCCGGGCCCAGCAGGTCGTGGCTCCAGTCGATCAGCACCTGCAGCGTGCGCTGGCGCGGCGCCACCGTGGCGTCGCGTGTGCTCAGCAGCTGGAAGCTGCGGCGCAGCCGCTCGGCAATGGCCGGCAGCGGCAGCGTGCGCACCCGGGCCGCGGCCAGCTCCAGCGCCAGCGGGATGCCGTCGAGCCGGTGGCAGATCTCGACCAGCGCGGCCGCGTTGTCGGCGTCGATGCGGAAGGCCGGCAGCGCACTGGCGGCGCGGTCGGCAAACATGCGCACGGCCTCGTGCTGCAGCAACTCGTCGGGCGCCGGCGCGGGCCGGCCGTCACGCGGCAGCGCCGGCAGCGTGAGGGCCGGCACCGGGTAGGCCAGTTCGCCAGCCACACGCAGCACCTCGCGGCTGGTGGCCAGCAGCCGCAGTTGCGGGCCGGCCTGCAGCAACGCCTTGGCCAGCGCCGCGGCACCCGCCAGCAGATGCTCGCAGTTGTCCAGGATCAGCAGCAGCTGCCGGTCGGCGACAAAGGCCCGCAGTGCATCCGCCAGCGCCTGCCCCGGTTGCTCGCGCAGGCCCAGCGCCGCGGCCACGGCCTGCGGCACCCGATCGGGGTCGGCCACCGACGCCAGCTCGACCAGCCACACACCATCGGCAAAACGATCGAGCAGCGTGGCGCCCAGCTGCACCGACAGCCGCGACTTGCCGATGCCCCCGGTGCCCAGCAGCGTGACCAGCCGGTGTTGTTGCAGCAACGCGGCCAGTTCGGCCTGCACCGCCTCGCGGCCGATGAAGCGGTTCAGCGGCGCGCTCAGGTTGTGCGGCGTGGCCTGCAGCGAGCGCAGCGCCGGGAACTCGCTGCGCAGCGGCGGCGCCACCACCTGCCACAGCCGCTCCGGCCGCGGCAGGTCCTTCAGCCGCACGGCGCCCAGGTCGCGCAGGGTCACACCGGCCGGCAGCTGTGACGCCAGCTGGTCGGCTACCGCCTGTGACACCAGCATCTGCCCGCCATGCGCGGCGGCCATGATGCGCGCGGCGCGGTTGACCTCGGGGCCGAAGTAATCACGGTCACGCGCCTGGCTGGTGCCCGCATGCAGGCCGCAGCGCACCGCCAGCGGCAGGCCACCGGCCGCGGCGGCATCGGCCAGCGCCTGCTGCAACTGCAGCATCGCGGCCAGCGCCTGGCCGGCCTCGGCAAAGGCCGCGTGGATGCCGTCGCCGGTGCTCTTG
>Ga0155495_1056_pt2 | contig 21318 bp, 17 predicted proteins | sample RifCSPhighO2_12_FD_107153 | JGI IMG/M metagenome (GOLD analysis project Ga0155495, IMG submission 107153) | Burkholderiales bacterium RIFCSPHIGHO2_12_FULL_69_20
GTGGCCAGCGCGCCGTCCACCCGCTTGACCAGCAGGTTGTGCTCCAGCGTGCTCAGCGCCTGGCCCTTCAGCGATTCGGCATGCGCGGGCAGCAGCTGGGCGAAGAAGTTGTGACGGGCTTGCTCGGGGCAGCCGATGCGGTCCAGCCCGAAGTTCAGGTCCTTCATCAGCTGCGGCAGCTGCCGCAGGAACAGCTGGCGGTGCGCCGGTGTGCCCTTGGGTTGCACGCTCATCACCAGCTCGCGCCCGGCGTTGCGCAGGCGTTGGGTGAGCGGGCCGTCCTGGCCGTCTTCGGCTGCGGCGCTGGCGATTGCCCGGCTCCACACGCCGGCCAGGAAGTCGCGCAGGTAGTCGGGCACCGGCAGGCCACGCAGCGCACCTTCCAGCTCCTGCCCAAAGCGCTGCTGCAGGCGCAGCTGCTCTTCCTTGCGCGCCAGCACCGCATCGGCAGCGCCCAGCGCCTGCACCTGCGCCTGGGCCTGGGCGGCGATGAAGGCCTCCAGCACCTGCAACTTCTGCTCGTAGACCTCGATCTGGTCGAACTCGCCGTCCACCACCTCCTGCACCAGCGCGGCCACCCGTGCCAGCAGCGATCGGCCTTCTTCACCGTCGAAGTCGTCCACCGCGGTGCCCAGCGAGGCGATGCGGTTGACGAAGCGCCGCACCGGGTGGCGGCGCGACGAGAAGAAGCTGTTGTCGCCCAGTGCGGCGCGCAGCACCGGCAGCTGCAGCCGCGCGATCTGGCGCGCCATCTGCGGCGGCACCTTGGCGTCCGACAGGATCTGGTCGAACAGGCTGGCGATCACGTCGATCACCATGTGATCCAGTGCGCCGGTGGCCGCCTGGCGCAACTCGTCGCGGTAGGCCAGGATCAGGTTGGGTGCCACCAGGCGCTGCGGCTCGCCCCCATCCTGCGGCCCGTGGCCGTGCACGTAGTGCTCGAAATCGCCATGGCCCGAGCCGCCTTGGTAGGCGCCCGAGGCACCGTGACCGGCCTGCTCGTCGTACCCGCCGTGGCCGCCCGCGCCGCCGTACCCGCCGTGGCTGCTATACCCAGCGTGGCTGCCGTACCCGGCGTGGCCGCCGTCGGTATCGTCCGCGTAGTGCCCCGGGTGGTGCCCCGTGCGATGGCCCGGGCGCTGTGCCAGCCGGCGGATCAGCGACATCATCTCGCCATCCACCCGGCCCATGGTGGCGCCCTGGCTGGACGGTGCAAAGCCCCCGCGGCCACTGGGCGATGCGGTCGACCTCGCCGACAGCCGGCCCGAACCCGTCAGTTCGTGGCCGTTCGATGGGCTCCAGCCGCCATCCATGGCGCCGAGATCACTGTGTTGGGTTCTGGATGGGGAGGCCTCGGTGCCCAGGCCACCGTGCACCGAGCTGCCCCGCGCGGTGCTGCCCCGCACCGCCATGCCGACCGGCCGCACGCCCGCGTGGCGCAGGTCGGCGACGATGTCGCTGTAGGTCTGGCGCATCGCATTCGCCAGCGAGCGCCCGATCTCGGTGACCAGCACCTTGCGCACCTCGGGCCGGTCGGCGATCGCCTCGATCGCACGAATCATGGCCTGCCCGACCACTTCGGCGCGCAGGGGGTTGCGGTCGTGGTCGGCCGCACCCAGGTGCAGCAGCGTGCCCATGTAGGCGTCGAGCTCGCGGATCTCCCATTCGCAGGCGTGCGAGATCTCCAGGGCAAAGCGGTCGGCCGAGATGTGGATCTCGACCTCATGGTTGTCGACCAGCGTCAGGGATTCCCAGCTCGCCACCAGCGAATCCGGCGTCACCGTCGGGCCGGCCGTGGGCATCAGTGTGCCCGCCTGGCGCGCCACGTCGGTGTCCAGCGTCTCGTTGAAGGTCAGCGCAAAGATCGCCAGCTTGCGGTTGAGCTCGTACTGGGCCCCCAGCAGGGCATCACGCTGCAGCACGCTGGTGATGCCCAACGCGGCCAGGCCCAGGCTGTCGACCGTGTGCTCGGCGGCCGAGCGGGCGGCCATGCGCACACGCTGTACGGCGCTTTCCAGGTTGGCGGGCAGTCGGGGTGGCAGGGTCTGGTCCATGGGCGGGCTGACAGGATCGCGCCGCCGGCCACCCCGGGCTGGGGCGCCTGGCGGCCACGGTGGGCCTCTTCACCCCTGGCTTATCGGCCGCTGGCAGACCGACTTGACCCCATGACCCGGCGCCGCCACCCTGTCGCCGCCTGGGGTGCAGCGCCGCAGGCGCTTCGGGCGCCTACTTCTTCAGCGCGTCGCGGATCTCGCGCAGCAGCACCACGTCCTCGGGCGTGGGCGCCGGCGCGGCGGGCGGCGCCGGCGGCACGTCGGCCTTCATGCGGTTGATCTGCTTGACCATCATGAAGATGATGAAAGCCAGGATGATGAAGTTCACCGCCACGGTGATGAAGTTGCCGTAGGACAGCATCGGCACGCCGGCCTTGCTGAGGTCGGCAAAGGTCATCGCCCCCTTGAAATCCGCCGGCGGGTCGCCCAGCAGGATGAAGTAGTTGCTGAAATCCAGGCCGCCGAAGATCTTGCCGACGATGGGCATGATCAGGTCCTTGACGATGGAGTCGACGATCTTGCCGAATGCGGCGCCGATGATGACGCCGACGGCGAGGTCGACGACGTTGCCCTTCATCGCAAACTCTTTGAACTCACTTGCAAAACTCATGACTGCTCCTGTTTCTTCGCTTGATTTGTTGCCAAAGGGCCACCCTCTCGTGCCCCGGAGCAGTATGCGTGAGAGCGTGGTCAAGTCAAACCGGGCGCAATGGAAAGGAATGCGCAGGCTGCGTCCGCTAGAATACCGGGTTGCCCCTAAGACCATCCGTTGCCCGTTGTCGGGCGAACTTCAAGAGGATTCCCATGAGTGACAGCCCCGTCGACCAAGGCCGACGCACCTGGGTGGCGATGACGGCCGGTGCCGGCGCCCTCGGTGGCGTTGCGGTGGCCGTGCCCTTCGTCAGCAGCATCACCCCGTCCGAGCGCGCCAAGGCCGCCGGAGCCGCGGTCGAGGCCGACATCAGCGCCTTGAAGCCGGGCGAGAAGATGACGGTCGAGTGGCGTGGCAAGCCGGTCTGGATCGTGCGCCGCACCAAGGAGCAGCTCGATGCGCTGAAGGCGCTCGACCCGCAGCTGGCCGACCCCGACAGCAAGCGCAACCTGGACCTCACCCCGGATTACGCCCGCAACACCCACCGCTCGATCAAGGACGAGGTCCTGGTCGCCGTGGGCATCTGCACGCACCTGGGATGCTCGCCGAGCGACAAGTTCGCCACCGGCGCCCAGCCCTCGCTGCCCGATGATTGGCAGGGCGGCTTCTTCTGCCCCTGCCACGGCTCCACGTTCGACATGGCCGGCCGCGTCTTCAAGAACAAGCCCGCGCCCGACAACCTCGAAGTGCCGCCGCACATGTACCTCTCCGATTCGCGATTGCTGATCGGCGAGGACAAGAAGGCCTGAGCATCCATTCAAGCACAGAGGGCGACATGGCAGATTTCAAGACGGCTCCGGCCGACGCACCCGCGGGTGTGAAGTTGATGACCTGGGTGGACAACCGGTTCCCGGCCACCAAGTTGTTCAAAGAGCACATGTCGGAGTACTACGCTCCGAAGAACTTCAACTGGTTCTACATCTTCGGCTCGCTGGCGCTGCTGGTGCTGGTGATCCAGATCGTCACCGGCATCTTCCTGGTGATGCACTACAAGCCCGACGCGGCGCTGGCCTTTGCCTCGGTCGAGTACATCATGCGCGACGTGCCCTGGGGCTGGCTGATCCGCTACATGCACTCCACCGGCGCCTCGGCGTTCTTCGTGGTGGTCTACCTGCACATGTACCGCGGGCTGATCTACGGCAGCTACCGCAAACCACGTGAACTGGTGTGGGTGTTCGGCTGCGCGATCTTCCTGGCGCTGATGGCCGAAGCCTTCATGGGCTACCTGCTGCCCTGGGGCCAGATGAGCTACTGGGGCGCGCAGGTGATCGTCAACCTGTTCGCCGCCGTGCCGTTTGTCGGCCCCGACCTGGCGCTGCTGATCCGCGGCGACTACGTGGTGGGCGATGCCACACTGAACCGTTTCTTCAGCTTCCACGTCATCGCCGTACCGCTGGTGCTGCTGGGCTTGGTGGTGGCCCACATCATCGCGCTGCACGAGGTGGGTTCGAACAACCCCGACGGCGTCGAGATCAAGGCCAAGAAGGATCCGAAGACCGGCATCCCGCTGGATGGCATCGCGTTCCACCCCTACTACTCGGTGCACGACATCTTCGGCGTCGGCCTGTTCCTGATGGTGTTCTGCGCCATCATCTTCTTTGGCCCCGAACTGGGCGGGTACTTCCTCGAGTACAACAACTTCATCCCGGCCGATCCGCTGAAGACGCCGCTGCACATCGCGCCGGTGTGGTACTTCACGCCCTACTACTCGATGCTGCGCGCCACCACCGACACGATGGTCAACGTGCTGTGCGTGATCGTCGCCTTGGCGGGTGTCGTGTCGTTGCTCGCGGTCAAGGGCAAGGCCCGCATCGCGATCGCGGTCGGCGGCATCGTGGCCATTGCGCTGCTCAAGACCTTCGACGCCAAGTTCTGGGGTGTGGTGGTGATGGGCGGTGCGGTGATCATCCTGTTCGTGCTGCCCTGGCTGGACAACAGCCCGGTCAAGTCGATCCGCTACCGACCGCAGTGGCACAAGTGGCTCTATGGCATCTTCGTGGTCTTCTTCGTCGTGCTGGGCTACCTCGGCATCCAGCCGCCCTCCGACCTGGGCACGCTGGTCTCGCAGATCGGCACGCTGTTCTACTTCGGCTTCTTCCTGCTGATGCCCTGGTGGAGCACGATCGGTACCTTCAAGCAGGTACCCGATCGCGTCAACTTCACGGCCCACTGAAGCAGGAGCGTTCGATCATGAAAAGAATCATTGTTAGCCTGCTGGCCGCGCTCTCGTTCTGTACCGGTGCGCTGGCCAGTGAAGCCGGCCCGGCCTGGGACAAGTTTCCCAAGGACCGCATCACCGACATGGCGGCCCTGCAGAACGGTGCCAAACTCTTCGTCAACTACTGCCTCAACTGCCACGCGGCCGCGTTCATGCGCTACAACCGCCTGCGCGACATCGGCCTCAACGACGAGCAGATCAAGAAGAACCTGCTGTTCGCCGGTGAGAAGGTGGGCGAGCTGATGAACGTCTCGCTCAGCGCCAAGGACGCCAAGGAGTGGTTCGGTGCCCAGCCGCCCGACCTGACCGTCATCGCCCGCTCGCGTGCCGGCAGCAACGGTTCGGGGGCCGACTACCTCTACACCTACATGCGCACGTTCTACCGGGACGAGAGCACCCCGACCGGCTGGAACAACCTGGTCTTCCCGGCGGTGGGCATGCCCCACGTGCTGTGGGAGTTGCAGGGCGAACAGCGCGCGGTCTACGCCAACGAGAAAGACCCGCACGATGCTGCCAAGACCGTGCATGTGTTCAAGGGGTTCGAGCAGACCAAGGCCGGCACCCTGAACAAGGCCGACTACGACCTGGCAGTGGCCGATCTGGTGGCCTACCTGCAATGGATGGGTGAACCCAACCAGACGCAGCGCGCGCGCCTGGGTGTGTGGGTGCTGCTGTTCCTGGCGGTCTTCACGCTGATCGCCTGGCGCTTGAACGCCAGCTACTGGAAAGACGTCAAGTAACGACGCCCCGCAGGCCCGGCTGCCAAGCCCGGGCCTAGCGCGCAGCGGCCGCCTCACCGGGCCCGTTGCGCGCATTGTTTTTTGAGCCACTGCTTCATTGGGAGCCCACCGCCATGATGGTGCTTTATTCCGGAACGACCTGCCCCTATTCGCACCGCTGCCGTTTTGTGCTGTTCGAGAAGGGCATGGACTTCGAGATCCGCGATGTCGACCTCTTCGCCAAGCCCGAGGACATCGCCCTGATGAATCCGTACAACGAGGTGCCCATCCTCGTCGAGCGTGATCTCATCCTGTACGAGTCGCACATCATCAACGAGTACATCGACGAGCGCTTTCCGCATCCGCAGCTGATGCCCGGTGACCCGGTGGCACGCGCGCGGGTGCGGCTGTTCCTGTTCAACTTCGAGAAGGAACTGTTCGCGCACGTCAACCTGCTCGAAGGCCGCAGCGGCGTCAAGGCCAATGACAAGGTGCTTGAGAAGGCGCGGTCGCAGATCCGCGAGCGGCTTACCCAGCTCGCGCCGATCTTCCTGAAGAACAAGTACATGCTGGGCGACGACTTCTCGATGCTCGACGTGGCCATTGCGCCGCTGCTGTGGCGTCTGGACTATTACGGCATCGACCTGTCGAAGAACGCGGCGCCGCTGCTGAAGTACGCCGAGCGCATCTTCTCGCGCCCGGCCTACATCGAGGCACTGACGCCGTCCGAGAAGGTGATGCGCAAGTAAGAAGGCCCTGGCATGAGCAAACCGGCCGCACCGGACGAGCAGGGCACGTCGACCCGTCCGTACCTGATCCGCGCCCTGCACGACTGGTGCACCGACAACGGTTTCACGCCGTACATCGCGGTGTACGTGGCGGCGGGCGTGCAGGTGCCGATGGAGTACGTGAAGAACAACGAGATCGTGCTCAACGTCGGCTTCGAGGCCACCAGTGGCCTGAGCCTGGGCAACGAGTTCATCGAGTTCAAGGCGCGCTTCGGTGGCGTCTCGCGCGAGATCGTGGTGCCGATGGACCACGTCGTGGCCATCTATGCCCGAGAGAACGGCCAGGGCATGGCCTTTCCGGTGCCCACCGAATCAAACGTCACCGAGGCCGGGGCACGTTCGGCATCGCCTGAGCCCGCCAGGAGTGGCCTGCGGCTGGCCACGCCGGCCGGTGGTGACGACGAGACCGCTGTGCCGACCGAGCATCATGCGGCGGCCGATGAATCGCCCGCCGATCGTCCGCCCGACTCGCCCACGCCTGCCCCGGGGGGGCGGCCCTCGCTCAAGCGCATCAAGTGACACGGCGCGGGCTGCGTGCCGTCACAGTGGTGCGCCGCGCAACCTAGAATTCCGGGCCATGCCGGCTTAGCTCAGTTGGTAGAGCAACCGCCTTGTAAGCGGTAGGTCATCCGTTCGATTCGGATAGCCGGCACCAAACACCACCTGCAACGCGCCGATGCGACGGGTGCGACGGCCGCTCAACCCACTGTCAGCAACTTCACTTTCAGCGGCGGGCCCTCCCAGCCGCGGGTGCGCAAGTGCGCCTCCAGCGCCGGCAACATCTGGCGCAGTTTGGCGGCCACCGCATTGTTGCCGGCCAGCAGACTCCAGCCGGTCTCGTCGATCGGACCGGCTTTCACGTGGGGACGCATTGCCGGTGGCAGCAATGGCGAAATCGCAGCCAGCCGGTCTTGCGAGTCGCGCATGCGCCGCGCCAGCATGACCAGTGGCTCGCTGGCGGCCAAGGCTTGGCCGATGCCCAAGGTGTGGCTCGGCAGGGCGGATGTAGATGGCCTGTAGGGGGCTTGTGCCATGAGCGAAGGGTGTGTTGCGGCGCGCGCAGTGGCTGAATGACCGAATGATAGACTCCGCAGTCCGGTGGGGTACAGGCCCGTGGTGGATCGTCATGCAGTGGCTGCAGCCCTCAATTGCACCCAGGCAGACTGGTTCTCCCGAGTTGGTGCGCCACCCCCAGGCCGGCTTGCCGGCCCTCACGCCCCAGAAACGGCCCCGCACTCGCTGAGTCTGCACGGTTGGCGCACACCCCACCCACCTGCCAGCCACCGACCCGAGGCCCACAGCCCCCGACACCGCATGTTGCCCAAGCTTCTCACCTCGATTTTCGGCAGCCGCAACGACCGCCTGCTCAAACAGTACCGCCGTGTGGTGGAAAAGGTCAGCGCGTTGGAGCCGCAGTTCGAGAAGCTCGACGATGCCGCCCTGCGCGCCAAGACCGATGAGTTCCGACAGCGGGTGGCCCAAGGCACGTCGCTGGACGACCTGCTGCCCGAGGCCTTCGCGGTGGTGCGCGAAGCCGGCAAGCGCAGCCTGAAGATGCGCCACTTCGACGTGCAGTTGATTGGCGGCATGACACTGCACAACGGCAAGATCGCCGAAATGCGCACCGGCGAGGGCAAGACACTGATGGCCACGCTGCCGGTGTACCTCAATGCCCTGTCGGGCAAGGGCGTGCATGTGGTCACCGTCAACGACTACCTGGCCCGGCGCGATGCCGAATGGATGGGGCAGCTCTACCGCTTCCTGGGGCTGACGGTGGGCGTCAACGTGCCCGGCATGAGCCGCGAAGAGAAGCAGGCAGCCTACGCGTCGGACGTGACCTACGGCACCAACAACGAGTTCGGCTTCGACTACCTGCGCGACAACATGGTCTACGAGTTGCGCGACCGCGTGGCACGGGGCCTGAACTTCGCCATCGTCGACGAGGTGGACTCGATCCTGATCGACGAGGCCCGCACGCCGCTGATCATCAGCGGCCAGGCCGAAGACCACACCGAGATGTACGTGCGCATCAACGGTGTCATCCCGGCGCTGAAGAAGCAGATCGGCGAAGCCGATCCGCGCACCGGCGAGGGCGTGATCGAGCCGGGTGACTTCACCGTCGACGAGAAGAGCCATCAGGTCTTCCTGACCGAGGATGGCCACGAAAACGCCGAGCGCCTGCTGAGCGAGGCCGGCCTGCTGGCCGAAGGCGCCAGCCTGTACGACGCGGCCAACATCTCGCTGATGCACCATGTGTACGCAGCGCTGCGGGCCAACCACCTGTATCACCGCGACCAGCATTACGTGGTGCAGGCCGGCGAGATCATCATCGTCGACGAGTTCACCGGCCGGTTGATGACCGGGCGACGCTGGAGCGACGGCCTGCACCAGGCGGTGGAGGCCAAGGAAGGCGTGCAGATCCAGAGCGAGAACCAGACGTTGGCCTCGATCACCTTCCAGAACTACTTCCGCATGTACGGCAAGCTGGGCGGCATGACCGGCACGGCCGACACCGAGGCTTACGAGTTCCAGGAGATCTACGGCCTGGAGACCGTGGTGATCCCGCCGAATCGGCCGACCATCCGCAAGGACGAGCTCGACCTGATCTACAAGACCGCCCGCGAGAAGTACAACGCGGTGCTCGAGGACATTCGCGACTGCCATCAGCGCGGCCAGCCCACGTTGGTGGGCACCACCTCGATCGAGAACTCCGAGCTGATCTCGGGTCTGCTGACCCAGGCCAAGCTGCCGCACGCGGTGCTCAATGCCAAGCAGCACGCCAAAGAGGCCGAGATCGTGGCCCAGGCCGGCCGCCCGGGCGTGGTCACCATCGCCACCAACATGGCCGGCCGCGGCACCGACATCGTGCTGGGCGGCAACGTCGAGAAGCAGGTGCAGCTGCTCGATGCCGACGACTCGATTCCGGCCGACGACAAGGCGCGCCGCATCCAGCAGCTGCGGGACGAGTGGCAGGGCCTGCACGACCAGGTCAAGGCGGCCGGTGGCCTGCGCATCATCGCCACCGAGCGCCACGAGAGCCGGCGCATCGACAACCAGCTGCGGGGCCGTGCCGGGCGCCAAGGCGATCCGGGTGCGAGCCGCTTCTACCTGTCGCTGGAAGACCCGCTGATGCGCATCTTTGCCGGTGATCGCGTGCGCGCGATCATGGACCGGTTGAAGATGCCCGAGGGCGAGGCCATCGAAGCCGGCATCGTCAGCCGCAGCATCGAGGGCGCGCAACGCAAGGTCGAGGCGCGCAACTTCGACGTCCGCAAGCAGTTGCTCGAGTACGACGACGTCAGCAACGACCAGCGCAAGGTGATCTACCAGCAGCGCAACGAGATCCTCGAGTCCGATTCGGTGCTGGCCCAGATCACCAACCTGCGCAAGAGCGCCATGACCGGCGTGGTGCGCACCTGGGTGCCGTCTGAAAGTGTTGAAGAGCAGTGGGACCTGCCGGCGCTCGAGAAGGCGCTGGCCGAAGAATGGCAAGTTGAAGTGGCCTTGGCCGCCGAGGTGGAGAAGAGCGACACCATCACCGACGACGACATCGTCGACAAGGTGGTGGCAGCGGCCGATGCCACCTTCGATGCCAAGCTGGCGATGGTGGGGCTGGAACAGTTCAACCCCTTCATGCGCATGGTGCTGCTGCAGGCCATCGACAGCCATTGGCGCGAGCACCTGGCTGCACTGGACTACCTGCGCCAGGGCATTCATCTGCGCGGCTACGCGCAGAAGAATCCGAAGCAGGAGTACAAGCGCGAAGCCTTCGAACTGTTCAGCCAGTTGCTGGACGTGGTGAAGATGGAAGTCACTCGCCTGCTGCTGACCGTGCGCATCCAGAGCCAGGAGCAGGTGGCCCAGGCCGCCGAGGCGCTGGAGGAGCAGGCCTCACAGGTGAGCAACGTCACCTACACCCATCCCAACGAGGATGGCAGCGTGAGCCAGGTGACCGATCCGGCCACCGCGACCGCCGACCTGCCGCGTGTCGGACGTAACGATCCGTGCCCGTGTGGCAGTGGCAAGAAGTACAAGAGCTGCCACGGCAAGCTGGCTTGACAGCCGCGGCCGCTGAGCCGCTGCGCCGCGACCGATCGTTACAACTTGATCCTCAAGTTTCAGGCCCGCATGCCGTGTGCCTGCCGCGCCTCGGTTAACGTGGGGATGTGGCAGACGGATGACCACTTGGGCTGCATCCCTCAGGTAGGGGATGGACGCAGCAAAGGTGGCACCTACACTGCGGCCAAGTGAAATCAGTAGCGGTAGCGGTGTTGAGTGGGTCGAAGTCAGGCATGTATTTTGCTCAATTCGTCTAGGTGCTCGGTTGTTGAAATTAATCTCGGAGGTTTGATCATGAAATTGAAATTTGTTGCTGCTGCTACGGTCGCTGCTTGTTTGATGACCAGTGGTGCAGTCAACGCCACTACCACCAGCCTGGGCGCTGCGCCTGTTGGTGCGCCGCTGTCGTTTGGGGGATACGCAATTCCGGGGCCTTTCCTGGACATCTTCACGTTCAGCCTTCCTGCCAATGGCGGGTCGGGATACAGCATCTCCGATTTCACTTTGCTCCCGATGATGTTTGACACAGCGTTTACGTCGTTCGCGTTGGTGTCGAATGCTGACGGGATCATTGGTACGGGTGATGACACGACGGTTGCGTCTGCTTTTTCTGTGGGCAGTGACGCTATGTCCCTGACCTGGGGTGCTAGCGGCCCGGGCGACTACTACCTTGCTGTGGGTGGCGTTGCAACGGGTGCTTCGGGTGGTATCTACAACGGCGCAATCAGCGTGACCGCCGTTCCGGTTCCTGAACCCGAAACGCTGGCCATGATGTTGGCTGGTCTGGGCGCTCTGGGCTTCCTGGCCCGTCGTCGTCAAAACGGTTGATTCAGCGCGGGCTTCGGCCCGCAGTGCTGAGAAAGAGCGGCTTCGGCCGCTTTTTTGTTTTCTGGCAGGTCCTTGCGCTCGACTTGCCGATTGGGTGCAGGCACGGCAGACCAGACGAGATCGGCCCCGCTTCTACAATCGGTTCGATCTTCAACGCGCCCGAGGTGCCTACGCATGCCCGTCAACCTGTTGCCGCCAGATCCCAGTTCCTTGCACGCGGTGCCGGGTGTTCGCATCGGTGTCGCGCGCGCCGGCATCCGCAAGCCCAATCGAGTCGATCTGGTGGTGCTGGCGCTGGATGCCGGTGCGTCGGCGGCCGGCGTCTTCACCCGCAATCGGTTCTGTGCCGCACCGGTTCAAGTCTGTCGTGAGCATCTGGCGCACGCCGTTGGTGCGACAGGCATCCGGGCAGTGGTGGTGAACACTGGCAATGCCAATGCCGGCACCGGTGCCGATGGCCTTGCCCGCGCGCGACGCACCTGCGCAACGTTGGCCGGCCTGATGGACTTGGCACCCGAGCAGGTGCTGCCGTTTTCCACGGGTGTGATCATGGAAACGCTGCCGGTCGATCGCCTCGAGGCCGGTCTGCCTGCGGCCTTGGCGGATCTGCGGGCCGATGGCTGGGCCAATGCCGCGCAAGGCATCATGACCACCGACACGCTGCCCAAGGCGGCGTCGCGCCAGGTGTTGATTGGCGGGCGCACCGTCACGATCACCGGTGTCAGCAAAGGTGCGGGCATGATCCGGCCGAACATGGCGACGATGCTGGGCTTCGTGGCCACTGACGCCGTCATCGCCCCGGGGTTGCTGCAGACCCTGGTAACGGCGGCAGCAGACGCCAGCTTCAATCGCATCACCATCGATGGCGATACCTCTACCAACGATTCGTTCGTGCTGATCGCCACCCAGCAAGCGGGCAACCCGCCAATCGAATCACTCGAATCAGCCGATGGCCAGATCTTGCGCGACGCGGTGACCGCGGTGTCGCAGCAGTTGGCGCAGGCCATCGTGCGTGACGGTGAAGGGGCCACCAAGTTCATCACGGTGCAGATCGAAGGGGGGGCCGACGAAGACGAGTGTCGGCATGTGGCGTATGCGATCGCCCATTCACCGTTGGTCAAGACGGCGTTCTTCGCCAGCGATCCCAATCTCGGGCGCATCCTGGCCGCGGTGGGTTATGCCGGCATCGACGATCTGGATCAGAGCCTGATCGACCTGTACCTGGACGATGTGTACGTGGCCACGCAGGGCGGGCGCCATCCAGATTACAGCGAGGCCGACGGCCAGCGCGTGATGAAGCAGAGTGAAATCACGGTGCGTGTGCTGCTGCATCGTGGCCAGGCGTCCACCACGGTGTGGACCTGCGACCTGTCGCACGACTACGTCAGTATCAACGCCGACTACCGCAGCTGATCCTGCCGCGCAGCCCGAAAGGGCTGCCCCCCGGGGTTGGGGTGATGCCTGACCGGTGACGTCAGGTGCCTCACCGACAATGTGAACTGCGCGACGTGGTGTCCCAGGGGGCGCTGGCGTGGCAGGGGGCAGGATTGCAAAAAGACAACAAAGACGGGCAAAGCCCGGGCGGGCGACGCTGGGGTCTGCCATTCAACGATCTGCTGCGCGATGCGGTGTATCGGCGGCTGTGGATCTCGATCCTGATCAGCTCGGTCGGTGGACAGGTGACGCTGCTGGCGTTGCCACTGACGGCGGCACTGCTGCTGCAGGCCACGCCCACGCAGATGGGCCTGCTCACGGCCGTGGAGACCCTGCCGTTTGCGCTGCTGTCGCTGCCGGCCGGCGTGTGGCTGGACCGGGTGCGCAAACTGCCGGTGTATGTGCTGGGCGAGATGACCATCGCGGTGGCGGTGGCCAGCGTGCCACTGGCCTGGTGGCTGGGCTGGTTGAGCATGCCTTGGTTGTACGCGGTGGGCTTTGCCATCGGCGCGGTGCAAACCACGGCGGGCAGTGCCGCGCAGATCGTGCTGACCCAGGTGGTGCCGCGTGAGCGTCTGGTGGAGGCGCATGCCAAGAATGCGCTCGCCAGCTCTGGGGCCGAAGTGGCGGGTCCGGGTCTGGCGGGCGTGTTGATCAAGCTGGTCGGCCCGCCCATTGCCTTGCTGGTGGACGCCGTGATGCTGGTGGTTTCGGCCGCCATCCTGCGCGGTGTCCGGGTGAATGAACCCAAACCCGATCGCGAACGAACCGAGTTCTGGCGCGAGCTGCGCGCCGGCCTGAGCTTTGTGCGCAGGCAACGTCTGCTGGTGGCCCTGGCCCTGGCCGTGGGTGGTTGGCAGATGTGCCACAACGCGGCGATGGTGGTGCAGATCCTGCACGCATCGCGCGGATTGGGCCTGGACGAGCAGGCGATCGGCCTGTGCTACGCCGGCCTGGGGGTGGGCACCATTTCGGCCAGCGTGCTGGGCCACCGGCTCAGCGAACGCTGCGGGCCCGGCCCATCGATGTTGATCGGCTTTGTGGTCTGCGGCCTGGGCTGGTTGCTGCCCCTGCTGTGGCCAGCCGGCACTTCTGGCGTGGTCGCCTTTGCCGCCATGCTGATGCTCACTGGCAGCGGTGGTGTGCTGGTGTTCATCAACTTCCTGGCCATGCGCCAGGCCGTGACGCCCACGCCGATGCTGGGCCGCATGACCGCCACGATGCGTTGGTTGATCCTGCTGCCGGCAGCGCCTGGCGCCTTGGCCGGGGGCTGGATCGGCGAGCATGTCGGTCTGTCGCAGGCGCTGGGCGCCGCGGGCGTGGCCGCGTTGTTGCTGGCGGGATTGGCATGGCGCAGCGCCGTGATCCGCAGCGTGCGTACCCTGCCCAACGCCGCAGGTGACGCCGGCCCTTGACGGACACAGGGGCGCCTGCCCCCTTCAATCCGCCGCGGGGGCGAAGCGGTCGACCGCGTCGGTGATCAGGCCGTCGATGCCCAAGGCCAGCAACCGTTGTGCATCGGCCGGCTCGTTGACGGTGTAGACCATGGCGCGCCATCCTGCCTCGTGCACCCTGGCCAGCAATGCGGCATCCATCAGCTGGTGGTTGGTGACCACCGCCACGCAGCCCAGCGATGCGGCCATCTCGAACCAGCCGGTCCACAGCGTGTCGATCAGCAGCGCGCGTGGCAGCTGTGGTGCGGCCGCGCGGGCCGCCCGCAACGATTCCGGGCGGAATGAGCTGAGCAGCGGCGGCACGGCAAGTCCGGTCCACAGCCGCGCGACGTGTTCGGCCACCACATGGCCCGTGACGGCTTCCTGGCCGGGCGTGGGCTTGATCTCGATGTTCAGCGCCAGGCCGTTGCGCTGGATGAAGGCGGCCACCCCGGCCAGCGTGGGCAGCGGCTCGCCGGCAAACTGCCGGCCGTGCCAGCTGCCGGCGTCCAACTGCGACAGTTCGTTCCAGGGGCGTTCACCGGCGTTGCCCGTGGCGGACGTGGTGCGCTGCAGCGTGGCATCGTGCAGCAGGAAGGGCACGCCGTCGGCCGACAGTTTGACGTCGCATTCGAACGCCCGGTAGCCCAACGCCGCACCCTGCCGAAACGCGGCCAAGGTGTTCTCGGGGGCCAGCTTGCCGGCGCCGCGGTGCGCCACCCAACGCGGGTAGGGCCAATCGGTTGGCGCGGTCATGCGCCCACGCGCAGACCGGTGGTGGCGTCGAACCAATGCAGGTGGTCTGGCGCGGCGGTCATGTGGACGGCCTGCCCCACGCGCGGTGGCGGCAGGGTGGCGTCGATGCGCACGGTGAACAACTCAAGCCCTGACGCCCCGCCGATGCGGCCATGCACCAGGCGTTCAGCGCCCAGCATCTCGACGGTTTCCACCATCAACGGCCAGCGACCCTCGGGCTGGATCTCGGCGTGCTCGGGCCGCAGGCCCAGCATCAGCGCACCCGGGCGCGGCGCGGCGCCGGGCAGGGGCAACACCACCGCCTGCGCCCCGGTGCCAATGGTGAAGCGCGAGCCATCGGCGATGCCCGGCAGCAGGTTCATCGGCGGCGAGCCGATGAAGCTGGCGACGAAGCTGCTGGCGGGCTTGCCATACACCTGCTCGGGCGTGCCGATCTGCTCGACCCGGCCGGCGTTCATCACGATCATGCGCTGCGCCAGCGTCATCGCCTCGACCTGGTCGTGGGTGACGAACAGCGAGGTGACCCCCAGCTCGCGGTGCAGCTTCTGGATCTCGAGGCGGGTTTGCGCGCGCAGCTTGGCGTCGAGGTTGGACAGCGGCTCGTCGAACAGGAAGGCCGCCGGCTGGCGCACGATGGCGCGGCCCATCGCCACGCGCTGGCGCTGGCCACCCGACAGCTGGCGCGGCGTGCGCTGCAGAAACGGCCCGATCTCGAGGATGGCTGCGGCCTTCTGCACCCGTGCCTCGATCTCGGCCTTGGGCACGCGGGCGATCTTCAGGCCGTAGGCCATGTTGTCGTACACGCTCATGTGCGGGTAGAGCGCGTAGTTCTGGAACACCATCGCGATGTCGCGGTCGGCCGGCTCGACGTCGTTGACCACCCGACCGCCGATGCTGATCTGGCCCTCGCTGATCTCCTCGAGCCCGGCCACCATGCGCAGCAGCGTGCTCTTGCCGCAGCCGCTGGGGCCGACGATGACGATGAACTCGCCGTCGGTGATGTCGGCCGACACGCCGTGGATCACCTGGTTGGCCTTGGCGCCGCGGCCATAGCGCTTGACGACGTTGTTGATGGCGATGGCGCCCATGTTGTCCTTGTCGGGTTCTATTTCTCGGTGTCCACCAGGCCCTTGACGAACCAGCGCTGCATCAGCAACACCACCAGCGCCGGCGGCAGCAGGGCCAGCATCGCGGTGGCCATCACCAGGTTCCACTCGGTCAGGGCATCGCCGCCGACGATCATGCGTTTGATGCCGATCACTGCGGTGTACATGCTTTCGTCGCTGGTGATCAGCAGCGGCCAGAGGTATTGGTTCCAGCCGTAGATGAACTGGATCACGAACAGCGCGGCGATGCTGGTGGCCGACAGCGGCAGCAGCACGTCGAAGAAGAAGCGCATCGGCCCTGCGCCATCCATGCGGGCAGCTTCGAGCAGTTCATCGGGCACGGTGAGGAAGAACTGCCGGAACAGGAAGGTGGCGGTGGCCGAGGCGATCAGCGGCAGCGTGAGTCCGGCGTAGGTGTCGAGCATGCCGAGGTCGGACACCACCTTGAAGGTCGGGATGATGCGCACCTCGACCGGCAGCATCAGCGTGACGAAGACCATCCAGAAGAAGAACTTGCGCAGCGGAAAGCGGAAGTAGACGATCGCAAACGCGCTGATGATCGAGATGGCGATCTTGCCGACGGCGATCACCAGCGCCATCACCAGGCTGTTGAACAGCATCGGCGCCACCGGCGCCGCCGAGCCACGGGTGCTGCCCGCGCCCAGCACCTGCGTGTAGTTGGCCCAGAACTGGTCGCCCGGCAGCAGCCGCATCGGCACCTGCAGCACCTGCTCCAGCGTCAGCGTGGACGCCACGAAGGTGATGTAGAGCGGAAAGGCCACCAGCAGCACACCGCTGATCAGCACCAGATGCGTCAGCACACTCAGCCAGGGGCGTCGTTCGACCATGTGGGTTGCGCTCCGGCCTCAGTAATTGACGCGCCGCTCGACGAAGCGGAACTGCGCCACCGTCAGCACGATCACGATCACCATCAGGATCGCCGACTGGGCCGACGAGCCGCCCAGGTCGGCCGCCTTGACGCCATCGTTGTAGACCTTGTAGACCAGGATCTGGGTGGCGCCCGAGGGCCCGCCCTGGGTGGTGGCGTCGATCACGCCGAAGGTGTCGAAGAACGCATAGACGATGTTGACCACCAGCAGGAAGAAGGTGGTGGGCGACAGCAGCGGAAAGACGATGGTCCAGAAGCGCCGGAATGGCCGCGCACCGTCGATGGCCGCGGCTTCGATCAACGACTTCGGGATCGACTGCAGCCCCGCCAGGAAGAACAGGAAGTTGTAGCTGATCTGCTTCCACACCGACGCCATCACCACCAGCAGCATGGCCTGGTCGCTCTGCAGCACCCAGTTGAAATGAATGCCGAAGCCCTTGAGCGCATAGGTGACGATGCCGATCGACGGCGCGAACATGAAGCCCCACAACACCCCGGCGATGGCCGGCGCCACCGCGTAGGGCCAGATCAGCAGCGTGCGGTAGCCCAGCGCGCCCTTGATCACCCGGTCGGCCATCACCGCCAGCAGCAGCGCCAGGGCCAGCCCGCCCACCGCCACCAGCACGCTGAAGACGGCGGTGACCTGGAACGACTGCAGGTAGTTGCTGTCGGCCAGCAGGTCACGGAAGTTGTCGAGGCCGGCAAACTCCGAGCGCATGCCGAAGGCGTCCTGGCGCAGGAAGGCAAACCACAGCGCCTGCGCGGCCGGCCAGAAGAAGAAGATCACGGTGATCGCCAATTGCGGCGCCACCAGCAGGTAGGGCAGCCAGGCCGAGCGGAAGAAAACGCGCTTTTCCATGCAGGAGGTTCAGTCAGGTACGCCCGGCGCCCGGCGATGCGGGCGTCGGGCCCAGAGGCTCACTCCTTGTTGGCCGCGGCGAACTTGCGCAGGATCTCGTTGCCACGCCGCACCGCTTCGTCCATCGCGGTCTTGGCGTCCTTCTTGCCAGCCAGCACCGATTCGATCTCTTCCTCGATCACCTCGCGGCCCTGCACGAAGTTGCCGAAGCGCAGGCCCTTGGAGTTGGCCGTCGGCGCCTTGTTGTTGAGCTGCTTGACGGCCACGTCGGTGCCCGGGTTCTTCTCGTAGTAGCCGGTCTTGCGGGTCAGCTCGGCCGCCGCATTGGTCAGCGGCACGTAGCCGGTGCCCTGGTGCCAGCTGGCCTGCAACTCGGGCCTGGCGATGTAGTTGAAGAACTGCGCCACACCCTTGTAGTCGACGGCCTTCTTGCCCGCCAGCACCCACAGGCTGGCGCCACCGATGATCGAGTTCTGCGGCGCGCCCTTGATGGTGTCGTTGTAGGGCAGGAAGTTGACCGAGAACTCGAACTTCGCGTTCTTGCGGATGTTGGCCTGCGCTGCCGAACTGCTGGTCAGCATCGCGCATTCACCGCTGAAGAACTTGGCCTCGGCTTCGTTGCGCCGGCCGGCATAGGTGAACCAGCCATTCTTGGCAAAGTCACCCAGCATCTGGATGTGGGCCACATGCAGCGGCGAGTTGATCGTGAACTGGGTGTCGATGCCGCCGATGCCGTTTTCTTTGGTGCCGATCGGCAGGTTGTGCCAGGCGCTGAAGTTCTCCACATGCACCCATGACGGCCAGCCGGTGGTGTAGACGCAGCTCTGCCCGCTGGCCTTGAGCTTGCCGGCCGCGATGCCGAAATCCTTCCAGGTCTTGGGGACGGCGTTGGGATCGAGACCGGCCTTCTTGAACGCGTCCTTGTTGATGTAGAACACCGGCGTCGACGAGTTGAAGGGCATCGACAGCATGTTGCCCTTGCTGTCGGTGTAGTAGCCCGCCACCGCCGAGACGTAGGACTTGGGGTCGAAGGGCTGGCCCGAATCCTTCATCAGCTGGTAGACCGGCTTGATCGCGCCACGGGCCGACATCATCGTGGCGGTGCCCACCTCGAACACCTGCACGATGTGCGGCGCGTTGCCGGCGCGGAATGCGGCGATGGCAGCGGTCATCGACTCGGGGTAGCTGCCCTTGTAGACCGGCACCACCTTGTAGTCCTTCTGGCTGGCATTAAAACCGGTGGCCATTTCGGTCACCCGGTCGCCCAGCGCGCCGGTCATCGAGTGCCACCACTGGATCTCGGTCTGCGCCTGGGCCGGCAGCGCCAGCAGGGTGGCGGCAGCCAGGGCCGCGGCATGCAATTTCAGTTTCATGTCATCTCCGTGAAGGTTCTCGAGGGCCGAGCCGGCCGAATGGGCAGAAAGCGCCAAAACGGCCGAGTGTGTCGCTGTTTTATGACAGGTCCGTTTCTGTCACACCGGCACCGACCATCGCTACGGGATTAACCCGCCAGCCGGTACGGGCCGGTTGCGAAGCGGCCGGTTGGCCGATGCTGCACTGCGATAATCCGAGCTTTCAGGTGCCTGCCCGGGCGTCGCTGATTGTCCACCCTGAATCTGGCGCCCCTGCTCCATGAACGCACCGCTCGTCCTTTCCCGCCCGGCCGCACACGGCCAGGCCGCCCTTGATCCGCAGGCCGAGCAGGCGCCGCGCCTGCGCGAAATTCCGTACAACTACACCTCGTTCTCCGACCGCGAAATCGTGATCCGGCTGCTGGGCGAGCGTGCCTGGGCGGTGCTGGGCCTGCTGCGCGACGAACGCCGCACCGGCCGCTCGGCACGCATGCTGTTCGAGGTGCTGGGCGACATCTGGGTGGTGCAGCGCAACCCTTACCTCGAAGACGACCTGCTGGACAACCCCAAGCGCCGGCAACTGCTGACCGACGCGCTGAACCACCGCCTGAACGAAGTGGCGCAGCGCCGCACGCCCGACGTCGATGCGGCGCGTGATGGTCATGTGGGCGAGCTGCTCGACCTGGCCCGTGCCGCGGTGCAGCGCTTTGCCGGCCATTTCGCCACCGTGTCCGAGCTGCGCAGCCGCAGCCGCCGGGTGCTGGGCCGCGCCACTGCCCGCGACAACATCAAGTTCGATGGCCTGTCGCGGGTGTCGCACGTGACCGATGCCACCGACTGGCGGGTCGAGTACCCGTTCGTCGTGCTCACCCCCGACACCGAGGCCGAGATGGCCGCGCTGGTGGCCGGCTGCGTCGAGCTGGGGCTGACCATCATCCCGCGCGGCGGTGGCACCGGCTACACCGGCGGCGCGGTGCCGCTGACCTGGAAGAGCGCGGTGATCAACACCGAGAAGCTCGAGCAGATGAGCGAGGTCGAGTTCGTCGACCTGCCCGGGGTGGAGCGCAAGGTGGCCACCGTGTGGACCGGCGCGGGCGTCGTCACCCAACGCGTGGCCGACGCGGCCGAGCGTGCGGGCCATGTGTTCGCGGTCGACCCCACCAGCGCCGAGGCCAGTTGCGTGGGCGGCAACATCGCGATGAACGCCGGCGGCAAGAAGGCCGTGCTGTGGGGCACCGCGCTGGACAACCTGGCCTCGTGGCGCATGGTGACGCCGCAGGCCCAATGGCTGGAGGTGATCCGGCTCGACCACAACCTGGGCAAGATCCACGACGCGCCGGTGGCCAGCTTCGAGCTGCGCTGGTTCGATGCCTCGGGCAAGGTGCTGGAGAAGACCGAGCGGCTCGACATCCCCGGCAGCGTGTTCCGCAAGGCCGGCCTGGGCAAGGACGTCACCGACAAGTTCCTGGCCGGCCTGCCCGGCATCCAGAAGGAAGGCTGCGACGGCCTGATCACCAGCGCGCGCTGGATCGTGCACAAGATGCCGGCCCACGTGCGCACGGTGTGCCTCGAGTTTTTCGGCAACCCGATCGAATCGGTGCCCTCGATCGTCGAGATCAAGAACTTTCTGTTCGAGGATGCGAAGCAGGGCGGCGCGATCCTGGCCGGCCTGGAGCACCTGGACGACCGCTACCTCAAGGCGGTGGGTTATGCCACCAAGAGCAAGCGCGGCGGGCTGCCCAAGATGGTGCTGTTCGGCGACATCGTCGGCGACGATCAGAACGCCGTGGCCCGCGCCACCAGCGAGGTGGTGCGCATCGCCAACAGCCGATCGGGCGAGGGCTTCGTGGCCGTCAGCGCCGAGGCGCGCAAGAAGTTCTGGCTCGACCGCAAGCGCACCGCGGCGATCGCCCGCCACACCAACGCCTTCAAGGTCAATGAAGACGTGGTGATCCCGCTCGAGCGCATGGGCGAATACACCCTGGGCATCGAGCGCATCAACATCGAACTGAGCCTGCGCAACAAGCTGCAGCTGCTCGACCGGCTGGAAGCGCTGCTGGCCGCAGGCGCGTTGCCGCTGGGCCCCACCGATGATGCCGGCGGCGTTCCCGGCCCCGAGCTGCTGGAAGAGCGGGTGCAGCAGGCCTTGGCCGAGTTGCGCGAGGTGCGCG
>Ga0155495_1206_pt1 | contig 21279 bp, 21 predicted proteins | sample RifCSPhighO2_12_FD_107153 | JGI IMG/M metagenome (GOLD analysis project Ga0155495, IMG submission 107153) | Burkholderiales bacterium RIFCSPHIGHO2_12_FULL_69_20
ACACCCGCGATCCGTCTCCGGCCCGAGCGCTTCTGGCCCCGTCTGGCCCGCTGGCTGGGTATTGCCGGTGCGGCGCTGGTGGCGGCTGTGGCCGTTGCGGGCGCGGGGGGCAAGCTGACGGACGTGCTCGACACGCCCCCGCCAATGCGGGCGACGGCCGCGCGTTCCACGTACACGGGCATCGCCGCCTCGGGTTCCACGCTGATTGCGGTGGGGCCGCGAGGCATGATCCTGCGTTCGTCCGACAGTGGTGCCAACTGGCAGCAGGTGACGGCACCGGTGAGCGCCGACCTGAGCTCGGTGCGCTTTTCGGGGCCTGATACTGTTTGGGTGGTGGGGCACGATGCCGTGATCCTGAAGTCGGTGGATCGCGGGGCGACATGGACCCGGGCGCTCGACGGTCGTGTGCTGCTGAAGACGATGCAGCAGGCGGCCTTGGGCAATGCGCGGCTGGCCAAGGAGGTGGAAAAGACCATGGCCCAGTCGGCGACTGCCAATGTGTGGCCTTCGGCGCTGCTCGATCTGATGTTCCTGGACGCCAACCGCGGTTTTGCGGTCGGTGCTTTCGGGCTGCTGCTGGCTACCACTGATGGTGGCAAGACTTGGCAGCCGTGGATGGACCACGCCGACAACGAGCGGCAGTTTCACCTCTATGCCATCAACGGCGATGGGCCGCGTCCCTACATTGCCGGCGAGCAGGGGCTGGTGTTGCGTCTGGACGAAGCCGGGCAAACATTCGTGCGCTCGGAGACGTCGTACAACGGCAGCTTCTTCGGTGTTGCGACGGCTGGTTCGCAGGTGTTGGCCTATGGTCTGCGTGGCAGCGCCTTCCTCAGCGTCGACGAGGGCCGCAACTGGCGCCGCATCGATACCGGCACCGACGCCAACATCGTCGGCGCCGGCATGCAGGCCAGCGGTTTGTGGCTGGCCACGCAGAAGGGAGAGATCCTGGCGGGCGAACTCTCAGCGACCAAGCTCGGTGTGGCCGCTTCCGCACCCGGTGCCGATCTCTATGGCGCCGTCGCGATCGATGCAGGACGCATCGCCGCCGCTCGCCTGAACGGCGTTAGCACCATTGCCGTGCGGCTGCCCCAATGAAGCAGCGCCGCCCCGCGCAGCGCCGCGTCGCACCATCCATCCGCACAGGCACACGATGAGCGCTTTTTCCGAACAGGCCGCGCTGCCGGTCGTCGCCGACTTGGCCGACTTCGACCGCGAATCGGGCAACTGGCTCGAACGGGCGGTGTTCAACCACCGACTTCCGGTGTTGCTGGTGTTTGCGCTGGCCACGGTGGTGCTGGGGTTCTTCGCGCTGAAGCTGCAGGTCAATGCCAGCTTCGAACGCATGATTCCGGTGTCCAGTCCGTACATCCAGAACTACTTCAAGTACCGCAAGGAACTGCCCGGCCTGGGCAACACGATCCGCATCGTCGTCGAGAACAAGACCGGCGACATCTACGACCCCGAATACCTGGCCACGCTGCAGAAGCTCAACGACACGCTGTACCTGATTCCGGGCGTCGACCGCTCGTGGATGAAGTCGCTGTGGATGCCCATCGTGCGCTGGCGGCAGGTGACCGAAGAGGGCGTGGTGGGCGGTCCGGTGATGCCGCAGGACTACAGCGGCACACCAGCGTCGATCGAGAAGCTGCGCGCCAACATAGGCCGCGCCAACATCGTCGGCAGCCTGGTGGCCCAGGACCAGCGCTCCACGATGATCGTGGCGCCGCTGCTCGACCGTCACCCGACGACCGGGCAGCCGCTCAACTACGGCGAGTTGTCGCGCACGCTGGAAGCGCAGATCCGCCAGTTCGAAGGGCCCAAGACTGGCGTCTACATCGTCGGTTTCGCCAAGATCGTCGGTGACCTCATTGCCGGGCTGCGCGAGGTGATGACGTTCTTCGGCGTCTCAGTGATCATCGCGGCGCTGTTCGTCTTCTTCTACACCCGCTGCGTGCGCAGCACGCTGTTGCTGGTGGCCGCGGCCATCGCCGGGGTGATCTGGCTGCTCGGGCTGATGCAGCTGCTGGGCTACGAACTCGACCCGTACTCGATCCTGGTGCCCTTCCTGGTCTTCGCCATCGGGCTGTCGCACGGCGCGCAGCGCATGAACGGCATCCTGCAGGACGTGGGGCGCGGCACGCACAAGTACGTGGCGGCGCGCTACACCTTCCGACGCCTGTTCATGGCGGGCTTGACGGCGCTGCTGACCAACATCGTCGGCTTCGCGGTGCTGGCGATCATCGACATCCCGGTGATCCGCGACCTGGCCATCACCACCAGCATCGGCGTCACGGCGCTGATCTTCACCAAGCTGGTGTTGATCCCGGTGGCGCTGTCCTACACCGGCGTCAGCAAGACCGCGGCGCGACACGCCTTGGCGCTGGACGCCGACGCGGCGGGCGGCAAGGGACTGCGTACCCGCATCTGGGCCAGCCTCGATCGCCTGACCGAGCGCCGTGGGGCCGTGATCGTGATCGCCGTCGCGGCGGTGATGACGGCCGTGGCGTCGGTGGTGATGATGCAGTTGCGCATCGGCGACCTCGATCCTGGCGCACCGGAGTTGCGCCAGGACTCCCGCTACAACCGCGACAGCGCCTACATCACCGGCCACTATGGCCTGTCGAGCGACCAATTCGTGATCATCATGGCCACCGCCGATGACGGTTGCCGCTTCTACGAGCCGCTGCGCCTGATGGACAGCCTGGCGACGACGCTGCGCGAGACGCCCGGCGTGCAGGCCACCACCTCGTTGGCCGAGACCACCCGGTTCATCACCGCTGGTCTGGCCGAGGGCAACGGCAAGTGGCTCACGCTCAGTCGCGACCAAGCCATCACCAACACGGCGGTCGGCGCCGCGATGATCGCCAGCCCGGACATCACCAACACTGCCTGCGCGGTGTCGCCGCTGGTGGCCTACCTTGCCGACCACAAGGCAGATACGCTGGCGCGGGTGCTCAAGGTCAGCGAGGAGTTCGGCAACCGCCACAACAGCGCGCCAGACGCCAAGGACGGCACGCGCTTCCTGCTGGCGGCAGGATCGGCCGGGATCGAGGCGGCCACCAACATCGATGTCGAGCGCGGCATTCTGAAGATGTACCTGGCGGTGTACGGTGCTACTGCGCTGCTGTGCCTGCTGACGTTTCGCAGCGTGGCGGCCACTGTGGTGGCGATGGTGCCCCTGGTCATCACCACCATCATCTGCAAGGCCCTGATGGTGTGGTTGGGTATCGGGCTGAAGGTGGCCACGCTGCCGGTGATCGCGGTGGGCGTGGGCGTGGGCGTGGACTACGCGCTGTACCTGCTGAGCGTGCAGATCGCGATGCAGCGTCGCGGCGCTTCGCTGTCTGAGGCCTACCGTTTCTCGCTCGACTTCACCGGCCGCGTGGTGGCCCTGGTGGGCCTGACGATGGCCGCCGGCGTCATCACCTGGGCCTGGTCGCCGATCAAGTTCCAGGCCGACATGGGCATCCTGCTGGCCTTCATGTTCCTGTGGAACATGCTCGGCGCGCTGGTATTGATCCCGGCCTTGTCGCATTTCCTGCTCAACCCGCAGCGCAAGGCGGTGGCCGCCGTCGCCGTGGCTTGAACACCGTTCCCCGTTGAAGGAGTGAGCCCTTGTTCGATCTGTTGATGAGCGCCGACATGATGTTGGCCGATCCCGATGGCATGACCGAGCTGCTGGTGAAGAAGCTCGGCATCCACGCCCACCCGAACTGGCGCCAGGCCTTCGACGGCCACCCGTACATCGCCCACTTCCTGCGCGTGCACAAGTCGCTGGCGGTGGCGCCCACCCGGGTCGAGCCGCAATGGCACCTGGACATGGAGAACCACGGTGATCCGATGTTCCACGACTTCCTGGAGAGCCTGAAGGACTACCAGGGCCGCCACCGGCCGATGATCACCCACTCGATCGTGCTGGCGCTGCAGGGCGCCAAGTTCGATCTGATGATGGAAAAGCTGATGCGCCGCCGGCTGCGTTTTCGCATGGCCCGCCGCACCGCCGACATGCCCTTCGACCGCATGTGGATGGGCTGCACGCCCGAGGACCCGCGCTACCTGCCGACGGTGGATGGCGGCCTGTGCATCGAGGTGATGCCGATCGAGCCGTTGCAGTTGCCCGCCGACACCTTTGCCACACCGGCGCCCCAGCCGCGCGACCCGAAGCCGGGCGACATGGTACGAGTCACCGCCCGCGGCTACCTGGTGCGCAACCTCGACGAGACGCTGCGCTGCTGCTCCAGCAACCTCGACTGGGAACCCGAGGGCCCGGTCGAGCACCTGGGGCGCGAAGGCTACCGCCGCGCGACCATGGGCTTCACGTTGCCCAACAGCGCGTCGCTGGACATCATCGAGGCCACGCGCTGGAACGGCGAGGCCGGTGTCTACCTCAATTCGTGGGGCCCGGGCCCCTGGTACATCCGCATTGCGGTCAACGAGTTGGCGGCCAAGGCCGAGGACCTGAAGGCGCGGGGCACCCGCTTCGAGTGGGTGGCCGAGAGCGAGGCCGTGGGCGGCAAGCCCTTGATCCGCATCGATCCCGAAGAGGTTCGCGGCCAGGTGTTCGAGTTCGAAGACTACTGAGTTCGCCATGCAGACGCTGAATCCGGAGTCGGCCCTGCCGACCGGCGAGGTCCAGGCCAGCACGACGGTGCGCATCGAGCGCGACGGTGCCATCGGCTGGATCGTGCTGAACCGGCCCGAGCAGATCAACGCGATCAACGATCAGATCCGCCGCGGCGTGCCCGCGGCACTGGCCGAACTGGAGCGCGATGCGGCGATCCGGGTGATCGTCCTGCGCGGCGAAGGCCCGCGGGGCTTCTGTGCTGGTGCCGACATCAAGGAGCGGCGCGGTGCCGAGACCTCGGTGCAGGTGCGCCGACGCATGCAGGGCGCGCGCTGGATCGAGGCGCTCGACCGCTGCGAGAAGCCGGTGATCGCCGCCATCCACGGCTACTGCATGGGTGGTGGCATGGAACTGGCGCTGGCCTGCGACATCCGCTTCCTGGCGCCGGGCGCTGTGCTGGCGCTGCCCGAGACGGGCTTGGGCTTGATTCCCGGTGGTGGCGGCACGCAGCGGCTGCCGCGCATCGTGGGACCGGGGCGCGCACTCGACTGGTTGTTGACTGGCGAGCGCATCAACGCCGCGCAGGCCCTGGCCACCGGCCTGGCCACGCGCGTGGCCAGCAGCGACGAACGCCTGATCGATGAGGTGACCGCACTGGCACGCGGCATCGCCGCCAAGCCGCCCACCGCCACGCTGTTCGCCAAGCAAGCCGCGCGTGCGTCGACGGAGATAGAGCTCCAGCGCGGCCTGGACCTGGAGCTGGACCTGTTTGCACTGCTGGTGCCGATGCAGGATGTCAAGGAAGCGGCGCTGGCCTTCCGCGAGAAGCGCGCGCCGCAGTTCACCGGTCAGTGACACATCGGCGCCGATGCCGGCGCCCAACAAGGGGTCTTCGATGAGCCAGGGCAAGTTGGACGGCAAGGTGGCCGTGGTCACCGGTGCGGGTGCGGGGCTGGGCGCCGAATGTGCCCGTGTGCTGGCCGAACACGGCGCACGCGTCGCGGTGGTCGACATCAACGGCGACAGCGCAAAGGCGGTGGCTGCCCAGATCGAGGCGGCCGGCGGCCTGGCGCTGGCGCTGCAGACTGACGTGCTGTCGGAAGAGGCGATTCGCGCGATGGCCGCGGCGGTGGTCGACCGCTTTGGTCGTATCGACATCCTGCACAACAACGCGGCCGCGCTGGACCTGGCCCAGCGCCACGCCGACCGCGACGTCTGCAACGTCGACATCGCGGCCTGGGACAGGGCGCTGGATGTCAACGCCCGCGGCGCAATGCTGTGCTGCAAGCACACCATCCCGCACATGCTGGCCACCGGCGGTGGCTCGATCGTCTTTGCCACCTCGGGCTTTGGGCAGTTGGGCGACATCACGCTGACCTCGTACGCGGCGTCCAAGGCTGCGCTGATGTCGCTGGCGCGCTCGGTGGCTGCGCAATACGGCAAGCAGGGCATCCGCTCCAACGCGATCATGATCGGCTTCGTGCTCAACGAGCATGCGCAGAAGGCGGTGCCCGAGGAGATCAAGCAGATCCTGCTGGCCCAGCACTTGACGCCCAAGCTGGGCAGCCCGCGCCAGATCGCCGACGTGGTGGCCTTCCTGGCCAGCGACGAATCGTCGTTCATCACCGGCGCCACCTTGCCGGTGGACGGTGGCTTCACCAGCCACTCGCCGTCGATGGTGCCGATGCGCGAGTTCTTCGCCAAGATGGGCTCGAACAAGCTCTGACGCAGAGGACAAGACATGTCGATGACGATGCATGCGGCCAGCGCCGCGCTGTACGGGCGCATGTTGCGCAATCTGCTGACCTGGCTGGACAAGGCCGAAGCTCATGCCGTGGCCAAGGGATTCCCCAGCGCCAACTACCTGGTGATGCGGCTGGCACCCGACATGCTGCCCTTCAGCCAGCAGGTGGTGGTCGCTTGCGAGATTGCCCGCATGGGCGTGGCTCGCCTGGGTGGCCTGGACCTGCCGCCCTGGACCGGCAAGGACGACAGCCTGCAAGTCCTGCGTGAGCGGGTGCAGGACGCAATCAGCTGGATAACCGGCGTGGCACCGCTGCAGCTGGCCGACAGCGCTGGCATGGAGATCGTGCTGCCGCAGCGCAAGGGCGACCCGCTGCACTTCAATGGCGAATCCTTCCTGCAGCGCTGGGCGCTGCCCAACTTCTTCTTTCACGCCACCACCACCTACGCACTGCTGCGCCATGCCGGGGTGGATCTGGGCAAGGCGGACTTCCTCGGTTCGATTGACAAGGACTGACCCCATGAGCAACACGACATCCAGGTTCGGGGACTATCCCGTCATCGACGATGCGAGCCAGTATCAGCGGATGCCCGCGGCCGACAACGCCGAGCACTTCCAGGACCATGCCGGCTTGTTCCTGTGGGGCACCGCAGGCGACGTCGATCTCTTCTTCGCCGCCACGATGTACCACGTCGGTGGGCGCAAGTGGGGCTTCGAGGACAGCGCCTTCAATCAGAGCGTCCTGCTCATCACGCCCAATGGCAAGGGTGGGCGCGTGATGGAGAACAACAGCTTCGTCTCCAATCGCATGGACCCGATGCGTCGATTCGAATTCAAGGAGACCGTGGACAAGGATCGTGTGGTCTGGCAAGCCGGCAACCGCACGATGACCTTCAGCGCACCGACCTGGGAGGTCAAGGGCGAGCACTTCGGCGTGGAGCTGGACCTCAAGTTCACCGCCGAAGGACCGCCGGTGCCGTACCACGGCGACTGGGCCGGCATGGTGGCGCGCGGTGGCGTCGCGGGCAATGAAGTGATCTGCAAGGGTGAAGGCACCTGCACCCACGGCGGCAAGACCTACAGGCTGGAATCCGGCTATGGCGTTCGGGAGCGAACCTTCCTGGGCAAGACATTCGACGTGCCGTCCTTGCTGGGGCTCAGCTCGGGCTATCTGTGGAGCTGGACCTTCGCCAAGGAGCTCAAGGTCTTCTACTTCAGCCAGGGCGGCTCTGGGCACCATGCCGGCCGCGTATTCCTGAAGGGCAAGATCATCGACTTCACCGGCGAGCAAACCACCACCGAGGTGCTCGAGAACTGGACCGACCCGCTCACACACGAGACCAAGGCGACGCGCCTGCGGATTCGGATGAAGTCCGACAAGGGCGAACTGGAACTCGAGATCAACACCTGGCGGCGGATGATCTTCGGCTTTCACCTGTTGGAGGCCTATACGACGCACACGGGCAAGGCCGGCCGCGCCAATGGCAGGTTCATGCTGCCGGACGGCGAGCTCATCCCCATCGCCGACGAGGTGTGCTACATGGAGCACGGCTTCACCACGCCGAACATCGCGGCCTGAGCAACGCCAGGCTGCAGGCGCGGCGCGGCTGGCCCCGATCAGCCGCCGCGCGTCAGAGCACGCTGCCGTGCTGGCCGGTCGGCACGCGCCAGGTAGGCGTCGATGACGGTGCTGGGCCCCAGCAACGGGCGCACACGCTCGAACAGCGCCATGAACAGGATGTCCACCGCGGTGAAGCGATCGCCCAGGAAGTAGGGCTGCGCGGCCAGCGTGTGCGTGATGTGTTCCATCATCACCTCGTTCAACCGCGCGAAGGGTGCAAACTGCTCCAGCAGCTTCACTGCCTTCATGTTCACCAGCGGTTCGGTCATGCCCACCTGGTAGAACAGCCAGCTGACATAGGCCCCGCGCAGCGGGTGACCCACCGGCACACCCACCTCGGCCTGGGGAAACAGGTCGGTGAGGTACAAGGCGATGGCGCCAGTCTCGGTGACCAGTTGGCCGTCATGGACCAGGGCCGGTGTGTAGCCGTGCGGGTGCGGGTTGTGCGGGTCGGCGCCGCTGCCGTCGGCCGCCGGAAAGCGGGTGGTGACCAGTTCGTAGTCGGCCTGCAGTTCTTCGAGCAGCCAGACCATGCGCGAAGACAATTGGCCGGGCGAGTGATAGAGGGTCAGCATGATGAGGTTGGAGCTAAGGTGGTGGCTGGCAGCAGGGAGATCAGCATGTTCCTGAACGACATCGACAGCAACGGCGATCCGCAGCGTGGCGTGCCATGAACGGCATCCAGCGCATGGACCACTTCACCGTCGTCAGCGACCGGCTGGACGAGACGCGTGTCTTCTATGAACGACTGGGCCTGACGGTCGGCCCGCGGCCCGACTTCGGCATCGGTGGCCTCTGGCTCTACGCCCAGGGGCACCCGGTGCTGCACGTGATCGAGGTGCAGGACATACCGGCCCAGCGCCGCGGCGCGCTCGACCACATGGCATTCTTCGGCGGCGACATCGTCGTCACGCTCAGCCTGCTGAAGCAGCACCGCACCACCTACCGGCTGCAGCGCCTGCCCAGGCCCTGGAGCACCTGGCAGGTGTTCTTCCAGGATCCCAATGGTGCCGAGGTCGAGATCGACTTCGATGCCGCGCAGACCGTGCCGCCCGAACTGAGGGATGGGCGGCCAGCGCCGTAGCAGGGCACCTGGCCGCATCAGATCAGGCCGTCGTAGGACCCGCCGTCCACTTGCAGGTTCTGCCCCGAGATGAACGACGCTTGCGCCGAGCACAGGTAGGCGCAAGCGTCGGCCAGTTCTTCGGGGCGGCCCAGGCGACCCGCCCGCACCATCTTGGTTTGCAGCGCGCGGGCCTGCACGAAGCTGATGCCGCGCTCTTGCATGAGGCGCAGCGCCATCTGCTGCTGGCGCCCGGTGTCGATGTGCTGCGGCAGCAGGTTGTTGATGGTGACGTTGTCGGCCACCACCTCGCGCTGCAGGCCCTTGCAGAATGCGGTGAGCCCGGTGCGTGCGGTGGTGGACAGGCTCATGCCCAACCGGGGCGACTTGACCACCGCCGAGGTGATGTTGACGATGCGCCCGAATCGCCGCCGGCGCATGCCGTCGACCACGGCCGAGATCAACTCGATCGGCATCAACAGGTTGGCCTCCAGCGCGGCAATCCAGGCGGCATGGTCCCAGTCGCCCAGCGCACCGGGCGGCGGGCCGGCGTTGTTGGTGACCAGGATGTCGGGCGCGTCACAGGCCGCCAGCAGCGCCGCGCGGCCGCTGGCGGTGTTGAGGTCGGCCTGCACCGCGTGCGGCTGCCGGCCACAGGCCGCCGCGATCTCGTCGGCCGTGGCCGCCAACTGCGTGGCATCGCGGCCATTGATGACCACCTCGCAGCCCTCGCGCGCCAGCGCCATGGCGCAGGCCTTGCCCAGCCCGCGCGACGACGCACAGACGATGGCGTGGCGGCCGTTCAAGCCCAGGTCCATGGCGGTCCGATCAGGCGGCAGGCCGCGTCGCGGCCTCGTGGGCTTTCAGCTCGAAACCGGGTTCGGCCGCCTGGGCAATCGTCAATCCGGTATGGCGTTGCAGCAGCTTGCGCGATGCCATGTGGTCGGCCGGTCGATTGCAGGACTCCACCGCAATCAGTTGGCCGCCACGGAAGCACAGCACGCTGAACTGGTGCTGCGCGGCATCGCCCAGTAGGACGGTGGCGTCGTGGCTGTCGCTCAGGCCGGCGATCTGCAGCTTCAGGTCGCCCTGGTCGGTCCAGAACCAGGGCAGGGCGCCAAAGGGCACCGCGGGCTTGCCGGCCAGGCGCGCGGCCACGGCACGGGCCTGGTCGACGGCGTTCTGCACCGACTCCAGCCGGATCGGCGCCGTTGCCCAGGGGCTGGGGAAGCAGACCAGGTCGCCGATGGCCGAGATGGCCGGGTCGTCGGTCTGCAGCAGGGCATCGACACGAACGCCGTTGTCCACCGTCAGCCCGGCGTCGCGCGCCAGCTCGGCGTTGGGCAGCACGCCGATGCCGTAGACGACGAGGTCGGCATCGATCTGCTGGCCGGTGCTGGTGCGCACGCCTGTGGCGCGCCCCTGCTCACCCAGCACCCGCTCGAGCCCCTGGCCATAGTGCAGGCGCACGCCCCAGCCGCGGTGCGCGGCATCGAAGGCGGCCGACATGGGCTGCGACAACGCGCGCGCCATCGGTCGCTGGCCGATCTCCAGCACCTCCACCGCGATGCCACGCGCGGCGGCCACGGCGGCGAACTCCAGCCCGATGAAGCCGGCGCCGATGACCACCGCGCGCTTGGTTTGCGCCAGCCGCTGCGACAGGGTGTCGGCATCGGCCAGGGTGCGGATGCCGAGCACGCCGTCGAGTTCGATGCCAGGTACCGCCGGCACGCGGTTGCGGGCGCCGAGTGCGAGCACCAGGTGCTCGTAGGGTAGGGAACTCCCGTCGGCCAGGTGCACCGTGCGCGCCGCGCGATCGATGGCCACGATGCGCGCCTCGAGCCGCTCGATGCGCTGCTGCTCGTAGAACTCGGCCTGCCGGAAGCGCAGTGCGGGGGCGGCCACCTTGCCCAGCAGGTAGGCCTTGGACAGCGGCGGGCGCTGGTAGGGCAGGCCGGGTTCGTCGCCGATCAGCGTGATGCGGCCTTCGAAGCCCTCCTGACGCAAGGAAGCGGCAACCTGGTAGCCGGCCTGGCCGGCGCCGGCGACGAGGATGATTGGCGGCGTCATGGTGTGGCTCGCAGGTAGGTGGTGACCGCGAAGAAGCGTGGGTGGCGCCCCAGCGCCAGCAGCGACAGGCCGCCGGCAAGGAAGATTGGCCCGCAGATCATCAGCATGGCCTCGTAGTTGCCGGTGCTGCGGTAAAGCCGCCCGAACAGCCAGGGCGCGATCGTCGAGGCCAGCGTGATCAGGCCGAGGTGCACGCCGAACAAACGGCCGTAGTCGCGCAGGCCGAAGTAGCGCGATACCAGGAAGGCCGCAATGTCGAACTCGGCGCCAGCGCCCAGACCCACCAGCATCACGCCGGCCACCAGCAGCGCGGTGTCGTTCGTGCCCGCCACCCCCAGCAGCAGGCAGCCCAGCGCCGGCAGTGCCAGTGCGACGGCGGCGACACCGGGCGCCCAGAAGCGGTCGACGAGGTAGCCCACGACCACGCGTCCGAGGATTAGCGACAGGCCGAAGCTGCCGAAGATGCGTGCAGCGTCGGTCGCCTGCAGGCCCTTGTCGCGCAGCAGCGGCACGCCGTTGGTGACCATGGCGACGATGCAGGCCACCACCAGCGACAGTGCCAGGTTCAGTATCCAGAAGCGGCCGCTGCGCAGGCCTTCGCGCAGGCTCAATCCGGGCCGGGTGTCGGCTGCAGCCGCCGCAGCCGCCGCAGCCGCAGGCGGCCCGGCGCCAGGCACCACAGGTTTGGCACGTGCCGGCTCCTTCAGCCACACCAGCACCAGTGGCAGCACCAGGCCCACCGGCATGGCCGCCATCAGCCAGAACGCGGCCTGCCAGTTCCAGCGGGTGATCACCGCGCTGACGGCCGAAGGCACCAGCATCGCCGCCAACCCGGTGCCCGACAGCACCAGCGCCAGCGCAAGCCCGCGGTTGCGCTCGAACCACAGGTTGACGAGGTAGGTCCAGGTGACATGCATGGTGCCCATGCTGGCCACCGACATCACGAAGAACATCACGTAGAGGTGCACGATCGAAGGTCCCATGCGCGTCATCGCGAGGTAGGTCAGCGAGAGTGAGCACAGCGAGACGATCGTCACCCGTTTCATGCCGAATCGCAGGTTCAACCAGCCGACGACCTGCGACGACAGCACCGAGCCCATGAAGATGAAGCTCACCGCGCTTTGCAGGTCGGCGCGCTGCCAGTCGAAGGCCTGCTGCAGTGGCACCATCATCGCGCCGTAGGCATAAAGCATCGCCGAGTTGGAATTGATTGCCAGGCCCAGCGTTGCCAGCAGCACGATGCGCCAGGCGCGCCTGAACTCGGCGAGGTCGATGCCCAGGCCGTGTACCAGGGGTTCGGGCGCCACGGCGGACTCGGGCGCGGCACTCATTCGCGCACCAGCAACAGGCTGCCGGCCAAAGGGCCACCGCCCGAGGCGGCGACCGCCACCTGGTGTGGCGGAATCTGGCGCGCGCCGGCCCGGCCCCACAGCTGGGTGCAGGCCTCGTGCACGTAACCCAGGCCGTGGGTGCGGCCGCCGGAGAGCTGGCCGCCGTTGGTGTTGATCGGCAGCTCGCCGTCGCGGGCGATGCGCTGCCCGCCTTCGACGAAGCGACCGCTCTCGCCGCGCGGCACCAGGCCCAGGCCTTCCAGCCAGATCATCGTCAGGATCGAGAAGCCGTCGTAGAGCTGGGCTTGCCCGACCTCGTGCGGCTTGATGTCGGTGCGCTGCCACATCATGCGGCCTGCATCGAAGCTGGCACCTTCGGTCAGCGAGATCTGGTCCCACGACCAGGGCTGGTGCAGCGCCGAGCCGATGGCTTCGAGCCGGATCGGCGGGTTGGGGCCGGCACGCGCGGCATCGATGCGCGACAGCACGATGGCCGTGCCGGCATCGCAGTGCACGTCGCAGTCGAACATGCGCAACGGCGTGGAGATGAAGCGCGAGGCCAGGTAGTCGGCCATCGTCATCGGTTGGCGGTAGACGGCCTTGGGGTTCAGCGCGGCGTTGGCGCGGCAGGTCAGGGCGATCTGCGCCAGCTGCTCGGCCGTGGTGCCGTACTCGTGGAAGTGGCGCTGCGCGTACATCGCCATCAGATTGATGGCCGAATGCACGTGGTAAGGCGTGTACCACTGCCAGAAGAAGCTGCTGTCGCGGCCAGCGGTCTTGTTGCTCAGCGCGTTGGCGGTCTTGTCGACCCGGCGCGCACTGGCCTCGGTGATGGTGCGGAACACCAGCACATGCCGGCACAGCCCGGCGGCAATCGCCATCGCGCCGTTGATCACGCCGGCCAGCGGCCCCGGGCCCTCGTAGCCGCCACCGTACCAGTTGACCCTCAGGCCCAGCGTGCCGATCAGGGCGTTGGGCCCGACCGGCGAAAAGCTGTTGCCGTTGTTGTTGTCGCCGGGCCAGCAGGACACGCCGTCGATGTCGTCGCGCTTCAGCCCGGCGTCGGCGATGGCCTCCAGGCAGGCGTCCACCGTCAGCCGCATGGCCGACTTGTGGGAAGGGCGGCCGACCTCGGACTGGCCGATGCCGCTGATCGCGACATCCTTCTCGTACAGGCGGTCGAAACTCATGCGCCAACCTCGGCCAGGGGTTTGAACAACGGCAACCAGACATCTTCATGCTGCTCGAAATGCACCTGCACCGGCTGGGCTATGCGCACCTGGTCGGGCGGCACGACGGTGATGTTGCTTAGCAGGCGCAGGCCGGGCTGGTCGTCCAACTCGACGATGGCCACCACGTAAGGAGCGGTCAACTCGGGTGTCCAGGCCTGGTGGTTGACGGTGAAAGTCGCGACGCGGCCGCGGCCACTCACCGCTTTGGGCGCCACGTCGAGCGAGTTGCAGCGTGGGCAGACGGGCGCGGGCGGCTGGAACCAGCGAGCGCAGGCACTGCAGTGCTGGATCATCAAGCGGCCCGACTGGCCGCCCTGCCAGAAGGCGGCGTTCTCGGCGGTGATCAGGGGCAGTTTGCGGGGCATGGTGGTTCCGGTAGCGTGAGCGGGCTGCGGGCTGGCACGCATTGACGCTGCGTTGCGGACAGAGTCTAATATCTGAACAAAATTGGTCAATGTGTATAACTGCGTGAATACCCTCGGGTCACTCCAGATGGCTGCTGCTGCACTCTCGTCCTGCCGCGTTCTCGTCACCGGCGGCCTCGGCGTGCTGGGACTAGCCGTTGGTTCGCTGCTGGCCGAACGGGGCGCGTCGGTGATTTTGCTGGACCGCGCCGCCTGGGATGGCGTGCCGCTGCCCGGCGTGGCCGGTGTGCTCGGAGGCGTCGACCTCGCCGACGAGGTTGCAGCGCAGGCCGCGCTGGTCGAAACCGACCGCCAGCTCGGGGGCCTGAACGCGCTGGTCAATCTGGCTGGTGGCTTCCGCTGGGAGACGCTCGAAGGCGGCAGTCTCGCCAGCTGGGATGCGCTCTACAGCATGAACCTGCGCAGCGCCGTGGTGGCCTGCCGGGCGGCGCTGCCGCACCTGCGGCGGGCCCAACCGTCGGCCATCGTCAATGTCGGCGCGCTGGCGGCCGCCAAGGCCGCAGCGGGCATGGGCGCCTACGCGGCGTCCAAGGCTGGGGTGGCGCGGCTGACCGAGGCGCTGGCCGAGGAAATGAAGGACCAGGGTGTGCGGGTCAACGCGGTGCTGCCCAGCATCCTGGACACGCCGGCCAACCGGGCCGACATGCCCGATGCCGACGCCACGCGCTGGGTGCAGCCTCGCGCGCTGGCGGGGGTCATCGCCTTCCTGCTAACCGACGATGCCGGTGCGATCACCGGCGCTTGCCTGCCGGTGGCGGGCCGGGTTTGAGCACCCGAGGAGCCCGTCATGACTGAACCGAAGACCGCCGCTGCAATGGAATGGTCCGACAGTTTCGTGCTGGGCTATCCGGCGATGGACCACACGCACCAGGAGTTCGTCGCCTGCGTGGCCGCATTGCAGCGCGCCGACGATGCCGACCTGCCTGTGCGGCTGCAGGCCTTTGCCGACCATGCCATGGCGCATTTCCAGCAGGAGGAGCGGTGGATGACCGAGACCGATTTTCCGGCGGCGCAGTGCCATGCCGACGAACATGCAGCGGTGCTGAAGTCGGTGCGTGAGGTGCAGGCGTTGTTGGCCGAGCGCGGCGACGTGGGCGTGGTGCGCCAACTGGTGCAGGCGCTGGTGGACTGGTTTCCCGGCCATGCCGACTACCTGGACGCATCGCTGTCGCACTGGATGGCCAAGCGCAGCTACGGTGGTGCGCCAGTGGTGCTGCGCCGTGGCGTGGCCTCGCCCGCTTCAAACTGAATCTGACCCTGACCGCCGATCGCCGCGAAGCCCAGGCGTCCGGCAGGCCCCGATGACCTACCTGTGAGGACTACCGAATGCGACTCGTCACCTTCCAGCAGCCTGGTGCCACCCCCCGTGCCGGCGCCCTGATCGACGGCGACCACGCCGTGCTCGACCTGCGGTTGGCAGCCCAGTCGGTGCGTGTCGGCTGCGCCGACACGATGGCCAGCGTACAGACCTTGATTGATCACGGGCCTCAGGCCTGGGCGCTGGCGCGCACGCTGGTGGACCGCAGCCCCGTCGACGCGGTGTTGCGGCGTGCGGACGTCAAGCTACTGGCACCAATCCAGCCGCCGATCCAGATGCGCGACTGCTCCTGTTTTGAGCTGCATCTGCAGCAGAGCTTTGCCGCCGCCCGCAAGCTGCGCGCGGCGCGCACACCCGACCCTGAGGCGACGCTGAAGGCGATGAACACCCGCGCCGACGAGCGCGTGCTCGAGACCTTTCGCCGCCAGCCGATCTACTACAAGTGCAATCGCTTCGCGACCATCGGCCCCGACGACGACGTGGTGTGGCCCAGCTACAGCAAGTCGCTGGACTTCGAGCTCGAGTTCGGCTGTTACATCGCCAAGCCCGCCAAGGACGTGTCCAAGGCCGAGGCCCGCGACTACATCTTCGGCTACACCATCTTCAACGACATCAGCGCGCGTGACGCGCAGGCGATCGAGATGGGGGGCATGCTGGGCCCGGCCAAGGGCAAGGATTTCGATACCGGCAACGTGATGGGGCCCTGCCTGGTGACGGCCGACGAACTGCCCGACCCGTACAACCTGACGATGGTCGCGCGGGTCAACGGCGAGGAATGGGGTCGCGGCAACAGCCGCGACATGCTCTGGCGCTTCGAGGATGTCATCGCCCACATCTCGCGCAGCGAGACGCTCTACCCAGGCGAGTTCCTCGGTTCGGGCACGGTGGGCAATGGCTGTGGCCTCGAGCAGCTGCGCAGCCTGAAGCCCGACGACGTGGTCGAGCTGGAGGTCGAAGGCATCGGCACGCTCAAGAGCCGCATCACCAAACCTTGAGGCCGTTGCAGCCATGTCGAACCCTTGGGTGATCCGTCGGCGTGCGGCGCTGGCCGTGCTGGGCAGCAGCCTGCTGCCAGTGGCACGTGCGCAGGCAGCGTGGCCGTCGCGGCCGCTGCAGATGGTCGTGGCCTATGCCGGTGGCGGGGCGATCGACGGCATGGTGCGCTACGCTACCGAGAAGATTCGCGAACGCCACCCGGCGATGCATTTCGTCATCGAGTACCGGCCCGGTGCCAGCGGCAACATCGCTGCCGATGCGGTGGTGCGTCTGGCCGGCGACGGACACCAGTTCCTGGTGTCGGGCTCGTCCACCCATGCGGCCAATGCCAGCCTGTTCAAGCGCCTGCCATTCGACCCCGACAAGGACTTCCTGCCGGTCACCACGCTGGCCCAGGTGCCGTACTTCCTGGTGGTCAACCCGGCCCGCGTGCCGGTCACCTCGCTGCAGGACTTCATCGCGCTGGCCCGGGCCAGGCCCGGGCAGTTCAGCTTCGGCAGCTCGGCCGTCACCGGCAGGCTGGCCGGTGAGCTGCTCAAGCAGCGCGCCGGCATCGACATGACCTTCGTCCCCTACAAGACGCTGGGGCAGGTGGTGTCCGACGTGGTGGGCGGCCACCTCGACGCGGCCTTCGGCGATCCGCTGGGCTACCTGCCGCATGTGCGATCGGGCCGGCTGCGGGCGCTGGCGGTCAGCAGCGCGCAGCGTGTGGGCTCGGCGCTCGAGGTGCCGACGATCGCGGAGTCGGGTTATGCCGACTTCGATGTCACCGCCTGGCTGGCGATCTGGGGCCGCGCGGGCTCGCCACCCGAATCGGCCGAGCGACTGTCCAGCCTGGTCAACGGCGTGCTCGACACGCCCGAGGGTCGGCAGTTCATCGCCAGCATCGGCCTGGTGCCGATGCCGGGTTCGCCAGCGCAGCTTGCGGCCTTGCAGCGGCGCGACACGGCTGCGCTGGCGCGGCTGGTGCGTGCCGCCGGCATCACGCCGGAATGACGATGACGGGCAATGCCGCCACCGCAGGTGCAACCGCCGGACCATCGGCCCTGCCAGAGCGCTTTCTCGTCGACGGTGCCTTCGGCTTCTGGGCCATCGCACGCCAGCAGCCCGACCGGCCAGCCGTGGTGACGACCGATGGCCAGACGCTGAGCTTCGGTGCCCTTCGTGCACGCTGCGATCGGCTGTGCGGCGTGCTCGCCTCGCGCGGGCTGCGTGCCGGCGATGCCCTGGCGCTGATGCTGCCCAACGAGCACGACTGGCTGGTGGTGGCCTTGGCGGCAGCGCAGCTCGGCGTGTACCTGGTGCCGATGAACTGGCACCTCACCGCCGACGAACTGGCCTACCTGCTGCGCAACAGCCGCGCCCGGCTGTTCATCGCCGGCGCCCGCCATGCGGCGACGGCCCGCGCGGCCGCCGACGCGGCCGATCTGCCCGCCGCGGCGCGGCTGGGCTTCGGTGTCGGGGGCTTTGCCGACCTGCCCGCGCTGATCGCCGCTGAGCCGGACCGCCCACCGCCGCAGCGGCGCGCGGGCGGGTTGTTGTTCTACTCGTCGGGCACCACTGGCCAGCCCAAAGGCATCCGAAAGCGCCTGCCCGACGCTGCACCCGAGGCCGTCCTGGCGCGGGTGCTGCCGATGTACTGCGATCTCTACGGCCTGCGCGCCGGCGACTTCACCCACCTGGTGGCGACGCCGCTGTACCACGCTGCCCCTGGCACGCGGGCGCTGCAGCTGCTGCACCTGGGCCACCGGGTGGTGCTGATGGACAAGTGGCAGCCCGAGGCCATGCTGGCGCTGATCGAGCGCTACCAGGTGCACAGCGTGCAACTGGTGCCGATCCTGTTTCACCGCCTGCTGGCGCTGCCCGAGGCCGTGCGCCAGCGCTACCGCCATGACAGCCTGGCCTGCGTGATCCACGCCGCCGCGCCATGCCCCGTGGAGACCAAGCGCCGCATGATCGACTGGTGGGGCCCGGTGATCCACGAGTACTACGCGGCCAGCGAGGGCGGCGGCACCCATGTTGGCTCGACCGATTGGCTGGAACGGCCCGGCACGGTCGGGCGGCCCTATCCCTTCGCCCAGGTGCGCATCCTCGACGACGAGGGCCGCGACCTGCCCGCCGGCGGGGTGGGCCTGGTCTACCTGCGTGACGGCACCGACTTCGAGTACGTCGACGATCCAGTGAAGACCGCCGCCGCCAAGCGCGATGGCTTCTTCACCGCGGGTGACTTCGGCTACCTCGACGATCAAGGCTGGTTGTACATCCGCGACCGGCGCACCGACCTGATCCTGTCGGGTGGCGTCAACATCTACCCGGCCGAGGTCGAAGGCGCGTTGATGGGACACCTCGGCGTGGCCGACGTGGCGGTGTTCGGCGTGCCCGATGCCGAGTGGGGCCAGCGTGTGCAGGCGGTGGTCGAGCCGGTGCCGGGCCTGATCGACCTCGACGGCCTGCGGGCCGAACTGGCGGCGTTGTGCACGGCCCGACTGGCCGGTTTCAAGCGGCCGCGTCACATCGCCTTCGGCAGCCTGCCGCGCAATGACGCCGGCAAGATGGCGCGCGCCCGGGTGCGCGAAGCGTTCCTGGCGGGCCAGCTGGGCGCGCCGATGGCGTCATGAGCCCGCCTGCCCGCCCGACACCCGCGCCTGGCTGGTTCGATCGGCGGCGCTGGTTGCTGGGGGGCGTTGCGCTGACGGTGGGTGGACCCGTGCAGGCGCAGCACTATCCGGATCGGCTGATCAATTTCGTGGTGCCGTTCACGCCCGGCGCGGCGCCCGACGCCTTCGTTCGCGCACTGGCGCAGGAGGTGTCACGCGCTACCGGTGCGCCCACGATCGTCGACAACCGGCCCGGTGCCGGTTCGGCGCTGGCGGTGCAGGCGGTGGCCAAGGCCGCGCCCGATGGTTACACGGTGCTGGTCACCGGCAATGTCGCGATCACCGGCAATGTGCACGTGATGAAGCGGCCCGGCTACGACCCAGTGACCGATCTGACCCCGGTGACGCCACTGGCTCGCGGTCCGATGGTGCTCTACGTCAACCCGGCGAAGCTGCCGGCGCAGCGCGCCAGCGACTTGCTGCCCCTGTTGCGCAAGGGCAGCCCTGGCAGCCATGCCTTCGGCTACACCAGCATCACCAGCCGCCTGCCGGCGGAGATGTTGCAGCAGACGCTGGGTGCACAGCTGACTGCCATCCCCTATCGCAGTGGCAACGCCGCGTTGCCCGACTTGGTCAGCGGCCGCATCGACCTGCTTTTCAGCGATCTGTCGGCGATGCTGCATGTGGCCAGCGGGCGCCTGCGGGCGCTGGGCGTCACGGGAGCGCAGCGCAGCCCGCAGGCCCCCGAAGTTCCGACGCTGGCCGAGGCCGGCATCCCCGGCATCGACGTCGGCTTCTGGGTTGGCGCTTATCTGCCAGCCAAGGCGCCGCCGGCGGTGGTGGCGGCCTTGCACGCGCTGCTGTTGCGGGCGGTGAAGAGCCCGGATGCCCGTGCAGTGTTGCAGGCGCAGGGCGCCAGCGAGTTCGTGCTGCCGATCGGCGAGTTGGCGGTCTTCCAGGCGCAGGAAACTGCCGCCTGGGGCCGCATCATTCGCGCCGCCGGCATTCAGCCTGAATGAGGCGGTTGACCAGGGCTACGCCACCTGGCATCCGGGCCAGTGCGGTGGCCCAGCGCCCGACGCCGCGGGTACCTGACTGCCCGGCATCGTTCCTCTGGCCATGCCCGGACCGGTCTGCACGCTGACCAAGGCCACTTGCAATCGGACGACCGCCCTGACCGTCGAAATCGCCACTGTCGACTGTGACCTGGTGTTCGATGCCGCTGTCCGTGGTGCCTTGACTTCGAACAAGGCATGGCCTGTGCAACTTCGCGAACGTGGCGCGCGCATCCAGACTCCCGCGGCCCCAGCGGGTGCGGTGGGGCTGTAGGTCAACACGCGTCAGTCAGTCGCCCGGACCGCCGTCTTGGCTCGGACAGCACGGCGGCGGCCACGCAGTCCGTCTCGGCGCCGACGATTGCGCGGTGTGCTTCGTGCTGCCTGCTTGGCGACCGCGACCGACATTCAGCGCAGATGCGGGTGCCATTGGCGAGCGAGTGCGTCCGGATCACCGGCGGGCCGCAACCGACCGTCGACGACGGGCTGATGTTGGGTTGATGCAGCTCAATATCAGTACAAACCTTGTTGTTGTGTTCAATTTAATGATCTAGAGTTTGGATGTGGGGTGAATTTCGAAGCCTTGGGCGGTCGGTTCAGCATAGAAGGAGATGGTCATGGCAAAGCGCAGGTTGACGGTGCTGCTGAGCAGCGTTGCGGTGGCCGCGGCACTGGTGCTCTTCGGTGTTGTCTTGATCGATCGGCACCCCGTGGACAACACGTACGATCCACTGTTGGGTATTCCCGCCGAACTTCTGCATCACTTGCCGGTGCCTAACCACATCGATCAAGTGATGGCCGCGCTCCCGCGCTAGGCAGCTTCGCAACTTGTGAGGTCAGGGCTCGGGTGCTTGCTCGGGCAATGACTGGTAGTTCCAACGGTCTGACCGCAGTAACTTCGACGCCTCAGCGCCAGCCGCCACCGCGGCCGGACGGGTCTTCGGCGAGTCGCGGTGGTTCGAGCAGCGCCTGCTCGCCACCATGCATGCGGGGCGGCACCATGTCGATGAAGGCACAAGGGAAGACGGGCGGTACACGATCGGCTTGGTCGAGGCGTTGTCCGAGTTCGAGCGGCATCACCAGTTCCAGCAGCGGTAGCGGCAGCGGCAGCGGCAGCGGCAGCGTCTGCTTCAGTTGATCGATTCGAGTTGCGCCGAGGATCATCGCGCTGACCCTCGGCCGGTTGGCGGCCCAGTGAACCGCCACCTGCGCCATCGGCAGGCCGATCTCTGTCGCCTCCAGATCCAGCGTGACGATCGC
>Ga0155495_1137_pt1 | contig 20558 bp, 16 predicted proteins | sample RifCSPhighO2_12_FD_107153 | JGI IMG/M metagenome (GOLD analysis project Ga0155495, IMG submission 107153) | Burkholderiales bacterium RIFCSPHIGHO2_12_FULL_69_20
GCGCGTGGACACATCGACGCCGCTGACCCGGATGGTGGCCACCGCCTGCAGCGTGGCGGCGATCAGCAGGCCGGCGGCCAGCAGCGGGCCCCGCGGCACCGGCACGTCGTGGCCGTGCAGCTGGGGATGCGGGTGCGCCGGGGTGTGGGTGCTCATGACGACACTCAGGCGGCGTTGGCCAGCGGCGAGGCGGCGTTGGCGCCGGCGCGTTGGCGCTGGTCGCGGGCGGCGGGCTGGCCCTCGTGGGCCGGGCGGTCGACCACCGTGCGCACCGGCGTCACCAGCGATTGCTTGAGCGCATCGGCCAGCAGGCTGGCCACGGTGCCGGCCTGCGGCAGCGCGCGCAGCATCGGCTCGGTGCGGGCAAAGTGCCAGGGCCGCGCATGCGGCCACAGGTGCAGGTAGCCGATGCGGTCCTGCGGATTGAGCACCAGCGCGATGTCACCGGCCTCGCCGCCCAGCGCATGCAGGCGGGCGGTCTCGATGCGGCGCAGCGGCAGGTTGAAGGTGACGGTGAGCACGATGCCCACGCGCATCACCAGCCGCCGGTCGGTCAGGGTGTAGATGGTGGTGCGCGCCACCATCCCCGCCAGCAGCGCGATGAAGCCCAGCGTCAGCGCCGCCAGCGGCACCGTCCACAGCGTGGTGGCCAGCGCCAGACCCAGCGTGCCGCCATCGGCCAGCGTGCTGATCAGGCGCCAGGCGATCAGCACCCCGAAGTAAAGCGCGAACTTGTTGAAGTGGAAGCCGCGGCGCGCCAGCAGCCACGCGTCGGGGCTGCCGCGCCACAGCAGGCGCTCGTTGGCGGGCAGCGGCGCGGGCAGGCCGGGCGCGGCCTCGTCGTCGTGCTCGCCGACGTAGGGGCGCACGGCCTTCACAGCAGCGGCTCCTGGCGCGCGGGCGTGGCGTAGAGCGTGCCGGCCCCGTAATAGGCCATCACCTTGTCTTCTTCGAGCCGGGTGATGCGGTCGTCGTGGCGCAGCCCTGGCACGTCGGCAAAGTGCGCCGCCAGGATCGAGCTGACCTTGACATGGCGGTGGTTGACGCGGGCAAAGTTCATCGGCAGCAGCACGGTGCGGCCACCGCCGGCCGCGTCGACCTTCAGCTCGATGTAGCGGAAGATCGCCTCCGAGCGATCGACCCACAGATCGACCACCGTGCCGCCCACCTGGTTGTCGGCGCCCAGCACCGGCAAGCCGCGTGGATCGGGGTCGTGGTGATCAACGTCGTAGCCGTCGGCCAGGCGCAGCGGCACGATGCGCAGCGCGCCTTCAAACGTCATGTCCGGCACGTCGGCACGCTGGGCATAAGCGCCCGGCCCCACGCCGGCCAGCATCGGGTTGCCGATCGGCACGATGGGCGAGCCCGGCACGCGCGAGGTCATCTCGCCGCCCGTCAACACCTGCCGTGCCGAGTTGGGCCCTGGCGCCTGCCAGGTCTCGCCGCCGGCCAGCGTGAAGGTCTTGGGCTCGGGCGTGGCCGGAAAGCCCTCGTAGCGGTGGCGGCCGATGTCGCTGCCGCTTTCGAGCGGATAGCCCTCGCGCTTGTTCTCGCGGTGCAGGTAGTAGACCAGGCCGGCAAAGAAGGCCCAGAACATGTAGAGCACGACCTGGGCTACGTCGATGTTCGCGGTGATGGCGCCGGAGTACATGGCTTTCTCCTAGGGAATCGGGGCAGGTGTCTGCGGATTGGGGTTGCAGGTCTCAGCCGGGAAACTCGGCCAATCCGAACTTGGGGTTGCTGCTGCGCTCGGCGGCGGCCGCGCCGCGGCTGCGCCGCACCAGCGGGCCCAGCGCAATCAGCGTGGCAAACAACAAGGCGATCTCGAGGTGGTAGACCACGCTGTAACCGGTAACGGGCGTGTTGAGCGTGCTGCCCAGCGCGCCGCTGGTGGCCAGCGCCGAGAGGCCGTCGCGCAGCCCGCCACCCAGCGCCACCGCCACGCCCATGGCGGTGGCCTGCACCGCGCCGAACGCACCCAGCGCGATGCCGTGGCCGAGGCGGGTGGTGTTGCCGACGCTGACGTCCAGGCCCATCGCCTCGGTCAGCGTGGCCACGGCGAACAGGCCGCCGCCCAGGCCGATCAGCACCGCGCCGGTGTAGAACACCAGCGGCATGCCCAGCGGGTGCGCAAAGACCACCGCGGCAAAGGCGGCCAGGCCGATCAGCGCGCCGTGGGCGGCCAGCCGCACCGGGTCGACGCCCTGCTGCAGGCGCCGCGCGGCCAGCGCGAACGCGGCCAGCGCACCCCAGGCGGTGAGTGCGGTCAGGGCCGAGGTGCTGCCCACGTCCAGGCCCAGGATCTGGCCGCCGTAGGGCTCGAGCAGGATGTCCTGCATGCTGAAGGCCGCCGTGCCCAGGCCCACCGCCCACATCAGCCGGCGTGCGCGCGGCAAGCCGATGAAGGCCCGCCAGGATTGCAGGAACGACGGCGTTGCCACCTCGGCGCTGTGCGCGGCACTGCGCGGGCGACGGGGCTCCTGCTTCCACAGCGCGATGGCGTTGAGCAGCAGGGTCAGCAGCGCGGCGCCCTGCACCACCTGCACCAGCCGCGTGCCGCTGAAATCGCGCAGCAGCGCGCTGAAGGCCAGCGAACTGCCCACCATGCCCAGCAGCAGCGCCACGTACAGCAGGGCCACCACGCGCGGGCGGGTGTCGGCCGGCGCCAGATCGGTGGCCAGCGCCAGGCCGGCGGTCTGCGTGGTGTGCAGGCCGGCGCCCAGCAGCAGAAAGCCCAGCGCGGCGCCCACGTGGCCGACCCAGGCCGGGCCTTCACCCTGGCCGGTGAGCACCAGCACCGCGAACGGGATGATGGCCAGCCCGCCGAACATCATCAGCGAGCCGAACCAGAGGTAGGGCACGCGCTTCCAGCCCAGTGCCGAGAGGTGGTGGTCGCTCTTGTGGCCCACCAGCGCACGCAGCGGGGCAAAGACGATGGGCAGCGCCACCATCAGCGACACCAGCCAGGCCGGCACCGCCAGCTCGACGATCATCACCCGGTTGAGCGTGCCGTTGAGCAGCGCCAGCGCCATGCCCACCGACACCTGGAACAGCGACAGCCGCAGCAGGCGCGGCAGCGGCAGGTCGGCGCTGGCCGCATCGGCAAAGGGCAGGAAGCGCGTGCCCACGCGCGTCCAACCCTTGATGGCCAGTTGCTGCAGGCTCACGCCCGTGCCTCCGGCCGCAGCCACTGCATGGCGTGCGAGGTGTAGAAGCCGCTGGCCACACGCTGGCTGGCACCGGCGCGCCAGCTGCCCAGCACCGCGTCGCGCGAGCGCAGGCGCTCCAGCTTGTCGGCAGCCATCGGGTTGAGCCAGGGCGCCCGGTCGCCGCGCGGGAACAGCCGGCCCACGCTGATCATCGCCGCCAGCAACGGCGTGCGCGGCGCGAAGGTGAAGTTGATCGAGCCGCTGGTGCGCTGGGCCAGGCGGGACAGCGCGGCCACCGCGTCTTCGGTGCCGTAGTGGATGACCGAATCCATCGCCACCACATGGTCGAAACGGCCCAGCGCCGGGTCGAGCATGTCGCCGCTGCAGAAGTGCACCGAGCCCGCACCCAGCGAGCGCGGCGCCCGCTCGCGCGCCAGCGCCACCAGCGTGGGCGACAGGTCGATGGCCACCACCTCGGCACCGCGCCGCGCCGCCTCGACGGCCAGCGCGCCGGTGCCGCAGCCGGCATCGAGCAACCGCTGGCCGTGCAGATCGGCCGGCAGCCACGACAGCAGGGTGCTGCGCATCTGCTCGCGGCCGGCGCGCACGGTGGCGCGGATGCGGCCCACCGGGGCATCGCTGGTCAGGCGCTCCCAGGCGGCGACCGCGGTGCGGTCGAAGTAATGCTCGATCTCGCCGCGGCGGGTGGTGTAGGTGGGACTGTCCATGGTGAGCGGCCCGGGCGGATCAGTCGAACCCAAGGAGGTCGAAGATGTCGCGGTCCTTCATCGGCACCGCGCTGTACTCCTTGCCACCCAGCCACAGGTCGGCGGCCAGGCGCATGTACTCGCGCTGCACCCGCTCCAGCTCGGGCGAGTGCTCCATCTCGAACAGCGTGCTCTTCTTCAGCCGGCTGCGGCGGATCACGTCCAGGTCGGGGAAGTGCGCCGCCAGCTCCAGCCCGATCTTGGCGTTGTACTTGTCGATCTGGTCGGTGGCCGCGCTGCGGTTGGCGATCACGCCGCCCAGGCGCACGTTGTAGTTCTTGGCCTTGGCGCCGATGGCCTGCACGATGCGGTTCATCGCGAAGATCGAATCGAAGTCGTTGGCGGTGACGATCATCGCCCGGTCGGCATGCTGCAGCGGTGCGGCAAAACCACCGCACACCACGTCGCCCAGCACGTCGAAGATCACCACGTCGGTGTCTTCGAGCAGGTGGTGCTCCTTGAGCAGCCTGACCGTCTGGCCGACCACGTAGCCGCCGCAGCCGGTGCCCGCGGGCGGGCCGCCGGCCTCCACGCACATCACGCCGTTGTAGCCCTCGAAGACGAAGTCCTCGATCCGCAGTTCCTCGGCGTGGAAGTTCACCGTCTCGAGCACGTCGATCACCGTGGGCAGCATCTTCTTGGTGAGGGTGAAGGTGCTGTCGTGCTTGGGGTCGCAGCCGATCTGCAGCACCCGCTTGCCCATCTTGCTGAACGCCGCCGACAGGTTGCTGCTGGTGGTGCTCTTGCCGATGCCGCCCTTGCCGTAGATGGCGAAGACCTTGGCGGTGCCGATCTTGAGCGACGGGTCGAGCTGCACCTGCAGGCTGCCCTCGCCGTCCAGCTGGGGGTTGCCGGGCCGGGGGCCGCGCGCGATCTGCGACGGCGTGATGGTGGCGGTGTTCATGCGGCGGCCCTTTCAGTGGCGTTTGCGGCAGTGTTGCCGGCGAGCGGGGCGAAGACCCCCTCGAGTCGGTCTTCCAGCTCTTCGCCGGCACGCCGCAGGGCGGCCAGCGTCCCGTCGTCGGTCTGCCAGTACTGGCGGTCGTGGGCTTCGAGCAGGCGGTTGGCCACCTTGGCCGAGGCCGTGGGGTTGAGCCGCGCCAGGCGGTCGCGCATCTGGGGGTCGAGCATGAAGGTCTCGGTCAGCTGCTGGTACACCCAGGGCTGCACCTGGCCGGTGGTGGCCGACCAGCCCAGCGTGTTGGTGACATGCACCTCGATCTGGCGCACGCCCTCGTAGCCGCTTTCCAGCATGCCTTCGTACCACTTGGGGTTGAGCATGCGGGTGCGGGTTTCCAGCGCCACCTGCTCGCCCAGCGTGCGCACGGTGCCGCCGCCGAAGGCGTCGCGCGTCTGGTCGCCGATGTAGACCGGCGCCATCGCGGCGCTGTGGCCCTGCTTGAGCGTCTTGGCGCGCTGCACCGCGCGGCTGATGCCGCCCAGCGTGTCGAAGTAGGTGTCCACCGTGGTCACGCCCAACTCCACCGAATCGAGGTTCTGGTAGGCCAGCTCGACGCCGGCCAGCACGCTCTGCAGCAGCTGCGGCTGCTGCACCGGCCGGCCCGCGCGGCCGTAGGCAAAGCCCTTGCGGCGGCTGTAGGTCTCGGCCAGTTCGTCGCCCTCGTCCCACTGGCTGTTGTCGATCAGGTGGCCGACGTTGGCGCCGTAGGCGCCCTCGGCATTGCCGAAGACACGCAGCGAGGCGGTCTCCAGGTCACCGCCATGCTCGGCCTGGTAGGCCAGCGCATGCTTGCGGATGAAGTTGGCCTCGGCCGGCTCGTCGGCGCTGGCGGCCAGGAAGGCGGCCTCGGCCAGCAGCTTGATCTGCAGCGGCAGCAGGTCGCGGAAGATGCCCGACAGCGTGATCACCACGTCGATGCGCGGGCGGCCCAGCTCGGCCAGCGGCAGCAGCAGGGCGCCGGCCAGCCGGCCGTAGCTGTCGAAGCGCGGCTGGGCGCCCATCAGCGCCAGCGCCTGGCCGATGGGCCCGCCTTCGCTCTTGAGGTTGTCGGTGCCCCACAGCACCATCGCGATCGATTCGGGGAAGGCGCCGCTGCCGGCCATGTGCTTGTCGAGCAAGCGCTCGGCCTGGCGCGCGCCGTCTTTGACCGCATAGGCGCTGGGGATGCGGAACGGATCGAAGCCATGCAGGTTGCGGCCGGTGGGCAGCACCGCCGGCGTGCGCAGCAGATCACCACCGGGCGCCGGGCGCACGAAGCGGCCGTCCAGCGCTTTCAGGATGCCGTCGATCTCGTGGTCCTGCGCCATCAGCGCGTCGACCCGGGCCAGCTCGCGCAGCAGCACGCCGGCCGGCAAGTCCTGGCTGCGGCCGGCGTCGTGCAGCACCGACTCGGGCGTGCCGCCGGCCACCAGGGCCTCGATCAGGGCACGCTCGTCGTGGCTGTCATGCGAGGCCTCGGCCAGCGACATCAGCAGGTCGACCCGGTGCGCGGCGCTGGGGGCGCGGCCCACCACGTGCAGGCCGTAGGGGATCAGCGTGTACTCGAGCGCCAGCACCTCGTCGTTGAGCTGGGCTATGCGCTGCGCGGCACCATCACCCCAGGCCGGCTCGGCGGCGGCCAGGTCGAGCGCGGCGGCCTGCGTCTGGAGCATCAGCGCCAATTCACCGGCCTCGTCCTGGGCTTCGGCGTCGGGGCCCAGGCCACGGTAGCGCTCGATCAGCGCCTTCAGGTCGACCAGGCCCTTGTACAGCCCGGCCTGACCCACCGGCGGCGTGAGGTAGCTCACCAGCGTGGCGGCGGCCCGGCGCTTGGCGATGGTGCCTTCGGACGGGTTGTTGCTGGCATAGAGGTAGATGTTGGGCAGGTCGCCGATCAACCGGTCGGGCCAGCAGTTGCCCGACATGCCGGCCTGCTTGCCGGGCATGAACTCGAGCGCGCCGTGGGTGCCGAAATGCAGCACCGCATGGGCGCCGAAATCCTCGCGAATCCAGCGGTAGAAGGCCGAGAACGCATGCGTCGGCGCAAAGCCGCGCTCGAACAGCAGGCGCATCGGGTCGCCCTCGTAGCCGAAGCCGGGCTGGATGCCGACGAACACGTTGCCGAACTGCCGACCCAACACGAATAGGGAGCGGCCATCACTCTGCTGCTTGCCGGGCGCCGGGCCCCATTGCGCCTCGATGGCGGCCAGGTGCTTCTCGCGCCGCACATGGTCGTCGGTGTTGATGCGGGCCTGCACGTTGGCCATCGCGCCATGGGTTGACGCGTTGCCGTTGATCAGCGATTCACGCAGGTCGTCCACCGAGGTGGGCAGCTCGACGGTGTAGCCCTCGGCCTGCATCGCCAGCAGGGTGTTGTAGAGCGACTCGAAGACCGACAGGTGCGCGGCGGTGCCGGTGGCGCCGGCGTTGGGCGGGAAATTGAAGATCACCGCCGCCACCTTGCGCTGCGCGCGTTGCGAGCGGCGCAGATCGACCAGCTTGCCGACCCGTGCGGCCAGCGCGTCGGCGCGCTCGATGCAGCTGTGCATGTCGCTGGCGCCGGCCGAGTTGGTGAAGCGGCAGGCGTGGTCGCAGCCGCTGCAGGCGATCTCGCTGGAGCCGCGGCCACCGAACACCATCGAGCCGGTGGCGCCGTCGAGTTCGGGGATCGCCACCATGATGGTGGATTCGACCGGCAGCAGGCCACGCTCGCTGCCGCCCCACTGGTCGAGCCGCTGGAACTCCACCGGGTAGACCGCGAGGTAGGGCACGTCGAGTGCGGCCAGCACGTCCTCGGCGGCCTTGGCGTCGTTGTAGGCCGGGCCGCCCACCAGCGAGAAGCCGGTCAGCGAGACCACCGCATCGACCACCGGCCTGTCGTTCTTCATGAAGAACGCGGCGATCGCCGGGCGCGCATCCAGCCCCGAGGCGAAGGCCGGGATCACGCGCAGGCCGCGGGCCTCCATCGCGGTGATCACGCCGTCGTAGTGGGCGGCGTTGCCGGCCAGCAGGTAGCTGCGCAGCAGCAGCAGGCCCACGGTGCCGCGGCTGCCGCCGCCGGTCAGCGCCTCGGCCTGCTCGGCCAGCCGGCCCGAGGGGCCGGACAGGCGCGGGTGGTAGACGCCCAGCTCGGGGTAGGCCATCGGCGCCTTGGCATGGGCCAGTGCGCGCAGCGGCTTGCGGCTGCCGTCGGCATAACGCTCGACCAGGTTCATCACCAGGCTGGCGATGTTGTCGTCGGAGCCGGACAGCCAGTACTGCAGCGTGAGGAAGTAGGCCCGCACGTCCTGCGCGGTGCCGGGGATGAAGCGCAGGAACTGCGGGATGCGGCGCAGCATCTTCATCTGCTGGGCGCCGGCGCTGGCGGGTTTGCCCATGTTGGCGCCGGCCTGGGGCTTGCCGGCGTTGCCGCGCAAGCGCTTGAGCAGGGCCATCGGGCCGCTGGTCTTGCCGTCCATGCTGAAGCGGCCCATGCGGGTGAGCTTGGTCACCTCGGCCGCGCTCATGATGCAGACCATCGCGTCGCAGTGGTCGCGCCGGGCCTGCAGCGCGGCCAGCAGCGGCAGGAAGTGGTCTTCCATGAACAGCATCGTGGCCACCACGATGTCGGCGCGGTTGATGTCGTCCAGGCACTGGGCCAGCGCCTCGTCGTCGCCCACCCAGTGGTCGGCGGCATGCACCGCCAGCACCAGGCCGGGCAGGCTGGCCGCCAGCGTGCGGCGGGCCCGCTCGGCGGCGCTGGCCAGGTGCGAGTCCATCGTCACGATCGTGACGCGGATCGGCAGGGCCGCCACCGCGGCCTCAGCGGCTGAAGTGCGCTTTGGCGTCATAGAGGGTCTCGACGGTGATGGTGGCCAGGCCACGTTCGAGCGCAAAGCGCTCGGTGTTGCGGCGGGCCTTGCCACGCACGAAGAACGGGATCTTCTTCAGCTCCAGCTCGGCCTCGCTGGCCCAGCTGCTGACTTGCGGCGGGTTGGCCGCCGTGCCGGGCGCGCCCGGGCCGACCGGGGCGGCGCTGGCGGTGACGGTGCTGAGCAGCGCGGCCGGCTCGGGCACGGCCATCGGTGCCACCGCGGCGGGCGCCTGCACGGCCGCCAGCGCCGGCGTGCCGGCACGGCCCAGGTGCGAGGGCGCCGCGTCCTCGTGGAACTCGGCATCGCCCTTGAACATGCCCAGCAGGTGCTCTTCCAGGCCCATCATCAGCGGATGCACCCAGGTGTCGAACAGCACGTTGGCGCCTTCGATGCCCATCTGCGGCGAGTAGCGCGCCGGGAAGTCCTGCACATGCACCGGCGCCGAGATCACCGCGCAGGGGATGCCCAGGCGCTTGGCGATGTGGCGCTCCATCTGCGTGCCCAGCACCAGCTCGGGCTGGGCCTCGGCGATGGCCGCCTCGACCTCGAGGTAGTCGTCGCTGACCAGCGGCTCGACGCCGTACCGCTTGGCGGCATCCCGCACCTCGCGGGCGAACTCGCGGCTGTAGGTGCCCAGGCCCACCACGGTGAAGCCCAGCTCGTGCGCGGCCACGCGCGCAGCGGCCACCGCGTGGCTGGCATCGCCGAACACGAACACCCGCTTGCCGGTGAGGTAGGTGGAGTCGACCGAGCGGGCGTACCAGGGCGCGCGGGTGCCGCCCTCGCCCCGGTCGGCGTCGATCTGGGCCAGCAGTGGCGCGGCGTCCACGCCGGCCAGCGTGGCCACCTCGGCGATGAAGTCGCGCGTGGCGCCCATGCCGATCGGCACCACGCGGGTGTGCGGCTGGCCATGCGTGCGCTGCAGCCAGGCCGCGGCGGTGCCGGCGATCTCGGGGTACAGCACCACGTTGAAGTCGGCCTCGTGCAGGCGGCGCAGGTCGGCCACCGACGCGCCCTGCGGCGCGGTGACCGCCACGTCGACGCCGATGCGGGCCAGCAGCCGGCTGATCTCGGTGACGTCGTCGCGGTGGCGGAACCCCAGCGCGGTGGGCCCCAGCAGGTTGCAGCGTGGGCGCTGTCCGGCCGGGCGGGCGCGGCGCTCAGCCCGTTGCGCCGGCGCCGGGCACAGGTGGCGCACCAGCTGGTAGAAGGTTTCGGCGGCGCCCCAGTTCTCCTTGCGCTGGTAGCTGGGCAGCTCGAGCGGCACCACCGGCAGCGGCAGGTTCAGCGCCTGGGCCAGGCCACCCGGGTCGTCCTGGATCAGCTCGGCGGTGCAGGACGAGCCCACCAGCATCGCCGCCGGGGCGAAGCGCTGGTAGGCCTGGTGCGCGGCGGTCTTGAACAGCTCGGCGGTGTCGCCGCCCAGATCACGCGCCTGGAAGGTGGTGTAGGTGACCGGCGGGCGCCGGTCGCTGCGCTGGATCATCGTGAACAGCAGGTCGGCGTAGGTGTCGCCCTGCGGCGCGTGCAGCACGTAGTGCACGTCGGTCATCGCGGTGGCGATGCGCATGGCGCCGACGTGCGGCGGGCCTTCGTAGGTCCAGAGCGTGAGTTGCATGGCCCGGGGCCTCTCAGGCGGCGGCCGGCAGCGCCAGCTTGTGGCGCCGCAGCAGCGGGCGGGCGAACAGCTCGGCCAGGTCACCGGCCTGGTCGAAGCCCTGGATCGGGCTGAACACCAGCTCGATCGACCACTTGGTGGTCAGGCCCTCAGCCTCCAGCGGATTGGCCAGGCCCAGGCCGCAGACCACCAGATCGGGCGCCAGCGCGCGGCAACGCTCGAGCTGCCGGTCGACATCCTGGCCTTCGGACAGCATGGTGCCCGCCGGCAGCAGCGCCAGCTCGGCGGCCAGGTGCGCGCGGTGCAGGTAGGGTGTGCCGACCTCGGTGAGTTGCATGCCCATCTCGCGCGACAGAAAGCGCGCCAGCGGCAGCTCGAGCTGCGAATCGGGGAAGAAGAAGATGCGCTGGCCGGCCAGGCGCGGGCGGTGCGCGGCGGTGGCCTGCAGCGCGCGGGCCCGGGCCGGCGCGATGACCCGGTCGAACAGCGCCGGGTCGATGCCGAAGGCGCTGGCCGCCGCCTGCAGCCAGGCCTGCGTGCCCTCGGCGCCCAGCGGAAATGGCGCCACCAGGCGCTGCGCGCCGCGCGCTTCCAGCGCCCGGGCGGTATCGGCCAGGAAGGGTTGCGCCAGCAGCAGCCGGGTGTTGGGGCCCACGGCCGGCAGCGCACCGGCGCGGCGCGGCGGGAAGAACTGCACCGTGCCCAGGCCCATCGCCGTGAACAGGCGACGGAACTGGTCTTCGACCACGTCGGCCAGCACGCCGGCCACCAGCAGCGTGGGCGGCGCATCGGCGGCGGCCACCGGCATCTCGGGCACCAGCGCGGCCAGGCAGGCGTCTTCACCCTGGGTGAAGGTGGTCTCGATGCCGCTGCCCGAGTAGCTGAGCACCCGAACCCTCGGCAGGTGCCGGGCCGACAGGCGCTGCGCGGCGCGCGACAGATCGAGCTTGATCACCTCGGACGGGCACGAGCCCACCAGGAACAGCAGCTTGATCTCGGGCCGGCGCGCCAGCAGCTGCTGCACCACGCGGTCGAGTTCGTCCTGCGCGTCGGCCAGGCCGGCCAGGTCGCGCTCGTCGATGATGGCGGTGGCAAAGCGCGGCTCGGCAAAGATCATCACCCCGGCCGCCGACTGCAGCAGGTGCGCACAGGTGCGTGAACCCACCACCAGGAAGAACGCGTCCTGGATCTTGCGGTGCAGCCAGACGATGCCGGTGAGGCCGCAGAACACCTCGCGCTGGCCGCGCTCGCGCAGCACCGGGGCGTCGCTGCAGCCGGTGTCGGGCTGGATCGCGATGACGGCGCTCACGGGACAACCCTCCGCGCTGCGCGCTTCGGGATGAGCGCTCTGGAGCGGCCACGCGCGCTCATGCTGCCGACTCCAGCCGCGCCATGCGCAGCTTCCAGACGAACTGCCCGGCGTTGATCAGGTAGGCGGCGTAGGCGGCCAGCGCCAGCAGCATCAGGCCGCGGGCGTCCAGTGCCTGGCTGAACAGCGCCGCAAGGTATGCGGTGTGCAGCGCCAGCACCCCCATGCTGAACACGTCTTCCCAGTAGAAGGCGGGGGCGAACAGCCACTGGCCGAACACCACCTTCTCCCAGATGCTGCCGGTGACCATGATGGTGTAGAGCAGCAGCGTCTTGACCACCACCGACAGCGTGGCCGCCTCCAGGCCCTGGCCGGTGACCAGGTAACGCAGCACCAGCCCCAGGCTGACGGCGAACACCACGAACTGCAAAGGCGCCAACAGACCCTGCACCCAGGTCCAGCGGGTGGCATCGCGCCGCCGGCGTTGCTCGGGCGTGTACAGCGGCAGGCGGGCAGCCGACGCCATCGTGGCGTGCCGGGGAGGACTGGTCCGGAGACTGGGCATGTCGCCAATCTAGAGCGCGCTCCGCAAAGTGTCAATCAGGGTTGACGTCTTTTCAGGTTGACATTAACCTCGCGCTCAACTCGGTATTCATACCCGCTTGACGCGCTGGGAGGCGCAACAGACATTCGACCGGGATTTGATATGAGTGAAAAAGACGGACTGACGATTGCACGGGGATCAGAGCAGCCTGCCGCCACGCGGCCGCTGCGGGCCAGGTCCCTGGCGAGGAGAACGCAGTGAATCGAGCGCAACGCGAATACGTGCCCCAGGGCGACGCCACCACCACGGCCTGGCATCGTGCCGAGGAGGCCGATTGCTGGACCGAGATGCAGGCCCGCGCCGCCGCCGATGGCCATGCGGCCTGGGCCACTCTGGCCAGCCAGCGCCCGGCGGTCGAAGAGCGGCTCTCGCGCCTGGTCGACACCATCGAGCGCGACATCATTCCGCGCCTGGTGCGCGCGCATGCCCCCGCCACCGACACCGCCACCCGGGTGCTGGCCCCCACGCGCGGCGAGATGATGGCCTTCACCGCGCACGTGATGGGCCGCGACGATGGCGCCATCCAGGCGCAGATCGCGGCGCTGCGCGCGCGCGGCGTGAGCGTGGAGTCGGTCTACACCGACCTGCTGGCGCCCGCGGCACGCCACCTGGGCGAGTTGTGGGACGACGACCGCTGCCACTTCGCCGACGTCACCGTCGGGCTGGGTCGGCTGCAGCAGATAATGCGCGGTTTGAGTTCTGCTTTCGGCACCGAGATCGATCCCCCGGTGGGCGGTCGGCGGGCCCTGCTGATGCCGGCCCCCGGCGACCAGCACACCTTCGGCCTGTCGATGGTGGCCGAATTTTTTGCGCGGGCGGGTTGGGAAGTGGTGGGCGTGATGGACCCGGCGTCGGCCAACTTCGAGGACAGGGTAAAAAACGAATGGTTCGATCTGGTCGGCATCTCCGCGGGCAGCACCACGCGCCTGGACGGCATGCTGGACTGCATCGCCTCGGTGCGCCGCTTGTCGCACAACCGGGCGGTGGCGGTGATGGTGGGCGGCCCGCTGTTCATCGTGCACCCCGAGATGGTCGAACGGGTGGGCGCGGACGGTGTGGCCACCGATGGTCAGCAAGCCCCCGCGCTGGCCGAGCGCCTGCTCGCGCGCCGCATCAAGGGGCTCTGACCCGCAGCCCCCAGGCATGGCCGGCATGAAGAAGAAGCAGCCGGCCGTCCCTCGAATCACGGGCGCCTTCGACCAGCCCGCCGCGAGCCTGGGTCACCTGGCTGCCGCCGACATGGCCGCCCTGCTCAGCACTGCCGCCGACCTGACGCTGGTGCTCGACACCGACGGCGTGATCCACGACATGGCCTTCGGCGACGAGGCCCTGGCCCTCGAACTGAGCGAGCCCTGGATCGGCAAGCGCTGGGTCGACACCGTCAGCGAAGAAAGCCGGCCCAAGGTGGCCGCCCTGCTGGCCGAAACAAGGGCCGGTGCGATGCGCTGGCGCCAGGTCAACCACCCGCTGCCGGCCGGCGGCACGATGGCGATGAGCTACGCCAGCCGCCTGCTGCCGGCCCAGGGCCGCGTGCCGGCGCGCTGGTTTGCCTTTGGCCGCGATCAGCGGGTGACCACCGCGCTGCAGCAGCGGCTGGTGGAGGCGCAACTCTCGGTCGAGCGCGACTACGCGCGTTTTCGCCAGGCCGAGCTGCGTTACCGGCAGTTGTTCCAGATGGCCGGCGAAGCCGTGCTGGTGGTCGATGCCGCCAGCGGCCGGGTGCTCGAAGCCAATCCGGCCGCTGCCACGATGATGGGCCTGCCGGCCGACAAGCTGGTGGGCCAGGCCTTCCCGATGGGGCTCACGGCCAGCAGCGCACGCGCCGTGGCCGGCCTGCTGGCCACCGCCCGGCGCACCGGCCGCGCCGAGCCGGTGCATGCCGAACTGGCCGACAACCGGCTGGCGGTGCAGGTCTCGGCCACGCTGCTGCACCAGGACCAGACCCACCTGCTGCTGGTGCGCCTGTCGCGCAGCGACAGCGCGCATGCGCAGGGCAACGGCACCGAATCGGCGCTGCTGCTACAACTCGCCCAGGGCGCACCCGATGGTCTGGTGGTCACCGACCTCGACGGCCTGGTGCTGGCGGCCAATGCCGAATTCGTCAGCCTCTGCCAGATGGCCGGCGAGGAGCAGATGCGCGGCCAGTCGCTGGAGCGCTGGCTGGGCCGCACCGGGGTCGACCTGGGTGTGCTGGTGTCCAACCTGCGCCAGCGCGGCGCGGTCAAGTTGTTCGCCACCACGCTGCGCGGCGAGTTCGGCGCCAGCACCGAGGTCGAGATCTCGGCCGTCACCGTGACGCCGTCCGACCCGATGCTGCTGGGCTTCACCGTGCGTGACGTCGGCCGCCGCCTGCAGCCCGAGGCGGCCGCGGCGCAGGCGCTGCCGCGCTCGGTCAACCAGCTCACCGAGCTGGTGGGCCGGGTGCCGATGAAGGACATCGTCGGCGAGACCACCGACCTGATCGAGCGGCGCTGCATCGAGGCCGCGCTCGAGCTGACGCGCGACAACCGCGCCTCGGCCGCCGAGATCCTGGGCTTGTCGCGGCAAAGCCTGTACGTGAAGCTGCGGCGTTACGGCCTGGGCGACCTGGGCCCCGGGGTCGACAAGTAGGTGGCACCGCCGCGCCCGATGCGGCAGGGGTTGGGTCGATATGTAAATCCCAGTTGACACTTTGATGTGTCAAGCTGAAGAATGGCCGCATGTCCAGGCCTGCCCTCTCCACGGTTGCCGAGTTGCTCAAGCCCATCACCTGGTTCCCGCCGATGTGGGCCTTCGGTTGCGGCGTGGTGGCCTCCGGTGCGCCGGTGGCCGAGCGCTGGGGTCTGGTGCTGGTGGGCGTGCTGCTGGCCGGGCCGCTGGTGTGCGCCACCAGCCAGGCGGTGAACGACTGGTTCGACCGCCATGTCGATGCCATCAACGAGCCGCAGCGCCCGATCCCCTCGGGCCGCATGCCCGGGCGCTGGGGGTTGTACATCGCGGTGTTGTGGACGCTGCTGTCGCTGGCCGTGGCGCTGGTGCTGGGGCCGGTGGGCTTTGCCGCTGCGGCCGTCGGCCTGCTGCTGGCCTGGGCCTACAGCGCGCCGCCGATGCGCCTGAAACGCAACGGCTGGTGGGGCAATGCCGCCTGCGGCCTGTCCTATGAAGGCCTGGCCTGGATCACCGGCGCGGCGGTGATGGCCGCCGGGTCCTGGCCCAGCGAGCGCTCGATGCTGCTGGCCCTGCTCTACAGCGTGGGCGCGCACGGCATCATGACGCTCAACGACTTCAAGTCCATCGAGGGCGACCGCCAGATGGGCATCGGCTCCTTGCCGGTGCGCCTGGGGGTGAATGGCGCCGCCCGGGTCGCCTGCCTGGTGATGGCCGCGCCGCAGGCGGTGGTGGTGGCACTGCTGCTGCAGTGGGGCGCCATCGGCCATGCGCTGGGCGTGGCCGGCCTGCTGATGGTGCAGTTGGGCCTGATGGCACGCTTCCTGGCCGCGCCGCGCGAGCGCGCCACCTGGTACAGCGCGCTCGGCATCAATTTCTTCGTGATCGGCATGCTGGTCAGCGCCTTCGCGCTGCGCGCCACCACCGGGCAGCCCGGATGAGCCGAGGCGCGGGTCACTTCAGCTGGTGGCAGATCGTGCGGCTGGGCCTGGTGCAGGCCTGCCTGGGTGCGGTGGTGGTCACCACCACCTCCACGCTGAACCGGGTGATGGTGGTCGAGCTGGCCCTGCCCGCGCTGCTGCCCGGCGCGCTGGTGGCGCTGCACTACCTGGTGCAGATGCTGCGCCCGAGGCTGGGCCACGGCTCGGACGCCAGTGGCCGCCGCACGCCCTGGATTGCCGGCGGCATGGCCGTGCTGGCCGCGGGTGGCTGGCTGGCCGCGCTGGCCACGGTATGGATGGGCTCGGCGCCCACCGCCGGCATCGTGCTGGCGGTGCTGGCCTTCCTGCTGATCGGCCTGGGCGTGGGGGCGACCGGCACCTCGCTGCTGGTGCTGCTGGCCAAGCGGGTGGACGAACCACGCCGCGCCGCCGCCGCCACCACGGTGTGGCTGATGATGATCGTCGGCTTTGCCATCACCGCCGGCGTCAGCGGCAAGCTGCTCGATCCTTATTCGCCCGAGCGGCTGCTGCTCGTCAGCGGCGGGGTCTGCATGCTGGCGCTGGGCCTGGCGCTGCTGGCGCTGTGGGGCGTGGAGACGGCCGAGGCGCCCGTGGCCATCGACGCCCACGCGACACCCAGGCCCGCCTTCCGCGAGGCGCTGGCCCAGGTGTGGGCCGATGGCGATGCGCGGCGCTTCACCGTCTTCGTCTTCGTGTCGATGCTGGCCTACAGCGCGCAGGACCTGATCCTCGAACCGTTTGCCGGCATCGTGCACGGGCAGACGCCGGGCCAGTCCACCCAGCTGTCGGGCGTGCAGCACGGTGGCGTGCTGCTGGGCATGCTGATGGCGGCCTTGGCCGGCCGGCGGCTGGCCGGGCGGGCGCTGGGCTCGCTGCGCGGCTGGACGGTGGGCGGCTGCCTGTTCTCGGCGCTGGCGATGGCCGGCCTGGTGGCCGCCGGCCTGGTCGGCCCGGCCTGGCCGCTGCGCGGCACCGTGTTTGCGCTGGGCGTGGCCAACGGCGCGTTCTCGATCGCGGCCATCGGCTCGATGATGGCGCTGGCTGGCCAGGGGCCCCGGGGCCGCGAAGGCGTGCGCATGGGCCTGTGGGGCGCCGCGCAGGCGGTGGCCTTCGGCATCGGCGGCCTGGTGGGCGCCGTGGCCAGCGATGTCGCCCGCCGCCTGATCAGCGCGCCCGGTGAGGCCTATGCCGCCGTTTTCGCGCTCGAGGGCCTGCTGTTCGTCGTGGCCGCCGGCCTGGCCTGGCGCGTGGCCGTGCCAGCCAGGGCAACCGCATCGGCGACCAAACCCTCACCTGCGGTCGATCCGCCCGCCCGCCGGCAACCGGCGCTGAACCCCCCGCACGACCTGGGAGCCGCCACATGACCCCGCACCTGACATCCGGTCCGACATCCGGCCCGACACCCGGTTCAACCACCAGCCCCTCGATCGAGACCTTCGACGTGGTGGTGGTGGGCGGCGGCCCGGCCGGCGCCACTGCCGCCGACGACCTGGCCCGCCAGGGCAGGCGCGTGCTGCTGCTCGACCGCGCCGGCCGCATCAAGCCCTGCGGTGGCGCCATCCCACCGCGGCTGATGCGCGACTTCGCCATCCCCGAATCGCTGCTGGCCGCGCGCGCGCACTCGGCGCGCATGGTCTCGCCGGCCGACGTGCGGGTGGACATCCCGATCGAAGGCGGCTTCGTCGGCATGGTCGACCGCGAGCACTTCGACGAGTGGCTGCGTGTGCGTGCCGCCAGCCACGGCGCGGTGCGCCGCAGCGGCCGCTTCGAGCGCCTGGAGCGTGATGCCGACGGCACCGCGCTGATCCACTACCGCGCCGCAGCCAGCGACGACGCCGGGCGCGACGGTGCACCGGCCTCGGTGCGTGCCCGCGCGGTGATCGGCGCCGACGGCGCCCGCTCGGCGGTGGCGCAGCAGGCCATCCCCGGCGCCGAGCGGCCGGCCTGCGTCTTCGCGTATCACGAGATCATCGCCACACCGGACGCCCTGCCTGCGGGTTATGACCCCACACGCTGCGACGTGGTCTACCGCGGCAGCCTGTCGCCCGATTTCTACGGCTGGGTGTTCCCGCACGGCCAGACGCTGTCGATCGGCACCGGCAGCGCCGACAAGGGCTTCTCGCTGCGCGGCGCGGTGGCCACGCTGCGCGCCGACGCCGGCCTGACCCACGCACGCACGCTGCGCCGCGAAGGCGCGCCGCTGCCGATGAAGCCGCTGCGTCGCTGGGACAACGGCCGCGACGTGGTGCTGGCCGGCGATGCGGCCGGCGTGGTGGCGCCGGCCTCGGGCGAAGGCATCTACTACGCGATGGTCAGCGGGCGGCACGCCGCCACCGCCGTGGCCGCGCTGCTGGAAGGCGCCGCGCCGCGTTGCCTGGCGCAGGCGCGCAAGCTGTTCATGCGCGAACATGGCCGCGTCTTCTGGGTGTTGGGCCTGATGCAGCGCTTCTGGTACGGCAGCGACAAGCGGCGCGAGCGCTTCGTCTCGATCTGCAAGGACCGCGACGTGCAGCAGCTCACCTTCGACGCCTACATGAACAAGCGCCTGGTGCGCGCGCGGCCGATGGCGCATGTGCGCATCTTCTTCAAGGACATGGCGCACCTGCTGGGGCTGGCCCGGGTGTGAGCGAAACGCTGCTGCGCGCGCTGGATGCGCTGGGCACGCTGGACATGGTCCGGCTGCTCGACGCCATCCTCGTGGCCGTGCTGCTGGAAGCCGCCGCGCTGCGCTGGTGGTTTGCACGCACCGGCCGGGGGCCGGCGCCGCACCAGTGGCTGCCCACGCTGGGCGCCGGCGCCTGCCTGATGGTGGCGCTGCGCGCGGCGCTGGCCGATGCCCATCCCGCCTGGATCGCCGCGGCACTGCTGGGCGCCGGCGTGGCGCATGGGCTCGACCTGGCGCGGCGCTGGCCACGCCCCGGGGCCGTGACGGGCCCGCCCGGCAGCGCCCGACGCTGAAGCCGCCGGCCGGCGCGGTCAGTCGGTTGGACGGCCGGCCGATCTGGGTCAGTGGGTCTGGTACAGGCCCTCGAAGCGCAGCCGCAGCTCACGCTTGAGCAGCTTGCCGCTGGGGTTCTTGGGCAGTGCGTCGACGAACACCACGCCCTTGGGTGTCTTGAAGTGCGCCAGTTGCGCGGCGCAGTGGGCAATCACCCGGGCTTCGTCGAGCACGGCGCCGGGCTTGCACACCAGCACCGCGGTCACCGCCTCGATCCAGCGCGGGTGCGGCAGGCCGATCACCGCCACCTCGCTGACGCCGTCCAGCCGGTACAGCGCTTCTTCGACCTCGCGGCTGGCCACGTTCTCGCCGCCGGTCTTGATCATGTCCTTCTTGCGGTCGACCACGCTGATGTAGCCCTCGTCGTCGACCACCGCCAGGTCGCCCGAATGGAACCAACCCCCCTCGAAGGCCGCCGCGCTGCGCTCGGGGTCGTTGAAGTAGCCCAACAGCAGCTGCGGTGAGCGGTGCACGATCTCGCCCACCGCGCCCACCGCCACGTCGTTCATCTGGTCGTCGACCACCCGGGTCTCGACGTTGATCGCCGGCTTGCCGGCCGAGCCCGGCTTGCGCAGTTGGTCTTCGGGCTTGAGCACCGTGGCCAGCGGCGCGATCTCGGTCTGGCCGTAGAAGTTCCAGATCCGCATCTGCGGCAAACGTGCGATCAGCTCCTGCATCACCGCCACCGGCATGATGCTGGCGCCGTAGTAGCCCTTGCGCAGGCTGGACAGATCACTTTGCGCGAACAGCGGGCTGCGCAGCACCGCGATCCACACCGTGGGCGGCAGGAAGAACTGGCTGATGCGGTGCCGGGCGATCAGTGGCAACAGGTTCTCGGGCGTGGGCTTGGCGGTGATCACGCTGGTGCTGCCCAGGTAGACGCTGGGGCCCAGGAAGACATCGAGCTGCGCGCAGTGGTAGAGCGGCAGCGCATGCAGCACCACGTCGTTCTCGGCCATCTCGCCTTCGATGATGCAGCTGACGTACTGGTCGATCACCGCGCCGTGGGTCAGCATCGCGCCCTTGGGCAGGCTCTCGGTGCCGCTGGTGTAGACGATCTGCAGCAGGTGGTGGCGGTCGAACCCGGGCTCGGGGCAGGGCTGCGTGGTCAGGTCGGTGGCGGCCAGTGCGTTGAAGTCGAGGCAGCCCGCGGGGCAGGTGCTGGGGTCTTCGCTGGGCAGCCACAGGAAGCGCGTGATCGCGGTATCGCGCTGCGCGGCCTCGCGGCCCAGCGCATGCAGACCCGAGTCGACGGCCAGCAGCTTCACACCCGCGTGGCGCAGGATGTAGCCCGCCTCGTCCGGGTTGAGCATGAAGTTCACCGGCACCAGCACCGCGCCCAACCGGGCCAGCGCAAAGCGCAGCGCGGCAAAGCCGTGCGAGTTGCGCGCCAGCACGCCCACGTGCTCGCCCTTGGCCACACCCTGGGCATGCAGGCCGGCCGCCAGGCGGCTGACCAGGGTATCGAATTCACGCCAGGTCCAGGTGGTGTCGCCACACAGGATGGCGGGCTTGTTCGGCAGGCGCGCAGCGGTGCGGTGCAGCAGGTCGGACAGGGTCTGGCGGCGCAGGGCGGGGTGCGGGTGGGGGTGTTGATGGGGCTGCATGCGGGAGATCCTGACGGGGTGGCACGGCACCGTAGCCGCCGGTGGGCGGGCCGGCTATCCGGGCAATCACCGGCCACCCGGCGGGTGATGCCAGGCCGCCACGG
>Ga0155495_1216_pt3 | contig 20000 bp, 17 predicted proteins | sample RifCSPhighO2_12_FD_107153 | JGI IMG/M metagenome (GOLD analysis project Ga0155495, IMG submission 107153) | Burkholderiales bacterium RIFCSPHIGHO2_12_FULL_69_20
CTCGAACCAGGCCATGGCGCCGCAGGCCCTACAGCGCGGCGCGCACGCGCGCGGCCACCGCCGGGTCGACCCACGGCAACCAGACCTCGGGCCGGGTCTTCAGGAAGTGGCGCGCACCGTCCTCGCCCGTGGCCTGCTGCACCTGCATCCAGGCCAGCAGGGCGTTGACGGTGGCGTTGTCCCAGCTGCGCCGGCTGAGGTAGTCGTAGGCCGGGCCGCCGGCGCGGCGGAAGCGATCGGTCACCACGGTGCGCACCGCCGCCGGCAGCCAGGCGTTGGGTTTGGGATCGCGGCAGTCGGGCTGGATGGTGCAGCGCTGCCATTCGGCCGGATCGTGCGGCACGCCTTCGGACAGCTTGACCATGGCGTATTGGCCCAGCAGCGCGGTGGGCGCCCAGTAGTAGCCCAGCCAGCCCTGCCTGCGTTCGTAGGCCTTGGCGATCGAGCCATCGAGCCCGGCGGCCGATCCGGTGTCGACCAGCGTGAAGCCCTTGGCCGCGGCGCCGTAGGCCTTGAACAGGTTGCCAATCAGGATCTGGCAGTTCCAGCCCGACGGGCAGTTGTGCACCGCACCGCGGCGCTTGTCCTCGGGCGCGGGGAACAGGTCGGGCCGTTTCAGCGCGTCGGCGATGCTGCGGATCTGCGGGTGCGCATCGGCCAGGTACTTGGGGATCCACCAGCCTTCGCTGCCACCGTCGCGCAGCGCCTTGGCGGCAAAGTGCAGGCGGCCGGCGGCCACGGCCTTGTCCAGCGGCTCGCGCACGCCGTTGATCCAGGCCTCGGGCGCCACGTCGGGCTGGCCCTTCTCGATCATGCTGGTCAGTGTGGGCAGCGTGTCGCCGGGCACCAGGTCGACCTGGCAGCCGTAACCGGCCTGCAGGATCAGCCGGTCGACCTGCGCCAGCAGCTCGGCCGACTGCCAGTTCATGTTGGCCAGCGTCAGCCGGCCGCAGGTCTGCGCGGCGGCGGGCGTGGCCAGCAACACAAGCAACGCAGCCGGCAGCCAGCCTGAGCGGTGGGCCCGCCTGGCGCCGATGCGCCGCAGCAGTTTGAGCATGGGGTCAAGTCTCCGGGTCGTCGAGATCCAGCCTTTGTACCCCAGGATGGATGCCACGCGACGCAGGATGCCAAGCAGCGCCATGCGCGAGGCGTGCCAGGCCCGCGTGGACGATGGCAGTGATGGCGACCGCGGCGGCGGCAGCGCTGGCCACGCAACGCCCTTTGCGACAATCACCGCGTGCCGTCGCTGCAGCGGCAGCCCTGACCGGAGCCCAGCCCCCCACATGCCCACCCCCGAAACCACGCCAACCGACCTGGCCCTGGCCCTGGCGCAGCAACCGCTGCTGGGCCGCCTGCCAGCCAGCGCGCTGGAGACGCTGGCCGCCCACGCCCATCACCAGCGCGCCGAGCCCGGCGAGTGGCTCGCCGATGGCGCCACGCTGAACGACCGCTTGTGCTGTCTGCTGGTGGGCGAGGCGCGGTTGCTGGGCCCGTCACCCGACCTGCAATTGACCCTGCGTACCGGCGACCTGTTCGGCTGCGGCGCCTTGCCGCACGGCCCCACGGCGGGCTGGCGCGTGCAGGCCCACGGCCCGGTGCAGCTGGCCTGGCTGTCGGTGGGCGACCTGACCCAGGCCCGCGACACCCAGCCGCTGCTGGCCGCGCTGCTGGCGCCGGCCTCGGGCATGACCGCAGGCGCCGGCACAGGCGGTGCCCGCCAGCCGGTCGGCGTCGACGCCCACACCACGCTGCTGACCACGCCGGTGCGATCGCTGATCCGCCGCGCGCCGATCACCGTGCCGCCCACGGTGTCGATCCACGAGGCCGCCCAGCTGATGCGCGACCAGCGGGTGTCGTCGGTGCTGATCGTCGAGCAAGGCCACCTGTTCGGCCTGGTGACCGACCGCGACCTGCGCAACCGTGTGCTGGCCCAGGGCCTGGACAGCAACCGGCCGGTGATGGACATCGCCACGCTGGCACCGCTGGGTGTGGACGCACGCAGCCCCGGCTTCGACGCGCTGCTGCTGATGGCGCGCAACAACATCCACCACGTGCCGGTGCTCGACGGCCAGCAGGTGATCGGCATGATCACCGCCACCGACCTGACCGAGCAGCACAGCACCTCGGCGGTGTACCTGGCCGGCGCCATCCACAAGCAGACCACGCTGGACGGCCTGGTGGCCAACGCCACCAAGGTGGGGCCGCTGCAGCGCCACCTGGCCGCCGCACAGGCCAGCGCCTACGCCACCGGCCACATCGTCACCGCGATCACCGACGCCATCACGGTGCGGCTGCTGCAGCTGGGCGAGGCCCGTCTGGGTCCGCCCCCCATCGACTACGCCTGGGTGGCTGCCGGCTCGCAGGCCCGCAACGAGCAGACGGCCAAGAGCGACCAGGACAACTGCATGGTGCTGGACGATGCCTACGACGAAGCGCAGCACGGCGCGTACTTCAAGGCGCTGGCCGGCTTCGTCAACGACGGGCTGCATGCCTGCGGCTATGTCTACTGCCCCGGCGAGATGATGGCCCGCACCGATCAATGGCGCCAGCCGCAGCGGCGCTGGGCCGAGTACTTCCGCGGCTGGACCAACAAGCCCGAGCCGAAGGCCCTGATGCTGACCTGCGTGTTCTTCGACCTGCGCCTGATCCACGGCCGCGCCGCGCTGCTGGACGATCTGCGGCGCCAGGTGCTGGCGCAGACACGCAGCAACCGCATCTTTCTGGCCTTCATGGTGGGCAATGCGCTGATGCACCGGCCAGCGCTGTCGCTGTTCGGCGGCATCAGCACCATCCGCTCGGGCGAGCACCGCGACACCATCGACCTGAAGCACAGCGGCATCGTGCCGATCGTCGACCTGGCACGCATCTATGCCTTGGCCGGCGGCCACGAGGCCGTCAACACCCACGATCGGCTGGCGGTCGCGGCCGAGAGCAAGGAGATCAGTGCCCAGAGCGCCCACGACCTGCGCGACGCGCTGGAGTTCATGGCCGGGCTGCGCATCCGCCACCAGGCCTTGCAGATGGAGCGCGGCGACGCCGCCGACAACTTCCTGGCGCCCGACGAGCTGAGCAACTTCGAACGCGGCCAGCTGAAAGACGCCTTCGGCGTGGTGCAGACGCTGCAGAGCGTGCTGGCGCAGCGCTATCGGTAAACGCCCAAGGCGCCGATGGCGCTTCGGGCCGATTCAATACTTCAGGCGGGCGTAGAAGGTCTTCTGCGCGGCCTCGCGCGCCTGACCCAGCGTGTGGATGCCTTGCTCGGCCAGCAGCGGCACCAGCTTCTGGAACACCTCGGCGGTGACCATTGCATCACCCAGCGCGGTGTGGCGGCCGATCACCGTGATGTCGAAGCGCTCGGCGATCGCCTCGAGCCGGTGCGATTCCTGGTTCGGATGCACCACCGCCGACAGCAGCAGCGTGTCGAGCACCGGCTGGTCGAAGCGCAGCCCGGTGGCCGCCTCCTTGAGCTGCAGGAAGCGCATGTCGAAGGCCGCGTTGTGCGCCACCAGCACGGTGTCCTGCGCAAAGGCGTGGAAGGCCGGCAGCACCTCGCCGATGGTGGGCTGGCCGGCCACCATGTCGGGCGTGATGCCATGGATCGGGATGGTGATCGCGGGGATGTCGCGGCGCGGATTCACCAGCTGGTCGAAGCGCTCGCCGCGCAGCAGCTTGCCATTGACCAGCCGGGTGGCGCCGATCTGGATGATCTCGTCACCGCCCGCCGGGTTGAGGCCGGTGGTCTCGGTGTCGAACACGGTGTAGGTCAGGTCGACCAGACGCCGGTCGTCCATCGCGTAGCTGCTCTCGGTGTTGGCGAACAGGTCGAAGTCGTAGTACTCGGGGCGGCTGTCGCTGCGCAGATAGCTGGTGTCGGCCAGCTCCTGCCCGGCCGTCTTGGGCGCCTGCGGCAGCAGGAAGCGGAAGAAGGCCTGGTGGCGCACGCGGTCACGCTCGAACCAGAACTCGCCCGCATGGCGCTGCACCACGTCGCGCACGGTCAGCGAGCTGGTCTCGGCGCCCGTGGAGATCGGGTCGCGCTCCCAGCTCATCACCGTCTCGGTGCTCAGCGCCTGGCCGGTCCACACCAGATCCAGGTGCACGCGGCCGCGCTCGGTGGGCTGCAGGCGCAGGTGCACGGTGTTGATGTCGAACTCGTCGCGCAGGCGCAGCGCCAGGTAGGCCATGGCCTGCAGCAGCGCGAAGCTGTCGACCTTGAGCCACAACGAGGCGTCCAGGTCGGTGGTGCCGGTGCGCAGCCCGGTGATGGCCTCGATGCGCTGGCGCGTGGCCTGCACCAGGTCGGCACCCAGCATTTCTTCCAGCGGCCAGCGCGTGGCCAGGCCCTGCGCGCTCTGCGCGGCCAGGTCGTTCAGGCGCCGGCTCATGGCCTGCGACTCTTCACGGATCACGCCGACGAAGCGCTCGCGCAGCGCCGCGGGCAGGCCCTCGTCGTCGAGCATCTCCACCGCCGCCTGCAGATTGGCCAGCGCGCCGCGGCTGCCCTCGGTCAGGCCGTGCAGCAAACGCTCCTGCGCGGCCTCGGCCTCGTAGTCGTTGGTGATGTTGTCGAGCATCATCACGAAGCCGTTGACCACCGGCGCCGCCGGCGCACCCATCGTGAGGTCGCTCGTGCTGGTGGCGTCGGCCGTGTCGCCTGCGGCCACCGCGCGCACCGGCGCCAGCTGCACCCGCAGCAGCTGGCCCGAGCGGGTGACGGTGACGAACTGCGCGCTGGGGTGCGTCACGCCGCGCTGCAGGCGCTGCTGCACGCTCTCGATGGCATGCGCCACCAGCTTGCGATCGAACACGGTGTAGATCGAACGGCCCAGGCCGATCAGCTCGGCGCCGCCGGCCAGCGTGGGCGCATCGGACAGCGCGCGAAACTGCATGCGCGCGCGGTTGTTGTAGAGCAGGATGCGGCCATCCAGGTTGCACACCACCACGCTCTGCGTCAGCTCGCTCATCAGCGCGGCCAGGCGGTTGCGCTCCTGCGCCACGCCCACGCTGGCCCGGGCCACCTCGTCGGCCATGTCGCGCTTGAGCTGGTCGCGCTGGGCGGCCAGCTCGTTGACCAGCCGGGCCAGGCCCTGCACCGGCGCGGCCGCGCCGTCGGCCGACAGCGTGCGCTGCACATCGGTGCTCAGCAGCACCTGGGCCTGCTCCAGCAGGCGCGCGGGCGCGCTCATCCAGCGCCGCACCAGCGGCTGCACCACCAGCGCGGCCAGCGCGGCCAGCGCCACGGCGGCCATCACCGGCAGCGCCACCCGCGGCCCCAGTGCACTGGCCAGCGCCTGGCGCTCGGCCGCGTCCATCGCCGACCACAGCATCGCGCCCGCGGCCAGCGCAAACGCGGCGATCAGGCCCAGCGCCGCCGCGGCGGCCCAGGCCATGGCCAGCACCAGCCGGCGGTCACGCCTCATGCCTGCGGCTCCAGCAGGCTGCGCACCTTCTGCACCAGTTCCTTGGTCGAGAAGGGCTTGGTCATGTAGCCGTCGGCGCCCACGCCCAGGCCCTTGGCGACGTCGGTGTCGCGGCCCTTGGCGGTGAGCATCAGCACCAGGGTGTCTTTCAGCGCCTCGTCGGCGCGCAGCGCCTGGCAGACCTCGAAGCCGCTCAGGTGCGGCATCATCACGTCGAGCAGCACCAGCCGCGGGCGTTCTTGCTGCAGCACGGCCAGCGCCTCGCGGCCGTCTCGCGCCAGGTGCACCTCGAAGCCTTCGCGCTTCATCAGGTATTCAAGCGAGATCAGGATGTTGGGCTCGTCGTCGGCGATGAGGATCTTGACCGTCATGGCGTGTCTCCGGAGGTGGCCGGCTGGCTCACCGGTTGTTGCGGGGCCGCCGGCTCATGGGTGGGCGTCCACGGTAACGTGAAGGCGAAGCAGGCGCCTTGACCGCTGTCAGGCCGCAATTCCATGCGGCCGCCGACATGCTCGACGATCTGCCGGCTGATCGGCAGGCCCAGCCCGGTGCCCTGCGGGCGGTTCGCTGCATCACCGCCCTGGCGGAACTTCTCGAAGATCAGCGCGCGCTGATCGGCCGGCACGCCGGGGCCGTTGTCCTGCACCTCGACCGTCAGCCCCTGGGCATCGGTCAGCAGGCGCAGCACCACCCGCCCGCCCGTGCGCGGCACGAACTTGGCCGCATTCGACAGCAGGTTCAGCAGCACCTGGGTCAGTCGGTCGGGGTCGCCACGCAACAGGGGCAGTTGCTCGGGCAGTTGCAGCTCGAGCACCGCACCGCGCTCGCGCAGCAGCTCGTGCACCGTCTGCGCGGCCTGGCGCGCCAGCACGCCCATGTCGACATCGGTGTTGTGCCACTCGGCATGGCCCGATTCGATCTTGGCCATGTCCAGCACCTGGTTGACCAGGCGCGACAGGCGCTCGGTCTCGGCCACCACGATGGCCAGGAACTGCTGGCGCTGCGCCACCGGCATCTCGGCATCGTCGACCATCAGCTCGGCCAGCGCACGGATCGACGTGAGCGGCGTGCGCAGCTCGTGCGTGACCGACGACATGAAGTCGTCCTTCAGCCGGTCCAGCCCCTCCAGCCGCTGGTTGGCGGCGCGCAGCTCGGCGGTGGCGCGCTGCAGCGATTGTGATTTTTCTTCCAGCGCCTGCGAGTAGGCGCGCAGCTGCGAGGCTTCATCCAGGATGCGCAGCACGTCGTCGATGCCCAGCGCCTCTTCCTCGACCACCGAGGCCACCATCACCCGCGCCGATGCGCTGCCGATGGCGCCGGCCAGCTGCGTCTCGACGAACTGCACCAGCTGCGCGTCGGGCCGGATGCCGGCGATGCTGGCCGCACCCTGCTCGCGGGCATAACCCTCGAACAGGCGCTGCGCGCGCACCGCGCCCAGGAAGCGCGCGGCCAGCGCCTGCAGATCACCCACCTGGGCGCGGCCGCGCCAGAACACCGGACGCTCGCTGCGGGTGCGGGCCAACACGTCGACGAACAGCAGCGCCTGGCTGGCCTCGCGCGCCGACGGCGCCCGCAGCAGCGACACGCCGCCATACAGCCCGGCGTTGACCAGCAGGCTCCAGAACAGCGAATGCGTCAGCGGATCGAGCCCGCCCAGGCCCAGCAACTGCTCGGGCCGCAGCAGGCCGATGCCGAACAGGCCGTCGTCGATGAAGCGGGTGTGCCACCAGCCCGACTTGGCGATCGACGGCAGCATCAGCGTATAGACCCACAGCCCGAAGCCGCCCAGCAGCCCGGCCAGCGCGCCTTCGCGCGTGCCGCCCCGCCAGTACATGCCACCCAGCATGGCCGGCGCAAACTGCGCCACCGCGGCAAAGCTGATCAGGCCGATGGACACCAGCGCATAGGCCTCGCCGGCCAGGTGGTAATACACATAACCCAACAACAGCACGACCACGATCGCCGAGCGCCGGATCGCCAGCAGCAGGCCGGTCAGGTCGTGCCGGGCCGACACCCGCTGCAGGCGCAGCAGCAGCGGCATCACCAGGTCGTTGCAGACCATGGTGGACACGGCGATGGCCTCGACGATCACCATGCCGGTGGCCGCCGACAGGCCGCCTACAAAGGCCACCAGCGCCAGCCCGTTCCAGCCCGCGGCCAGCGGCAGCGACAGCACGAAGGTGTCGGCGTTGATGCCCGGCTGGCCGGCAAAGAACAGCAGGCCACCCAGCGCGATCGGCAGCACGAACAGGTTGATCAGCAGCAGGTAGGCCGGAAACACCCAGGCCGCGCGCTTCAAGTGGCGCTCGTCGACGTTCTCGACCACCATCACCTGGAACTGGCGCGGCAGGAAGATCACGCTCAGCATCGACAGCACGGTCAGCGCGCCCCACTGCGCATACGGGAACGGTTTGCCCTGTTCCAGCGTCAGCAGCCGGGCCAGCTCGGGCACGGCGCTGGCACGGGCAAACAGGTCGACCGGCCCGGAGAAAAGCCCCCAAGTGACGAAGGCGCCCACCGCCAGAAAGGCCAGCAGCTTGACCACCGATTCGAAGGCGATCGCCGCCACCATGCCCTCGTGGCGCTCGGTGGCATCGAGGTGGCGGGTGCCGAACACCATCGTGAAGCCGGCCAGCGCCAGCGCCACGTACAAGGTGCTGTCGCGCCACCACGGACCGCCGGCGGCCAGCGCCTGGCCGGCGGGCGTCGTCAGCAGGCTGTAGCCGCCGGCGATGGCCTTGAGCTGCAGCGCGATGTAGGGGACGATGCCCACCACGGTGATCAGCGTCACCAGCCCGGCCAGCAGCGGGCTCTTGCCGTGGCGGCTGGCGATGAAGTCGGCGATCGAGGTGAGCCGGTAGGTGCGCGAGATGCGGATCATCTTGCGCAGCACCATCCAGGCCAGCAACATCGCCAGCATCGGCCCCAGGTAGATCGGCAGGAACCACACGCCGCCCGATGCGGCACGGCCCACCGAGCCGAAGTAGGTCCAGGCGGTGCAGTACACCGCCATCGACAGCGCATACACCCAGGCATTGCCGATCAGCGAACGGCCGACGGCGGCCCGGCGATCGGCCCACCAGGCCACCGCAAACAGCAGCAGCAGGTAGGCGAACGAGGCGCCCAGCACCAGTGCGGGAGACAGCATGACGGCAGCCGGTGGGTGTAGGGTCGGGCCTGCCGTGGGCGGCGTCAGCCCGTCAGTCGGGCAGCCGTTCCATCACCACGGCCAGCGCGGCGATCAGCAATGCCCAGACGGCAAACAACGCCGTGGGAAACAGCGGCAGGCCCCACCACAGGACCTCGTGATCCCACAACGCCAGCAACGGAAAATTGAACAACAGCAGCGCCGCGGCGAACAGCGCCACCAGGCGCTGCGAGGCGAGGTTGCGGTCACGCATGGTGGAGTGGCCGGCGCACGCTGCGCTCAGGCGCGCGTGCGCGGCCCCAGGCCGTGCGCGTGGCGCGACAGCGCAAAGTCGAGCAAAAACTTCGACCAGATCGTGGTGCCGGCGATCGCCGTCCAGGTTTCGTAGGGCAGGCCCGCCAGCGCCACGCCGATGATCACGAAGACCGCGGTGGCGCCGGCCACGCCGTTGATCGCCATCGTGTAGGGCGCCCAGCGCGCCGGATCGGCCGGGCTCTGGCCGCGCTTGATTGCCACCTCGCTGAAATCGCGCTTGATCAAAATGCGCCAGGCCCGCCGAAACCAGAAGAAGGCCATCGGAAACAGGGCCAGGTAGAGCAGCCAGGTCATGGCCACGCTGACATCAAAAACCATCTGCAACTCCCACGCGCCAACATGGCGCGTTCAGGAAAAAGGGCCTCGCCAGCATCACCAGCGAGGCCCCGATTCTGCAACCGGCCCCGCGGGGCGCGGCCGGTTGCTCAGGTCAGGCGGTTTGCGCGCTCAATGAGCGCCGTCCACGGCCTTGGAACCACGCGGGATGCGCACCGCCTCGACCATGTGCTGGATGTGCTCCGGCGGCTCTTTCGTCACCTTGTCGACAGCGAAAGCGACGATGAAGTTCACCAGCGCACCCACCGCACCGAAGGCTTCCGGCGTGATGCCGAAGAACGGGTTGGCGCCGCCGATCATCGGCAGGAAGTCGGTGCCCTTCACGAAGAAGATGCCCTTGTGCGCAAACACGTAGAACAGCGTGATGAACAGGCCAGACAGCATGCCGGCGATGGCACCTTCCTTGTTCATCTTCTTGCTGAAGATGCCCATCATGATCGCCGGGAACAACGAGCTGGCCGCGATACCGAAGGCCAGGGCCACGGTACCGGCCGCGAACCCGGGTGGGTTCAGGCCCAGCCAGCCGGCGATGACGATGGCCACGGCCATCGAGATCTTGCCGGCCATCAGCTCACCCTTCTCGCTGATGTCGGGCATGAAGGTGCCCTTGATCAGGTCGTGCGAGACGGCCGACGAGATGGCCATCAGCAGGCCCGCCGCGGTCGACAGCGCCGCTGCCAGACCACCCGCGGCCACCAGCGCGATCACCCAGTTGGGCAGCAGCGCGATCTCGGGGTTGGCCAGCACGATGATGTCGGCGTTGACGGTCAGCTCGTTGCCCTTCCAGCCCGCGGCGTCGGCCTTGGCCTTGGCGTCGGCGTTCTTGGTCTTGTCGTTGTAGTACTGGATGCGGCCGTCGCCGTTCTTGTCCTCGAACTTCAGCAGGCCGGTCTTCTCCCAGCGCTTCATCCAGTCAGGACGCGTCTCGGCCAGGATGCTGGCTTCCGGCGCGTACAGGTCACCGCCCTTGACCACGGCGGTGTTGACGGTGCCGTGCAGGTTCAGCTTGGCCATCGCCGCCACGGCGGGTGCCGTGGTGTAGAGGATGGCGATGAACACCAGCGCCCAACCGGCCGAGGCCCGTGCGTCCTTCACCGAAGGCACGGTGAAGAATCGCATGATGACGTGCGGCAGACCGGCGGTACCGATCATCAGCGACAGCGTGTACACGAACATGTTCAGCGTGCTGCCGGCGGTGGTGGTCGTGTACTTGCCAAAGCCCAGGTCGGTGACGACCAGGTCGAGCTTGGACAGCAGCGTCATGTCGGTGCCCGACATGTTGGAGCCCAGGCCCAGTTGGGGAATCGGCACACCGGTGAGTTGCAGCGAGATGAAGATCGCCGGCACCGTGTAGGCCAGGATCAGCACCACGTACTGCGCCACCTGGGTGTAGGTGATGCCCTTCATGCCGCCGAACACTGCGTACAGGAAGACGATGCCCATGCCCACGTAGATGCCGACTTCCGACGACACGCCGAGGAAGCGCGAGAAGGCCACGCCCACACCCGTCATCTGTCCGATGATGTAGGTGATGGAGGCGGTCAGCAGGCACAACACGGCCACCGTGCTGGCGGTCTTGCTGTAGAAGCGGTCGCCGATGAACTGCGGCACCGTGAACTTGCCGAACTTGCGCAGGTACGGGGCCAGCAGCATGGCCAGCAGCACGTAGCCGCCGGTCCAGCCCATCAGGAACAGGCCGCCGCCGTAGCCCATGTTGGCGATCAGGCCGGCCATCGAGATGAACGACGCGGCGCTCATCCAGTCGGCCGCGGTGGCCATGCCGTTGGTGACCGGGTGCACGTTGCCGCCCGCAGCGTAGAACTCGCTGGTGGAGCCGGCGCGCGCCCAGATGGCGATGCCGATGTAGAGCGCAAAGCTCAGACCGACACCGATGTAGATGGTGGTTTGAAGATCCATGATGGTCTCAGTCCTCGTGAACGTCGAACTGACGGTCGATGTCGCCCATCTTCTTGGCGTAATAGAAGATCAGCACGATGAAGATGTACATGGAGCCCTGATGGGCGAACCAGAATCCGAGCGGATAACCGCCCAGCATGATGCTGTTGAGTGCATCAGCGAACAGGATGCCGGCGCCGAACGAGACCACGAACCAGACGATCAGGATCTTGGTCAGCAGCCCCAGCGTGGCACTCCAGTAGCCGGTATTACCGTTATCGGACATAACGCTTGTCTCCAGAAGAGTTTGAAGCCGACTTGAGGGCAACATCGCCCCGTCATCGACAACAGCTTCGCCCAAGGGCGAACAGGTCCGGCAGGCCCGGCTTGACCCGTGACTTTTGCCGTTGAACCGGACTATCCGAAGGTGCGCTGACCAATTTCTGACAGAACCTGCACAACGGCGGCAAACTGGCGTAAACCCCTATCAATCGCAGTGGGCCGTTGCCCAACCGCCTGTCGCCACCGGCCGCCGGACTTGGGCGTTTGATCCTGCGCAAACCACAGGCACATCGGCACGCCCTCCGGGCCTGAATGAGAGACAATCTCATTTAGATTGACTGCCACCGCCTGCCCGGGCCCAACCCCATGAACACCTTGCTCGCCGACTTGCCCGATGGCACCCTGGCCACCGTGACGCGGGTGTGGGCCAATGGCGCGGTGCTGGACGACCGCCAACTGCGCCGGCTGGGCGAGCTGGGTTTCCTGCCCGGCGAGCCGGTGCAGGTGCTGCAGCGTGGGCCCGGTGGCCGCGAACCGCTGGCCGTGGTGGTGGGCGACTCGATGTTTGCGCTGCGCCTGGCTGAAGCCCGCTGCGTCGCGGTGGCGCCCCGCTGAGACGCCGCCCGGCCTGATGAACGCCGCCGCCACCCTCGCCCCCGGCCTGCTGCGCAGCGTGGCGCTGGTGGGCAACCCGAACTGCGGCAAGACGGCGCTGTTCAACCTGCTCACCGGCGCGCGGCAGAAGGTGGCCAACTACGCCGGCGTCACCGTCGAGCGCAAGGTCGGCCAGGCCCGGCTGGGCGATGGCCGCAGCGTGCAGGTGATCGACCTGCCCGGCACCTACAGCCTGCAGCCGGTCTCGCCCGACGAGCAGGTGACGCTGGAGGTGATCGAAGGCCGGCGCGCTGGCGAAGGCGTGCCCGACGCGCTGGTGCTGGTGGTGGATGCCACCAACTTGGCGCTGAACCTGCGCCTGGTGCTCGAATGCGCCCGGCTGGGCCGGCCGATGCTGGTGGCACTGAACATGGTGGACATGGCGCGCAGCCGCGGCCTGAGCATCAACACCGATCGCCTGGCTGCCGAGCTGGGCTGCCCGGTGGTCGAGACGGTGGCGGTGCAGGCCGACGGCCATGCCGCGCTGCTGGCCCGTCTGGCCGACTGGCGGCTGCCGGCCGCCCTCAGCCCGGTGACCTTGCCGCCGGCCGAACCACTGCCCGCGGCCGATCTGCAACGCGAGGTGCGCCGCATCCTGGCCGCCGTGCTCACCCGTTCGGCCGCCGCCCAGCGCGGGCAGTTGCAGCGCCTGCAGCTGCGGCTGGATGCCTGGGTGCTGCACCCGCTGTGGGGGCCGGTGATCCTGGCGGCGCTGCTGTTCGTGATGTTCCAGGCGGTGTTCTCCTGGGCCAATGCACCGATGGACTGGATTCGGCAGGGCATGGCCGCCGCCGGCGACTTCACCCTCGCCCACATGGCCGAAGGCCCGCTGCGCAGCCTGCTGGTGGACGGCGCCATCGCCGGCGCCGGCAGCGTGCTGGTATTCCTGCCGCAGCTGCTGATCCTGTTCTTCTTCATCCTGGTGCTCGAGGACTCGGGCTACCTGCCGCGCGCGGCCTTCCTGCTCGACACGCTGATGGGCAAGGTGGGCCTGTCGGGCCGCGCCTTCATCCCGCTGCTGTCGAGCTTTGCCTGCGCGGTGCCGGGCATCATGGCCACGCGCAGCATCGCCCACTGGCGCGACCGCATCACCACCATCATGATCGCGCCGCTGATGACCTGCTCGGCCCGGCTGCCGGTGTATGCGCTGCTGATCGGCGCCTTCATCCCCGACCGCGCGGTGGGCCCGTTCAACCTGCGCGGTCTGGTGCTGTTTGCGCTGTATGTGGCCGGCGTGGCCTCGGCCTGCGGCGTGGCCTGGCTGGTCAAGCGCCTGTGGCTGAAGAACAGCTACCAGCCGCTGATGCTGGAGCTGCCGCCCTACCGCTGGCCGTCGCCGCGCACGCTGGCCATCGGCCTGTGGGAGCGCGCACGCATCTTCATGCGCCGGGTGGGCACGATCATCTTCGCGCTGATGGTGGTGCTGTGGTTCCTGTCGACCTACCCCGCGCCGCCGGCCGGCGCCACCGAAGCGGCCATCCAGTACAGCTTTGCCGGCCAGCTGGGGCATGCGCTGCAGCCCGTGTTTGCGCCGATCGGCTTCAACTGGCAGATCTCGATCGCGCTGGTGCCGGGGCTGGCCGCGCGCGAGGTGGCGGTGGGCGCGCTGGGCACGGTGTACGCGCTGTCGGCCGCCGGCGATGCGGTGGCCCAGCAACTGGCGCCGGTGATCGCTCAGGGCTGGCGCCTGGCCACCGCGCTGTCGCTGCTGGCCTGGTACGTGTTTGCACCGCAGTGCATCTCGACGCTGGTCGCCGTGCGGCGCGAGACCAACAGCTGGCGCTACCCGCTGTTGATGGCTGCCTACCAGTTTGCGCTGGCCTACGCGGCGGCCTTCGTCACCTACCGCGCCGCGCTGGCGCTGGGCGGGTGATCCGCATGGGGCAGACGCTGATCACCGCGGCGCTGGTGGCCATCGCGTTCGGCTACACGGCCTGGACGCTGATGCCCGCGGCCTGGCGGCAGGCGCTGCGGCGGCGGCCGGGCGCGCCTGGCAAGCCGGGCGCCACGATCGACGCGGGTGGCTGCGGCGGCTGCAGCGGCTGCGCCGGGGCCGCGCCCGGGCGTCGCAGCACCACCACGGTGATCACGCTGCACGGTCGCGCAGCCGGTGTGGCGCAGCCGCCGATCAAGCGCTGACGGCGCGCTTCAGGCCACGCAGGTGCGGTTCTTGCCTGTGCGCTTGGCCTCGTAGAGGCCCTCGTCGGCGCGGGCCAGCGCGGCATCCACCGCCTCGCCCGGACGCCAGGCGGTGACGCCCGCCGAGAAGGTGACGAACACGTCCTTGCCTTCGTGCATGAACAGGCTGGCGCTGAGCCGGCGCTGCAGCCGGGTGACCACCTGCTGCGCCTCGTCGACCGGCGTGCCGGGCAGCAGCAGCACGAACTCTTCGCCGCCGAAGCGGGCGATGTGGTCCACCGGCCGCAGCCATTCCTTCACGCGCGCGGCCAGGCTCTGCAGCGCCACGTCGCCGGCGGCGTGGCCCAGGCTGTCATTGAGCTTCTTGAAGTTGTCGATGTCGATCAGGCCGACGGCCAGCGGCGCCTGGCCAGTGCCATCGCGTTGCACGCGCGCGGTCTCCTGTTCGAAGGCCTGTGCCAGGCCGCGGCGGTTGGCCACCTGCGTCAGCGCGTCGGTCGACACCTCGTCGGACAGGCGGCGCAGCTCGGATTCCAGCCCCAGCACGCGCGATTCGAGCGCGCTGGCACGGGCGTGCTCGGCGCTGAGTCGCTCGCGTGCACCGGCCACCAGCTCGTGCACCGTGCGGCTTTCATCGACCATCTCGCGCACCGCCGAGGCCAGGCTGTCGAGTGAATCAGCCTCCTCGATGGCCTGGGCATAGGCGTTCACCTTGTCGTTGAAGCGGCCGGTGGCGCTGCCCAGTTCACCCAGTTCGGACAGCACCTGGCGCACCATCAGCTTGAGCGCATCACGCGCCTGGGCGCGCTCGGCCTGCAGCGCGCGCTGGCGCTCGCGGGTGTCGTCCAGCAACTCGCGTGCGGCACGCACCGCCCGCGCGCCCGCCGCCCCTTGCAGGCGCTGGCGCAGGCTCTCGCCCTGGCCCTGCGCCCAGCTGCGGTCCTCGGCCAGGTCGGCCAGGCCATCGGTCAGCGAATGGCACAGCGCCAGCAGCTCGTCGACCAGTTCGTGGCGCAGGCCGTAGAGCCGGCGCACGCGATGGCACACCTCGGCCACCGCATCGGCCAGCACCGGCGTGGCGCCTTCGGTGGCGACGCGCTTGGCCAGCACGGCCAGTTCGTCGGCCAGCTCGGCGGCGCGCGGCTCACCGGCCGGCAGGCCGGCCTGCACGGTGGACTGCAGGTCATCGACGATGCGCGGCAGTTCATCGGTCGAGGCACCGACCGCGGCCGGCGGCACAGGCTGCGGCACGGGTGCCGATGCGGCAACAGCCGCCACCTCGGGTGAACTGACCGCATCCACGTCCACGTCCTCGTCGGGCTGATCACTCTCCCAGGCCGCCACCAGTTGCTTGAGCCGCTGCTGCAGGCGCTGGGCATCGCTGCGGCTGCCGTCGAGCACCCGTTGCAGGCTGTCCTTCTTGCGCGCACCGGTCCAGTGCTTGGCGCCACGCTCCAGCCCACGCACGAGGCGGTCGATCAGCTGCGCCCAGGCAGGCCCTTGCGCCGCCGCCTGGGCCGCGCCGCGGTCGAGTGCCCGTTGCAGATCGTCGTAGCGGGCCTCCATCAGCGCACTGGCCAGCTCGCCGCGCAACGTGGCGTCGTCGCTGGCGCGCATCATCAGCCGATCGACCTGGGCCCGCGCCCGCGGCGGCAGCGTGCCTTCGGCCGGCAGCGGCTCACCCGCCTCTTCGGCATAAGCGCGCGCATAGTGCGCCGGCGTCGGTTCGAGCTTGGCAATCGCCAGGCGGCGCAACGCGCCCTTGGCCAACTGGGCGGGGGCGGGACGTTCAGCGTCCATCGATGACAACTCCGAGACGAGAAGACGGGGCGACGCCCGCTGCCAGCGGACGCCTGGGAACCGGCTCCGCCGGGCCCATGGCGTCGCCCCCCTGGGGGGGAGCGCCGAAGGCGCTTCGGGGGGGGACCAAGTTCACGGCCGCCGGCCGCCCGTGGTGCGCGGTGGCTCCAGGCGCTCGGCACCGGCCTGCACGATCCAGGGCGCCTTGCGCGGCAGCACGGTCTGCTCGAGCCAGCGCTCGAGCTCCACCGGCGGGATCGGCCGGCTGAACAGAAAGCCCTGCATCACGCCACAGCCCAGGCGGTGCAGCACCTCCATCTGGCGCAGGTTCTCCACGCCCTCGGCGATCACCCGCAGGCCCAGCGAGCGGGCCAGCGCGATGATGGCGGTGACCACCGCCGAGCTCTGCGGCGTGATGCCCAGGTCGCGCACGAAGCTGCGGTCGATCTTCAGCTCGCTGATCGGCAACGTGGTCAGGTAGGCCAGGCTGGAATAACCCGTGCCGAAGTCGTCGATCGAAATCTCGACGCCGATCTCGGTCAGCCGGTGCAGCGACGGGATCACGTTCTGCAGGTCTTTCATCAGACCGGTCTCGGTGATCTCGAGCTGGATCGCGCGGTGCGGCACGCCGTAGGTCGACACACACTGGTGGATGTGCTCGACCAGGTCGCTGCGCTCGAACATGCGGTTGGGCAGGTTCACCGCGATCGAATCGGCAAAGCCGAAATTGACGGCCCATACCTTGGCCTGGCGCGCGGCCTCGCGCAGCGCCCATTCGGACAGCGGCACGATCAGCCCGGTTTCTTCGGCCAGCGGGATGAAATCACCCGGCGGCACCAGCGAGGTGCCGCGCTGCCAGCGCATCAGCGCCTCGGCGCCCACCATGCGCGCCGAGCGCACGTCTATCTTGGGCTGGTAGTGCAGCACCAACTCGTTGCGCTCGATGGCCTTGTGCAGCGCGCTTTCCAACTCGAGCTTCTCGCGCCCGCGGCCGGCCAGCATCGGGCTGTAGATCGCGCTGGCGTTGCGCCCGGCGTTTTTCACCGAGTACATCGCCACGTCGGAGTTGCGCATCAGGTCGGCCACCGAGCTGCCGTCGCGAGGGTACATCGCGATGCCCACGCTGGCGGTGACGAAGCACTCCTGCCCGCCGACGAAGATCGGCTCGCGCATGGCTTCGAGAATGCGGCGCGAGACACGCTCGGCGTCTTCCTCGTCCAGCACCTCGGGCAGCAGCGCGATGAACTCGTCGCCGCCGAGCCGGCCCACCGCCTCCAGCGTGCGGTGGCTGCGCACGCCGGCGGATTCGAGCGCGCCGTCCATCACCTGGTCGCTGTGGCGCACGCAGCCGCGCAGGCGGCGCGCCACCTCGACCAGCAGTTCGTCGCCGGCGGCGTGGCCCAGCGTGTCGTTGATGACCTTGAAGCGGTCCAGGTCGATCAGCAGCAGCGCGGCCTGGTGGCCCAGGCGGCGGGCGTGGTCGAGCGCACGCTCGGTGCGCCAGATCAGCTGGCGGCGGTTGGGCAGGCCGGTCAGCGCGTCGAAGTTGGCCAGGTGGCGGATGCGGTCTTCGGCCACGCGGCGATCGGTCACGTCCTGCACGATGCCGGTGTAGCCGATGGCATGGCCGTGCTCGTTGAACTCGGGCTCGGCCTCCACATGCACGATGCGGGTGCGACCGTCGGGCAGCGTGACCGGCACGTCGATGGCCAGCACCGTGCTCTGCGCCTCCACGTCGCTCAACACGCGGGTCAGGCCCCGGCGCTCGGGCATCGGCACCATGCGCACCAGCCGGCGCAGCGACACCCGGTCCTGCGGCCCGAAGCCGAACACGCGCAGCGCCTCGGGCGCCAGCGTCAGGTCGCCACCGGCACGACCGGGGCTCGCCGTGTTGCGCCAGTCGAAGCTGCCCATGCGGGCCAGATCCTGGGCGCGGGCCAGCTTGCTCTTGCTGCGCTCGAGCTCCTGGCGCGTGCGCGCCGAGCGCAGCACATGGCGCAGCCGGCCGGCCAGCAGGCTCCACTGGTTGCTCTTGACGAAGAAGTCGGTGGCGCCCACCTGGTAGGCGCGGTTGATCGAGGCCTCGTCGTCCAAGCCGGTGAGCATCAGCACCGGCAGGTCTTCGAAGCCAGGCGCCTCGCGCAACTCGTGGCAGGTGTCGAAGCCGTCGAGGCCGGGCATCATCGCGTCGAGCACGACGATGTCGGGCATCCAATCGGCCAGCATGGCCAGGGCCCGCTCGCCGCTGTTGGCCTCGGTGATCGTGAAGCCGCGTTCGCGCAGGGCCTCGGCGGTCAGCATCAGCGTCACTTCATCGTCATCGACCAGCAATACCTTGGGCCGCTCGGGCGAGTCATCGGCATCAAAGGTGTGCGGCAAGGTCATCGAGGTTGGGGACTACTTGTCTGACAGCAGTTGCAACACAGCGGCGTCGACCCGGGCAGCCTCCGCCGCCAGGTGATCGAGCATGGACGGCAGCTGATCGAGCTGACCTTCGCGAATGGACTTCTCGGCATCACCGCACAGCACCGACAAGGCCAGCGCACCCACGCTTGCCGAGGATGATTTTAGGGTGTGCGTCACCAGTCTCAGCGCCGCCATGTCGGATTGCTGTCGGGCGTGGGTCATTTGAGACAACAAGCGCTCGAGCGAACCGCGGTAAGTGGTCAGGACGCGCTGCATCAGCCGGTTGGCGCCAGTGGGGTCGAGCTGCGTGAGGCCGGCCAGCGCCTTGGCGTCCAGCACGGTGACCAATGGCGCACCTGCCGGCGCTGTGGCGGCCGTGATGGCGGGGGAAAGCGTCGGTTTCAGGTCGGTCATGGGGAGGCGCCCTCGAGAAGAACGGGGCGTCCGCACGAACGGCTCCTCACGAATCAGCATGTTTCAGCATGGCGCGGGTTTGATGCCGCGTCAACCACAAGTCTGGTCCGAGGACATGGCCGGCATCCCGTTCCTCCTGGGCCGGGGCCCGCGGATGGCAAGAGGAGCCGGCACGTAACCGGTTGTGCGAACGCGCGCCTGCCTGGCTGGCAGACGCTCTCTGCGCCTATCGGTGGGCGGGCGCGTTACTTGAGCGCAAGCGGTCGGCGCGGGCGGCTGGCGGCCCACGCGTCCGTACAATCCGTGACATGTCGCGCGACCGCGAAGCCGGCGTCACGACGTCTGGCGGCTCATCCTCCTCGTTATGGCCCACGCTGCCGGTGCTGCCGCTGGCCTTGCTGGCGGCGGCCGTGGTGGCGGCATTGCTGGCCAGCCAGCAGGTGCTGCCGGCCTGGCTGGCCGCCCTGGCGCTGCTGCTGAGCACCGCCGGCGCGCTGCTCAGCGGCGCCTACTGGAGCCGGCAACGCCACACCGACCGCCTGCGCGAGGCACGCATGCAGGCGCAGATGCTGGGCCAGCTGGTCGACGTGTGGTGCTGGCAGACCGACGAGCAGCACCGCCTGGTGAAGCTGCAACCGCCGCAGGGCGCGCCCGCGTCGTCCTGGGTGGCGGGCGCCTTCAGCGGCGAATGCCTCTGGCAGCGTTTCGACGATGCCGCCGGCAGCCTGCAGCCGCGCATGCAGGCGCAAGGCCCGCTGGGCGACCTGCGGGTGCTGCACACTTCGGCCGCCGCCGGCGCCCTGCCCCGGGGCTGGCGCCTGCGCGGGCTGCCGCGCTTCGACAGCCGCGGCGTCTTCAGCGGCTACCTCGGCGTGGCCTGGCCCACCGAACAAGAGGACCAGGCCACCACCGCGCGACAAGGGCTGGACGCCCTGCTGCAGCACGGGCCGGCCGCCATGTGCCTGGCGTGCACCACACCCGATGGCCGCGGCTGGCTGCTGCAGCGCGCCAACCCGGTGGCTTGTGCGCTGCTGGGTCTGGCCACCGAGCCCGACGGCAGCCTGCCCTGGGCCCAGGCCCTGGCCGGCCTGCCCGACGGCCTGCGCCAGCGGGTGCTGGCACTGGCGCCGGGGCAATCGGTCGACGCCGACGGCTGGCGCGCGCGGCTCGACCGATTGGGGCGTGACGAT
>Ga0155495_1143_pt1 | contig 19950 bp, 8 predicted proteins | sample RifCSPhighO2_12_FD_107153 | JGI IMG/M metagenome (GOLD analysis project Ga0155495, IMG submission 107153) | Burkholderiales bacterium RIFCSPHIGHO2_12_FULL_69_20
CGCTGGCCCTGGTGGCGGCGATGCTGCAGCACCAGGGCGTGGCGCTGGCCACCGGGCTGGGCGCGGTGACCGCCCTGCTGATGCTGCTGCCGGCCTCCGAGGCGGTGGTGGCGGTGATCCACCGCTTGATCAGCGAATCGGTGCGCCCGCAGCACCTGCCACGCCTGGCGCTGGCCGGCGGCATCCCCAGCGAGCACCGGGTGATGGTGGTGGTGCCGGCGATGCTGACCAGCGCCGCCGGCATCACCCGCCTGGCCCACCGCCTGCACCTGCATGCGCTGGCCAACCCCGAGGCGCATGCGCAGTTCGCGCTGCTCACCGACTGGGCCGACGCCAGCGCCGCCCAGGCGCCCGACGACGACGCGCTGCTGGCCGCTGCGGTGCGCGCGGTCGAGCAACTCAACGCCGGCGCGCCCGCCGACACGCAGACCAACGCGGAGGCACCGCCGCGCTTCCTGCTGCTGCACCGGCGCCGCCAGTTCTGCGCCACCGAAAACCGCTGGCTGGGCTGGGAGCGCAAGCGCGGCAAGCTCGAGCAGCTGATCGCCGCCTTGGCGGGCGAACCCAGCCACGACTTCATCGACCTGGGCGCGCTGTCGCACATCGCGCCGGGCACGGCCTACCTGCTCACGCTCGACAGCGACACCCAGTTGCCACCGGGCAGCCTGCACGATCTGGTGGGCGTGGCCGCCCATCCGCACAACCAGCCGCAGCTCAGCGACGACGGCCGGCGCGTGCTGGCGGGCTACGGCATCCTGCAGCCGCACCTGGTGACGCCGCTGCCGATGCCGGCCGAGCTGACGCCCTACCACTGGCTGTTTGCCGGGCAATGCGGCATCGATCCCTACAGCGCCGCCAGCTCCGAGGTCTACCAGGACGTGTTCGGCGAAGGCTCGTTCACCGGCAAGGGCCTGCTGCAGGTGCAGGCCGTGCACGCGGTGCTGGGCGGTCGGCTGCCCGAAGGCCGGGTGCTCAGCCACGACCTGCTCGAAGGCGCGCTGGCGCGCTGCGCGGCGGTGACCGACATCTCGCTGATCGAGGACGCGCCCTTCCACGCCGACGTGGCGGCCTCGCGCCAGCACCGCTGGATGCGCGGCGACTGGCAGCTGCTGCCCTTCCTGCTGCAGCCGCGGCGCTACCCGCTGGCCGCGGTCAACCGCTGGAAGCTGCTGGACAACCTGCGCCGCTCGCTGGTGGCACCGGCCGCACTGGCCTTGCTGGTGCTGGTGCTGGCCGCCGATGGGCTGTCGCCGCTGAGCGCCGTGCTGCTGGTGCTGGCGGCCTTTGCCGCGGGCCCGCTGATGGGCGCGGTGGCCGGCTTTGCGCCCAGCCGCGACAGCGTGGCCAAGCGCCACTTCTACCGGGCCGCCGCGGCCGACGGCGCGCGTGCGCTGTGCGGCGCGCTGTGGCATGGCGTGCTGCTGCTGCAGCACGCCGCGCTGGCCAGTGATGCCATCGGGCGCACGCTGTGGCGATTGGCCATCAGCCGGCGCCACCTGCTGCAATGGACCACTGCCGATGCCGCGCAGGCCGCCGCGCAGACCACGCTGGCCGGCAGCCTGCACCAGCACCGCGCGGTGTCGCTGCTGGCCGCCGCGCTGCTGCTGGGCTTGCTGGCCGGTGGCAGCGTGGCGCCGGCCTGGGCGCTGGCGCTGTGCCTGCTGTGGGCGTCGGCCCCGCTGTGGATCTGGTGGGCCAGCCGGCCCGAACCGGCGCCCGCCGGCGCGCCGCTGTCGCCCGAAGACCAGGCCACGCTGCATGCGGTGGCGCGTGACACCTGGCGCTTCTTCGAGCGCTGCGTCACCGCCGACGACCTGCACCTGCCGCCCGACAACCTGCAGATCACGCCGCACGAGATGCTGGCGCGCCGCACCTCGCCCACCAACATCGGGCTGTACCTGCTGGCCACGGCCTGCGCGCGGCAGTTCGGCTGGATCGGCACGCTCGAGCTGGTGCTGCGCCTGGAGGCCACGCTCGCCACCCTGTTCACGCTGCAGCGCCACCGCGGCCATTTCCTGAACTGGTACGACACGGCCACCGGCGCACCGCTGCTGCCGATGTACGTGTCCACCGTGGACAGCGGCAACCTGAGCGGCCACCTGCTGGCGGTGGCGCAGGCCTGCCGCGAGCGTGCCGCCGACCCCGACGAACGCCACACCGCCGCGCGCCTGCGGGCGCTGGCCGATCAGTGCGAGCAGCTGGCCTGGGCGGCCGACTTCAGCTTCCTGTACCACCCCAAGCGCCACCTGCTGCACATCGGTTACCGCGTGGCCGAGCAGCAGCTGGACGCCGGCTTCTACGACCTGCTGGCGTCCGAATCGCGCCTGACCAGCCTGCTGGCGATCGCCAAGGGTGATGTGCCGGTGCGCCACTGGGCCGCGCTGGGCCGGCCGTTCTTTGCGGTGGGCGGCACGGCCGGCTTGCGCTCGTGGTCGGGCTCGATGTTCGAGTACCTGATGCCCACGCTGGTGCTGGCCGAGCCCTGGGGCAGCGTGCTGCACGGCGCCACCCGCGCGGCGCTGCGCGAACAGGTCCACTTTGCACGCACGCACGGCGTGCCCTGGGGCATCTCGGAATCGGCGCATGCCGGTTGCGACCACACCCTGGCCTACCAGTACGCGCCGCAGGGCGTGCCGCGCCTGGCGTTGCGCCGCACCCCGCCCGACGAGCTGGTGATCGCGCCCTACGCCACCGCGCTGGCCGCGCAGGTGGACGCCGCTGCGGCCTGCCGCAACTTCGACGCCCTGCAAGACCTGGGTGCGCGCGGCCACCACGGCTTCATCGAGGCGCTGGACTTCAGCCCGGCGCGCCAGACCGGCAGCCAGCGCTGCACGCCGGTCAACACCTTCATGGCCCACCACCAGGGCATGAGCATCGTGGCGCTGGCCAACGTGCTGCTGGGCGGCGTGGCACAGCGCTGGGGCATGGCCCATCCGCAGATCGAGGCGATGGCCTCGCTGCTGCACGAGCGCGCCCCGCGCGAGGTGCCGGTGCTGCCGGCGCCGCCGGCGATGGCGCCGCTGCCCTCGGGCCGGCGGCCACCGGCCCTGCAGCGCGAGGTGCTGCCCGGCACGCAGGCGGTCGAGCCCACGCACCTGCTCAGCAACGGCCGCTACCACGTGGCCCTGCGCGGCAACGGTGCCGGCCACAGCCGCCGCGGGGCCGTGGGCATCACCCGCTGGCGCGACGATGCGCTGCGCGACGAGCTGGGCAGCTTCTTCTACCTGCGCCGCAGCCCGGCGCAGCCGCTGGTGTCGCTGACCCAGCACCCGGCGCCCGATCCGGCGGCGCACTACCAAAGCGTGTTCCATGCCGACCGGCTGTGCCTGGACGCCAGCTGGCCCGACCTGCAGACCAGCATCACCACCTGGGTCAGCCCCGAGGACGACATCGAGTTCCGCCAGGTCGAACTGCGCAACCCGGGCAGCCACACGCTGGACATCGAGCTGATCTCGGCCTTCGAGGTGACGCTGACCGACGCCCGTGCCGACGAGGCGCATCCGGCCTTCAGCAAGCTGTTCGTGCGCGCCGAGTGGCGGCCCGCGGCGCAGGCGCTGGTGTTTCAGCGCACGCCCCGCCTGATGGGCGAGGGCGGGCTGCACATGGCGCACTTCGTCACCGAGCCCGACCGCCACGCCGTGGCCTTTCAAGGCCAGGTCGACCGCGCGCTGTGGCTGGGCCGCCAGCACACGCCGGCGCAGCCGCAGGCCACGCTGCAGGCGCTGCCGGCCACGCCGCAGGCACTGGCGCTGGACACCGGCCTCGATCCGGTGTGCGTGCTGGCGGTGCGCCTGCGCATCCCGCCCGGTGCCAAGGCCCAGCTGACCTTTGCCACCGCCGCCTGCGACGACGATGCCACGCTGCGCGCGGTGGTCGACAAGTACCGCCAGCCCAGCCATGTGCAACGCGCCTCACTGATGTCGGCCACGCTGGCCGGCATCCGGCTGCGTGCACTGCGCATCGGCGCCGACGAGCTGGCCGCCATCCAGCTGCTGACCACCGCGCTGCTGCTGGGCCTGACGCGGGTGCATCCCGAGTGCGGCGGCGACACCTGCGACCGCCGGCTGCTGTGGCGGCTGGGCCTGTCGGGCGAGCGGGCGCTGCTGCTGGTGCAGGCCGGCGCACCGCACGGCCTGGGGCTGCTGCGCACGCTGGCGCGCGCGCTGCGGTTGTGGGGCGCCAGCGGCCTGGCCTGCGATCTGGTGGTGGTCAACAACGAGCCGGCCAGCTACCAGATGGCGCTGCAGCGCGAGATCACCGCGCTGCGCGACGGCATCGCCGTCGACAACGCCCATCAACCCGCGGCCGAACGGGCGGTGCTGCATGTGCTGCGGGCCGACGAGCTGTCGGGCGCCGAGCTGGCCACGCTGCAGGCCGTGGCCCGGGTGTGCCTGCAGGCCGACGGCCGGCCGCTGGCGCACCATGTGCAGGCCTGGGCACTGCTGCACGACGAGGCGCTGCAGGCCCGGCAGGACGTGGCCACCGTGGCGTTGGCGCCGGCCAGCATCCACGACCAAAACCACCACCACACCGGGCCGGCAGCGGCCGCACACGGCAGCTTTGCGGCCGACGGCAGTTTCGGATTTGCCGTGCATGCCCAGGCGCGCACGCCGCGGCCCTGGGTCAACGTGCTGGCCAATCCCGACTTCGGCAGCATCGTCTCCGAGGCCGGCGGCGGCCACACCTGGGCCCGCAACAGCCGGCTCAACCAGATCACCGCCTGGCGCAACGACCCGGTGGCCGACCCCTCGGCCGAGACCTTCCTGCTGCAGGATCTGCGCAGCCTGGACGTGTGGAGCCTGGCCCCCGGCGCCTGGGGCGACGCCAGCCTGACCTACCAGGTGCGCCACGCGCCGGGCCGCACCACCATCAGCCACCAGCGCGGTGATCTGCAGGTGCAGGCCAGCTGGTGCGTGGACCCGGCCAGCGCGCTCAAGCAGCTGCGCCTGCACATCACCAACACCGGCCGGCGCACCCAGCGGCTGCGCCTCACCGGCCTGGTCGACTGGCTGATGGGCGCCGCGCTCGCCGACCGCCACACGGTGCACACGGCACGCCACCGCATGTTGTTGAACGACGCCGATGCACGCAGTCTGCTGGTGCTGACCGCCACCCAGCGCGAGCCCTCGGCCGGCTTCGGCGAGGGCACCGCCTTCCTGGCGCTGACCGGTGCGACCGACCACCTGCACGACTGGACCTGCGACCGCCGCGAAACGCTGGACGCCCGCGGCCAGCCGGTGCTGCCCGACCACTGGCTGCAGGCCCAGGGCAGCGGCCTGGACCCCTGCGCGGCGCTGTCCACACGGCTGGTGCTGGCGGCCGGCGAGGCCAGCGAGCATGCGTTCCTGCTGGGTTATGCAGACAGCCCGCTGGCAGCCGTGCAGCTGGCCCAGGCCGCGGCACCGCAGGCACCGGCCGCGCGCGAGACGGCCGGCCGCACGCAGTGGGATCAGCTGTTGGGCGCCACCACCGTGCAGACCCCTGATCCGCTGTTCGACGCGCTGGTCAACCGCTGGCTGCTGTACCAGACGGTGGCCTGCCGCCTGTGGGCCAAGGCCGGCTTCTACCAGGCCGGCGGCGCCACCGGCTTCCGCGATCAGCTGCAGGACACGCTGGCCCTGGCCTGGGCGGCGCCGGCGCTGCTGCGCCAGCAGATCCTGCGCTGCGCCGCGCACCAGTTCGCTGAAGGCGACGTGCTGCACTGGTGGCACATGCCCGGTGGCGCCGGCGTGCGCACGCATTTCAGCGACGATCTGCTGTGGCTGCCGCACGCCTGCCTGCACTACCTGCAGGCCACCGACGACCAGGCCCTGCTCGACGAGGCCGTGCCCTTCATCGAGGGCCTGGTGATCCCCGAGCATGCCGAGGACATCTACGGCATCGCGCAGGTCAGCGCCGCGATTGCCAGCGTCTACGAACACGCCGCGCGCAGCATCGACCGCAGCCTGCGCGTGGGCGCCCACGGCCTGCCGCTGATGGGCAGCGGCGACTGGAACGACGGCATGAACCGCGTGGGCGCCGGCGGGCGCGGTGAATCGGTGTGGCTGGGCTGGTTCTTGTGCGATCTGGTGGCCCGCTTTGCGCCGCTGGCACGCGCGCGGGGCCAGGCCGATCGTGCGTCGACCTGGGAGGCCGCGGCCACCGGCTGGCGCGCCGCGCTGCTGGACACCGCCTGGGACGGCCAATGGTTCACCCGCGCCTACTTCGACGACGGCACGCCGCTGGGCTCACATGCCAATGCCGAGGCGCGCATCGACCTGATCGCCCAGGCCTGGGCGGTGCTCTCGGGCGCCGCGCCGCTGGACCGGCAGCGCCAGGCCATGGCCTCGGTGCAGGCCGAGCTGGCCGATGCCGAGGCCGGCGTGCTGCGGCTGCTGCATCCACCGCTGGTGCAGGCCGAGCCCAGCGCCGGCTACATCCAGGCCTACCCACCCGGCGTGCGCGAGAACGGCGGCCAGTACACCCATGCCGGCGTCTGGGCGGTGATGGCGATGGCGCGGTTGGCGCAGGCGCCGGACCTGGATCCGCAGCAGGCCGCCGCAGCGGCCGACCAGGCCTGGCGCTGGTTCACCTGGCTGAGCCCGGCCCACCGCAGCGCCGATGCGACCCAGGGGCCGGCCTACGGCCTGGAGCCTTATGCGGTGGCGGGCGACACCTACTCGCAGCCGCCCTGGGCCGGGCGCGGTGGCTGGAGCTGGTACAGCGGCGCGGCCGGCTGGCTGCACCGCGCAGCGGTCGAATCGATCTTCGGCCTGCAGTTGCAGGCCCGCACCCTGTGCTTCACGCCGGCCCTGCCCAGCCATTGGCCGCGTGCCGAACTGACGCTGCGCCGCAACGGCCGCACGCTGCGCTTCGTGCTGCTGCGTGCCAGCCCCGAGCGGGCGCTGGTCGACAGCGGACAGGCGGGCATCGGTGCGCAGCGGCTGGGCATCGGCGAGGTGCTGGACTGGTCGGCGCTGGACAGCGACCGCGTGTTTGTATTGGCGCTGCCGCCGCTGGTGGCTGAAGCGGCTGATGCGGCTGATGCGGCGGACGACGCGAAGACCTGAGCGTCCAAGCGTCCAAGGGTCCGAGGTCTCTCGGCGCCTGAGGCCCTGCGGCCCGCTCAGGTCGTGCCGGCGCCCGGGCGCGCGGCCAGCTCGGGCGGTGGCTGGTCCCAGCCCGGCCCGTGCACGGCGCTGGCGTACAGGCGCACCACCACCGAGCCCAGCACGCCGTGCAGCACGTCGCCCTGGGCGGCCCGGCGCGAGATCACGGCGCTCAGCAGGTTCTTGGCCGCCAGATCGGCCAGGCTCAACGCCACCCAATGGCCACGGTGCACCGGGTCCAGCGCCGCCAGTTCGGCCTTGATCGCGCCGATGCGGTCACTCAGCCACTGCGTGGCCGGATCGACCGCCCTGCCCTCACCCGCTGCCACCGCGGCGGCGGCAACCGGTTCGGTCACCATCGGCGTGGCGGGCGGGCCGGCCGGCGCGGCGTCGGCGCCGCTGGCGTCGTTGCGCAGCAGCGAGCGCAGGTAGGAATGGCCGTTGTCGACACCGCGCAGCCGGCTGTCGTTGGCACGTCGCTCCAGCACGTCGAGCTGGTCGCGCACGGCGGCCTCGCCGAATTCGCTGATCAGCACATCGAGTTTCGATTCGCGCACGCCCAGCGACTCGGCCCGCAGCACCAGGTGCGCATCGACCGGCGCACCATCGACGGCCTTGAGCCGGGCGGTCGGCCGACGCCGGCGCACCGCAAACTGCGCCTCCACCACCGCCCTGCCCTGCCGGTGCTCGATCAGCTCGACCTCCAGATCGGTCTCGCGGTTGATCTCGTCGATGGCGTCCTTGATGCGCTCGTTCTTGAACTTGCGCCACTCGCGCCGCTCGGATCCGGCCGGCGCCGGGCTCAGCGCATCGGCCCACCACTGCACCGGCTTGCGGCTGGTCAGGCCCGAGGGGTTGTCGCGGTAACGCGCGCAGATCTCGTACAAGGCCAGCGCGGCGTAGGTGCCCAGCTTGGCCAGGATGTCGAGGTCGATGCGCGCCCAGCGTGCGGGCTCCTTGAGCGCGGCCATCAAGGTGGGCGGGTAGGACCAGGACACCCAGTTCTCGCCGTTGCGGATCTCGATGGCCACTTCCGACAGCATCGAAAAGCCGCGCCACTTCACGCCTTCACCGGGCGCGGTGGATTCCCAGTCGACTTCCAGGCCGCGCATCTCGCGCAGGTAGCGCTTGGCCGCGGTGCGGTCTTCGCCGCTCGAGCCGGTGGTGCGCAGGATGGCCGGCAGCGGCGCCTCGAACATGAAATCGGCCGGCGGCATGCTGCCCATCGCCTGCAGGCGCGACTGGGCCACCTGCAACAAGGCGTTGTAGATGCGCCGGCCGGTCAGCGTCACCCGTTTGGCCCGCGGTACCAGCACAATCATCTCGTGCGGCTTGCGCAGCTCGGTGCCGTCGCCGCCGGACGACGGCCCGGGGTCGGGGCGCATTGGCAAGGATGAGCTGTCCATGGCGCATCATATGTCCAACATCGATTGGACGAGAAAGCCTCAATCCATCGTCATCAAGGCCGGGTAAAGCCAGGACACTCGCCGCCATGAACACCCAAGCGCGACGGGTAAAACACGGACAGTTGGTGCCAGCGGGCTGGATTGTGCCCCGCCGATCGGCCCGAGCCGGCCGCCAAGACCGCCAGGAGTGCCCTGGTCACTTGTCCACAGGCGGCAAAACCGGGGCAGCCAGCCGATCGTGGCCCGGCGGTTAGGGCCCGGACAGCCGGCGGTTAAATCGGGGACGGAAGCGGGTAAGCGCGGGACAGTTGCGGGTAAAACCTGGACGTTCACGGTACAAATTTGATCCTATGTCGTTGATACCAAAGGATCTTTCGACTTGTCCACAGTGCGCTAATCTCTTTAAGTTGATAGACCCTTTTTAAAAGATCCCGAGCGACGAGATGTGCAGCTCAGGCCCAACCCGGAAAAGCCGGCCGCCTGGCGTGCATCGGACGGCACGTCGAGCGAAAGCAGCAGGTTGCATCGATTTTCAGGCTGACCACCGCATAATCGCGTGTCACCTGAATGATGAGGACCCTGCGCCATGGACACGAAGAAGCCTACCGGCACCGACCCGCTACGCGCGGTTACCGCACCGATCAGGCGCCAATCGCTGGCCGACATCGAGCTGCAGGCCGCCCGCATCGCCGCGATGATGAGCACGATCCGCGCGACGATGTTGTCGCCGGCTTCGGTGAAGACCGCACCGACCGTCAGCGCCGCGCAACTGGCCGGGCTGTGCGGCGTGGACAAGAGCCGCATCGCCTACCGCCTGACCCGCGGTGATCTGCCTGAGGGCACGATGGCGGGCAACCGGCGCGAGTGGACCATGGCCGACGCGCGCACCTGGGTCAAGGCTTTCAGAACGCCGCACCTGCGCCCGGCGCAGGCGGCCGGCACCACCATCACGGTGGCCAATTTCAAGGGCGGTGTGGCCAAGACGACCTCGGCGGTGACGCTGGCCCAGGGCTTGTCGATGCGTGGGCACCGCGTGCTGGTGGTCGATCTGGACCCGCAAGGCTCGGCCACCACCTTGTTCGGGGTCTTGCCCGATGCCGAGGTCGAGCCCGAGCACACCGCCATGCTGCTGTTCGCCGGCACCCAGGACGACCTGAGCTACGCCATCCGGCCCAGCTACTGGCCGGGCATCGACCTGGTGTGCGCTGCGCCGCTGCTGTTCGGTGCCGAATTTGCGCTGCCGGCGCGCCAGACCCGCGACCCCGGCTTCGAGTTCTGGCGCTGCCTGGACCGGGGCCTCGACCAGGCCCGCGCCGACTACGACGTGATCGTCATCGACACCCCCCCTGCCCTGTCCTACGTGACGATCAACGCGCTGATGGCCGCCGACGGCGTGATCATGCCGCTGCCGCCGTCGGCGCTGGATTTCGCCTCGTCGGCGCAGTTCTGGGATTTGTTCAGCGACCTGTGCAACCAACTGATCCGCAGCCGCGGCCAGGACAAGACCTTCGAGTTCATCGACGTGCTGCTGTCGCGGGTGGAGTCGTCGGACGCGGCCAGTTCGGTGGTGCGCCAATGGGTGCTGGAGGGTTATACCGAGAAGGTGCTGCCCATCGAGATCCCCAAGACCTCGGTCACCGCCACCGCGTCGGCCGAATTCGGCACGGTCTATGACCTGCCCCGCGGTGCGATGAACGCCAAGACCTTTGCCCGCGCCCGCGATGCCTACGACCGCATGTGCGAGCTGATCGAGCAGCAGATCGTCGCGGTGTGGGCCATGCAGGTTGAACAACTGGGAGCTTGAGATGGCCAGCAGCAAACTCTCCGCCAAGGCGGCCCGACTGGACTTCAGCAGCCTGCCGGGCTCGGGCCTGCCTGCCCTGCCGCCGGTGCCACCGGTGTCATTTGCCGAAGGCGGCATGCGGCCCAAGACTGCGCCGGGCGCGATGATGGCTTATGCCAACGACGCGCGATCGGAGCTGATGCGCGAGAACGACCTGCTGCGCGGCAAGGCCGCCGAGTCGGCGCATCTGCAGGGCCGGCTCGACGATGCGCTGGGTGAGCTGCAGCAATGGGAGGGTGCCAAGGCCGCGCGCCTGATCGACCCGACGCTGGTGGAGCCAAGCCGCTTTGCCAACCGCCACGAGCTGAACTACGCCGGGCCCGAGTTTGCGGCGCTGCGCGCCGAGATCGAGAGCGCTGGCGGCAACGTGCAGCCCATCAAGCTGCGCAGCGTGGCTGCGGCGGCTGGTGGTCAACCGCGCTACGAAGTGGTGTTCGGACACCGGCGCCACCGCGCCTGTCTGGAGCTGGGCTTGCCGGTGCTGGCGGTGATCGACAACCTGGACGACCGCGCGCTGTTCGTCGAGATGGACCGCGAGAACCGGGCGCGCAAGGATCTGTCGGCCTGGGAGCAGGGGATGATGTACCGGCGCGCGCTGCAGCAGGGGCTGTTCCCGTCCAACCGCAAGCTGGCGGAGGCGCTCGGCGTCGACCTCAGTGCGCTGGGCAAGGCCCTGGCCCTGGCCGATCTGCCCGAGCCGTTGGTGCGCGCCTTTGCCTCGCCGCTGGGGCTGCAGTTTCGCTGGGCCAAACCGCTGGCAGCTGCGCTGCAAAGCCAGGGTGATGCGGTGCTGCGGCGGGCTGCCGAATTGGCGCAACAGCCGCTCGACCGCAAGCCGAAGGCGGTTTTTGACGCCTTGATGGCCGCCGCGGGGCAGGGGGTGGAACGGTTCCCCCCCCTGCAGACGTCCCCGCCGATCGGGTTGCGCCTCGACGGCGCGGCGGCGGGCGAGGTGTCGGTGGGCCAGGGCGGTGAGGTCAGGGTGCGCATCGAGGCCGGTCTGTTGGCGGTCGATCGGCTGGCGGAGCTGGCCCGGTTGATCGACGGTTTTTTGCGCGACGGCGCGAAATCCAAGACCTGACCCCAGCCTGCCGGGTGGACGGGCAGGGGGGTGGAACCGTTCCACCCCCAGCCCCACCCATCTTCACGGCAGCCGCCACCGCCGGCGCTGCGCTTGAATCGGCACTTCAACGGTGGCTGACGATCCAGCCCGCATCGTCAGCCCAAGGCCTTTTCCATCTCGTCGCTGATGCGCGCCATCGCTGCCGGGCTGTAGCGCGCGGTGGTGCGGGTGTCCGCGTGGCCCAGCCACTGCGCCACCACGGCCAGCGATGCACCGCGCTCCAGCGCCCGTGTGCCGCAACGGTGGCGCAGCCAGTGCGGGCTGGCGCGCGCCGCCGCCACCTTGTCGGGCCAGGGCAGGCCCGAACCCTCGATGGCCTTGTTCAGCCAGGTTTTCATCGAGCCGTACAGGGATCGGTAGGTCAGTGCCACATCCGAGGTCTTCACGCTGGCCAACAGCGGCAATGCCGGTCGAGATTCGATGGCGCCCAGATCCAGCCCGCGCGCGGCCAGGTACCGGGTCAATGCCCGTCGGGCTTGCCCGACCACCGCAATCACGCGTTGCTGCCGGCCCTTGCCCGGCACCTGACACTGCAGCCGGCCGTCCAGCCACCGCAGGTCGCCCAGCCGCGCCTCCAGCAACTCGGTGGCCCGCAGGCCGGTGGCTTCGACGAACTGCAGCAGGAACACCATGCGCTCGGCCGCCGGTGATTCGCCCGCCAGGCGGTCCAGGCTGGCGCAGATGGCCTGCCATGCCAACGGCGACATCACCCGGCTGGCGCCTGCAGCGGGGTCGGGCAGGGGGTCGGTTCGACGCTCGACCGGCGGCCACGGATGGTGCGGTAGGTAGCGGGCCGTCACCAGCCACGCCAGGCACGAGCGCACGATGGCAACGGCCTGGCGCTGGCTGCGCCCGCACAGCGGGCCGGCAAAGGGCGCCCAGGCGTCGTGACCCAGCGGCGCGGTGCGCCGGGCCGACCAGTCGGCGGGCACGTCTTGCAGCAAGGCCTGGTAGGCGCGGCCGTCGGCGGCGGAGCAGGTGCCGAGGCTGCGGCCGCGCAGGTCCAGGAAGAGCAGGAAACGGGCAAGCTCGCGACGGTAGGCCTTCTCGGTGGCGCTGCTGCCGGCGCGCGCCCGGATCCAGGCGCGCACGGCCAGCGCATCGGTCTGCAGATCACCGGCGACCAACTGGTCGATGGGGGCATCGAGCGGCGCGGGTGATTGGGGCTGCCCACCGGCGGTGGCCGCGGCGGCGGTGTCGGGCGCGCCAGAACGGCCGGAACGGCCGGAAAGGTCAGAAAGTTCAGGCCGGCCAGCCGCCGCTGGGGCCAGTGCCGCCGCCAGCGACTGGCCGCGCCGGGCCAGCGGCGGGTTGCGTGAGGGGGCCACGGATCCCGGGATCAGTTGTTCCAGCCGATGCGCCAGGCGGGTGGCCTTGCCCACGCCGATCGCCGGAATATGCCGCCACCAGCGCCCGCCGGTGCGCACCCGGGCTTGCAGGTCCGACAGCAGCAACACACCGCTGGCCATCAAAGGCTTGCAAAGGTGCGCCGGGAACCAGGCATCCAGCCGGTGGTGGGGCAGGGCGGGCTCGACGGCCGTCTGCGCCAAGCTTTGCAGCAATGCCAGTTGCTGGCTGCGCAAACGGCCCTGGCGTTGCGCCCGGCGGTCGGCTGGAAAGGCCTCGGCGTAGTGCAGCAGCAGGTCGGCCTGGCTGAAGCCGTCCATCGCCTGCTCGTGGGCCCATTCGTCGAGGGACTGCGCGGGCGGCTGGGCCTGTTGGGGCCGCATCGTCAGCCCGATCAGCCGCCAGCGGGCATCACCCTGTCGGCGGGCGAGGGCGCGCACCTGGTCCACCGTGGTGTTGTGCAATTGGCGCAGCGCCGCTGCGCCGTCGACCTTGTCGTGGCCCAGGTAGCGGGCAGCCGCCTGCTGCTGCGCAACGCCTTCGGCCAGCGCGCGCAGGTAGGCCAGATGGTGGGCGCCGACCTGGGTGGTCGGCGGTGTTGCCTGCAGAGTCGCCTGCGCGCCGTAAGTGCGTGTGGCCATTCGAATGTGCAGGCGTTTGAGGTGGCAGAGGGAAATTTGCGATGTATTTTTGCACATCAGATAAAAGCTATTATCTGATGATCATTGCGGCCGGGTGGCCGGGTGGCCGGGTGGCCGGGTGGCCGGGTGGCCGGGTGGCCGGGTGGACCGCGCCCGCGCGCCAGCGGCAGCCCCGTCGTCAGTCCGGCGCGATGTAGACCAGCACCTTGAGCGACCGCTGCGCCGAGATATCGTCGAATGCCGCCGGGTTGGGCAGGCGCTGTTCAAAGCGCAACGCGGGCGCCAGCGCCGTCATCTGGTCCTGAAGGAACTCGACCCCCAGTTCGGGCGCGTTCAGGCACAGCAACGCCCGCCCGCCGGGCGCCAGCAGATCGGGCAGCCGGCGCATCAGGCGCGCGTAATCCTTGCCGGCCACGAAGCTGCCTTTCTGGTAGCTGGGTGGATCGAGGATGACCAGGTCGTAGGGGCCGCTGCGCGACACCTTGCCCCAGGAGCTGAAGATGTCGTGGGCCATGAAGCTGGCCCCGGCGGTGAGGCCGTTGAGCCGGTGGTTCTGCTGCCCGATGGCCAGCGCGCCGTGGCTCATGTCCATGTTGATCACCTGCCGCGCGCCCGCCTGCAGGGCCACCACCGAGAAGGCGCAGGTGTAGGCAAACAGGTTCAGCACCTTCAAGCCCGGGTGCGCTGCCGCATGCGCACGCACCCACCGCCGGCCCTCGGCCATGTCCAGGAACAGGCCGTGGTTCTGGCCCTTCAGCAGGTGCAGCCGGTAGCGCGCGCCTTGCTCGGTCACCACCTGCGGCTCGGGCACGCTGCCGGCCATCAGCCGGGTCTCGGTGCGGCCTTCGTGGCGGCACTGATGGACCCAGTTCAGCGGCTGATCGGGTGCCAGCTGCTGCAGGCGTTGGGTCAGCGCCATGTGCACGCGCGCCAATGCCTCATCGGGCACCGGTTGAAAGCTGGTCAGCAGCCACACCGGCGGGAAGGCGTCCAGCGCCCAGTGCTCGCAGCCCGGGTGCAGCCCGCCGCGGCCGTGGAAGATGCGCTGGGCATCGTGGGGCAGGTCCATCGTGGTGATGGCGTTCAACAGGGCTTGCATGGCAAAGGCGTTCGTGGGCTGGGCAGCGCGCAGTGTCGGGCAGGGCGCGGCGCCGGGCCGTGCTGTGGTGGGTCTGTTGGCGTGCCGGTCACCCGTCGCGCGGGTGGCGCAACCGCAGCGCAGCGCCACTTCCGGCGCAGCGGGCCGTACTTGTCCACCGATTTTGTGGACAAGCCTGTGGACAAACCCTGGCGATGGCCGCGCAGGCCGCGCCGTTGCTCGCTGTCAAGTGCCCTGCCCGGCGGCCGGGCAGGCCGGCTAAAAAATGCCGCGCCGCCGGGCCAGCGCGCTGGCGCCAGGCTAGGGCGCCGGCGTGGCGCCGTCACGAGGGCGCCGCCGCATCAGGCGGTAGGCCGCCGGGATGACGAACATCGACAACAAAGGCGCGCTGAGCATGCCGCCCACCATCGGCGCGGCGATGCGTTGCATCAGCTCGCTGCCCGTGCCGGTGCCCCAGAACAGTGGCAGCAGGCCGGCCACGATGACCGCCACCGTCATCGCCTTGGGGCGCACCCGCAGCACGGCGCCATCGCGGATGGCGTCGAGCAGATCGGCGTCGCTGTCGTGGCCTTCGTCGAGCTTCTTCTGCCAGGCCTGCTTGAGGTACAGCAGCATGATCACGCCGAACTCGGCCGCCACCCCGGCCAGCGCGATGAAGCCCACCGCGCTGGCCACCGACAGGTGGTGCCCCAGCGCCCACAGCAGCCACACGCCGCCCAGCAGCGCAAAGGGCAGCGTCGACATCAGCAGCGCTGCTTCGTCCAGGCGCCCGAAGGTGAGGTACAGCAGCACGAAGATGATCAGCAGCGTGAAGGGCACCACCAGCTTGAGCTTGGCCGTGGCGCGTTCGAGAAACTCGAACTGCCCCGACCAGCTGACCGAATAACCGGCGGGCAGCGGCACCTGCTCGGCCACCGCGTGCTGCATGGCCAGCACCGCACCGCGCAGATCGCGGCCGCGGATGTCCACATAGACGAAGCCGGCGAGCCGTGCGTTTTCGCTGCGCAGCATCGGCGGGCCATCGCTGAAGCGCAGCGTGGCCACGTCGCCCAGCACCAGGCGCTGGCCACGCGGGGTGACGATGGGCAGGGCGCGCAGGCGGGTCATCGAATCACGCAGCGCGCGCGGATAGCGCAGGTTGATCGGGAAGCGCTGCAGCCCTTCCACGGTCTCGCCGATGTTCATGCCACCCACGGCGCCGGCCACCACCGCCTGCACGTCGGCGATGTTCAGGCCGTAGCGGGCGGCGGCATCGCGCTGGATGTCGACGTCGATGTAGCGCCCGCCGGTCAGGCGCTCGGCAAAGGCGCTGGAGACGCCCGCCACGTTCTTCACCGCCTGCTCGACCTGGCCGGTCAGGCGGTCGATGGTGGCCAGATCGGGCCCCGCCACCTTCACGCCCACCGGGCTCTTGATGCCGGTGGCCAGCATGTCGATGCGGTTGCGGATGGGCGGCACCCAGATGTTCGACAGCCCCGGCACCCGCACGATGCGGTCCAGTTCCTCCACCAGCCGGTCGGGTGTCATGCCCGCCCGCCACTGGTCGCGCGGCTTGAACTGGATGGTGGTCTCGAACATCTCCAGCGGTGCCGGATCGGTGGCGCTCTCGGCGCGGCCGGCCTTGCCGTAGACGCTCTGCACCTCGGGCAGGGTCTTGATGAGGCGATCGGTCTGCTGCAGCAGTTCGGCGGCCTTGGCCGCCGACAGGCCGGGCAGGGCGGTGGGCATGTACAGCAGGTCGCCCTCGTCCAGCGGCGGCATGAACTCGCTGCCCAGGTGCTGCAGCGGCCACAGGCTGGCCACCAGCAGCGCGCAGGCCACCACCAGCGTCAGCTTCGGCATCGTCAGCACCGCGTTCAGCAGCGGCCGGTACAGCGCGATCAGCGCACGGTTCAGCGGATTGGCCGTCTCGCTGGGGATGTGGCCACGGATCAGGTAGCCCATCAGCACCGGCACCAGCGTCACCGCCAGGCCGGCCGCCGCCGCCATGGCGTAGGTCTTGGTGAAGGCCAGCGGCGCGAACAGCCGCCCTTCCTGCGCTTCGAGCGTGAACACCGGCACGAAGCTCAAGGTGATGATCAGCAGCGAGAAGAACAGCGCCGGGCCCACCTCGACCGCCGCGTCGCCGATCACCCGCCAGCGGGTCTCGCCCTCGAGCGCCTGACCGGGATGCGCCTGGGCCCAGTGCTCCAGATGCTTGTGCGCGTTCTCGATCATCACGATGGCGGCGTCGACCATCGCGCCGATGGCGATGGCGATGCCACCCAGCGACATCACGTTGGCATGGATGCCCTGGTGCTGCATCACGATGAAGGCGGCCAGCACGCCCAGCGGCAGCGAGACGATGGCCACCAGCGCACTGCGCAGGTGGAACAGGAAGACCACGCACACCAGCGCCACCACCGCAAACTCTTCCAGCAGCTTGGCGCTGAGGTTCTTCACCGCGCGTTCGATCAGGTTCGACCGGTCGTACACCGGCACGATCTCCACGCCCTGGGGCAGGCCACGCTGCAGTTCGGCCAGCCTGGCCTTCACCGCGGCGATGGTCTGCAGCGCGTTCTTGCCCGAGCGCATCACGATCACGCCGCCCACGGCCTCGCCCTGGCCGTCCAGCTCACCGATGCCGCGGCGCATCTCGGGGCCCGTCTGGATGCGGGCCACATCGCCCAGGCGCACCGACACGCCCGCATCGGTGGTGATCAGCGGAATGGCGCGAAAGTCGTCCAGCGTCTGCAGATAACCGTTGGCACGCACGGCGTACTCGGCTTCGCCGATCTCGATCACCGAGCCACCGGCTTCCTGGTTGGCGCGGGCCACCGCGCTGCTCACCGTGCCCAGCGCGATGCGGTAGGCGGCCAGCTTGTCGGGGTCGAGCACGATCTGGTACTGGCGCACCATGCCGCCGATGCTGGCCACCTCGGCCACGTCGGGCACGGTCTTCAGCTCAAAGCGCAGGTACCAGTCCTGCAGCGCGCGCAGCTGCGCCAGATCGTGGCCGCCGCTGCGGTCGACCAGCGCGTACTGGTAGATCCAGCCCACGCCGGTGGCATCGGGGCCGATCGACGACTTGGCTGCGGCGGGCAGGCGCGACTGGACCTGGTTGAGGTACTCGAGCACCCGCGAGCGGGCCCAGTACAGATCGACGCCGTCGTCGAAGATGACGTAGACGAAGCTGTCGCCGAACATCGAGAAGCCGCGCACCGCCTTGGCGCCCGGCACCGACAACATGGTGGTCGTCAGCGGGTAGGTGACCTGGTTCTCGACGATCTGCGGCGCCTGCCCCGGCCAGCTGGTGCGGATGATCACCTGCGTGTCCGACAGGTCGGGCAGGGCGTCCAGCGGCGTGCGCATCAGCGCCACCACGCCCCAGGCGCTGAGCAGCGCACACGCCAGCAGCACCAGAAAGCGGTTGCGCAGGCTCCAGCGGATGAGGGCGGCGATCACTTGGCGGCTCCCGGCGCGGTGCGTTGCAGGCGGGTGATCTGCGGCAGGTCGCCGTCCTGCAGGTGGAACTCGACCTCGACCTGCTCGCCCGCGGCCAGGCCGCGTGGGCGCTGCCCGGCCGGTGGCAGCTGGAAGTCCATCACCATCTGCGGCCACTTCAGCGCCGGGATCGGCGGGTGGTCCAGCGTGACCCTGTCAGCGTCGATCGCCTGGATGCGCGCGGCCGTGCGGTGGGTGGCCACGGTGGCGGCCGGCGCCGGGTTGAGCCGGGCTTGCACGCCGCTCAGGCTGGCTTCCGAATCGATCAGGAACTGGGCCGACAGCACCACGCGCTGGCCGGCGGCCAGGCCCGCCAGCACCTCGGTCTGGCCCTGCGCCTCCCTGCCCGTGGTCACGTCCACCGGGCTGAAGCGGCCTTCGGCCTCGGCCAGCATCACCACGCTGCGGCGGCCGGTGTGGATGACCGCATCGGTGGGCACCAGCAGCGTGCGGGCGCGACCGGGCTGGGCAAAGCGCAGCTGCACGAACATGCCGGGCACCAGGCGGGCGCCGGGGTTGACCAGTTCCATGCGCGCCTTCAAGGTGCGGGTGGTGGCATCGACCTCGGGCAGCAGCGCCTGCACCCGGCCGGTGAACTGCTGGCCGGGGGCGGCGGGGCTGGTGGCGATCACCCGCGTGCCGGGCTTGAGCAGCGCGGCCTGGCTCTCGGGCACCTGTCCCTCGGCCCAGACCGTGCCGGTGCCCTGCAGGCGCAGGATCGGCATGCCGGGCATCACGGTGGCGCCTTCGCGCACCATCAGCTCGGTGACCACGCCGCTGGTCGGCGCGGTCAGGATCACGCGGGCGCGCACCCGGCCTTCACGCACCACCTGGGCGATCAGTGCGTCGTCCATGCCGACCTGGCGCATGCGTGCGCGCGCAGCGTCGCGCAGCGCGTCCAGGTCGGGCCCGTTCATGCGCGCCACGGCCAGGTAGTCTTCCTGCGCGGCCACCCAGTCGGGGACGTAGAGCGCCACCAGCGGGTCGCCGGCGGCCACACGATCGAAGGTGGCGCGCACGTGCAGCTTTTCGACAAAGCCCATCGCCCGCGCGGAGATCACGTCCTGCAGGCGTTCGTTCCAAGCCACGTTGCCAACGGCGTCGACCTCGGCCGCCAGCGTGCCTTCGACCACCGGCGCGGTGCGCAAGCCCAGGTTCTGCTGCACCCGCGGGCTGATGCTGACGCCGGCGCTGTCGGCACCGCCGCCCTGGCCCCCACCCGCGTAGCGCGGCACCAGCATCATGTCCATGAACGGTGACTTGGCCGGTGCGTCGAACTGCTTGCCCGGCACCATCGGGTCGTGGTAGTTCTGAATGCGCAGGCCGGTGACGGGATCGACGTCGCCGGCCTTCAGGCCGTCGCGGATGTGGCGCCGCGTTGCGGCCTCGCCCTGAGGTATCGACCATTGCGACGGGTCGACGGGCGCCGCGGCCACGGCAGCCGGGGCCGCCATCATCGCCATGCCCTGGTTCATGCCGATCCACCAGGCCAGGCCGGCCGCGGCGCTGATCGCCGTTGCCACGGCCAGGGTGATCATCAAGGTCTTGCGGTTCATCGTGGGGCTCCTTCAGGCGCGATGGGGGTGGCGGCGGTGTTGACCACGGGCGGCTCGGGTGGGATCAGGAACTCCAGCCGGGCCCACAGCCGGGCGGTCTGGCGTTCCAGCGCGATGCGTTCCATCTGCAGCGCCAGTGCCGCGCGCCGGGCGCCGAGCACCGCCGACAGCGGCGCGCCAGCGCCCCGGTAGGCGGCCAGGGCGGCGTCGATACGCTGCTGCGCCAGCGGCGCGCGATCGCGGTCGAGCAGCGCCAGCCGCGCCAGGCCGGCCTGCCAGGCCGCGATCCACGACTCGGTCTGGGCCAGGTGCTCGCGCGCCAGTTCCTCGCGATCGGCGCGCAGCGCTTGGGCCTGTGCGAGGC
>Ga0155495_1002_pt2 | contig 19867 bp, 20 predicted proteins | sample RifCSPhighO2_12_FD_107153 | JGI IMG/M metagenome (GOLD analysis project Ga0155495, IMG submission 107153) | Burkholderiales bacterium RIFCSPHIGHO2_12_FULL_69_20
GCTTTCGCGCCATCGACGTGAAGGTGGCGGCCACCGCGCCCTATGCTGCCGTCACTTGGGAGTCAGGCCCGCTGAGCATCGACGGCAGCGTACGCTACGACAAGCAGCGCGGCACCGGCACCCAGCGCTTTGGCGACGCAGCCAGCGGCAACAACTGGAACCCCACGCGCACCGGCACCATCGACTACACCACCGATGCCACCTCGTACTCGCTGGGTGGCAACTACGAAGTGAGCAAGGCCATGGCCGTGTTTGCCCGCGCCAGCCACGGCGCATCGTGGAAGTCGCCCGACCGCGTGGTGTGGGACGGCGACGTCAACAGCGGCAAGGCACCGTATCCGGTCAACGAGATCGACCAGCTGGAAGCCGGCGTCAAGTACCGCGGCAAGGGCCTGTCGGCCTTCGTCACCGCCTTCTTCGCCAAGACCAAGGAAGGTGCCGGCTACGAGCTGACCACCCAGACGGTGAAGAGCAACTCGTACGAGTCCAAGGGCGTCGAGGCCGAGGTGGCGCTTAGCTTTGGCGACCTGCGCTTGACCGGCGGTGCCACAGTGACCGACGCATCGATCACCTCGGGCGCCAACAACGGCAAGACCCCACGCCGCCAAGCCAAGCTGGTCTACCAGCTGTCGCCCAGCTACAGCATCGGCGCGCTCGAGATCGGCGCGTCGGTGGTCGGCACGACCAAGTCCTATGCACAGGACGACAACGTGGTGGTGCTGCCGGGCTTTGCCACGGTGAGTGCCTACGCCAACTACGAGTTCGCGCAGAACACGGTGGTGTCGCTCGGGGCGAACAACCTGTTCAACACGCTGGGCTACACCGAAGCCGAAGGTCAGAACAACCTGGGCAACAACCCGCTGTACATCGCCCGCGCGGTGAACGGCCGCAGTCTCAAGCTGTCGCTGAAGCACAGTTTCTGATCGCGCACGCGCCACCGCGCGCGCTGACGGGGAGCCTGCGGGCTCCCCGCCTGCTTTGGGGTACCCGTGCGTGGCTCATGCCGACTTGTGGTGTTGCACCGTACACGCGCTCGAACGGTTCGCCGCATGGCGCTCTGGCATGATGCGCTGCCTGTCCATCGGCCCCGCCTGGCCCACCGGATTTGTTCTCGCCGCCGACACCCGATGCCGCGCCCCCAGCCTCCCGCCGCGCCTCCAGCCCCTGTCCCCCCCCGCCCGTCCAAGGTGCAGATGGCCGACATCGCCCGGCTGGCCGGCGTGTCGGTGTCCACCGTCTCGCGCGCGCTGGCCGGCAGCACGCTGGTCAACGCCGAGACGCGCGAGCGCATCGCCGAGCTGGCCCGCTCGCTGAAGTACAGCATCAACGTCGGCGCGCAAAACCTGCGCCTGGGCCACAACAACACCGTGGCGGTGATCGTGCCCTACGACCCGCAGACGCGCCAGCACCTGTCCGACCCCTTCTTCCTCAGCCTGATCGGCAGCCTGGCCGACGCACTGACCGAGCGCGGCCACGACATGCTGCTGACCCGCGTCGACGCCGACCGGCTGGACCAGGCCGCCGGCCTCTACCACACCGGCCGGGCCATGGGCATCGTGCTGGTGGGCCAGTGGCACCACCACGACCAGCTCAACGCGATGGCGGTGCAGGGCGTGCCCTTCGTGGTGTGGGGCGCGCAGCTGCCGCAGCAACTGTATGCCACCGTGGGCGGCGACAACCGCGCCGGCGGGCGGCTGGCCACCGCCCACCTGCTGGCCAGCGGCGCGCGGCGGGTGCTGTTCATGGGCGACCCCGAGCTGCCCGAGATCGGCCTGCGCCTGCAAGGCTATGCCGATGCCCACGCCCAGGCCGGCGTGCCGGCCGATGCGCAGCTGGTGCGGCCCGTGCCCTTCGTCACCGAAGCGATCCAGCAGGAGGTGCGCTCGCTGCGCGAGCGCCACATCGGCTTCGATGCGGTGTTCGCCGCCAGCGACCTGATGGCCATGACGGTGATCAGTGCGCTGCGCCAGGCCGGCCTGCACCTGCCCGAGGACGTGCGCGTGGTGGGCTATGACGACATCGCGCTGGCGGCGCACTTCCACCCATCGCTGAGCACCGTGCGCCAGCCGATCGACACGGCCGGCCAGGCGCTGGTGCGCTCGCTGCTGTCGCAGTTGGCCGGCGAGCGGGTGCAATCGATCCTGCTCGATACCGAGCTGGTGGTGCGCGACAGCAGCCGCGCCGCCGCGGCATCGGCCCCCTGCGCCGCCTGATGTCGGGCTTCATGCCGAAGTTCACGTCGATCTCGCATGGCGCCGCCTCGGCAAGGCCGCGCGCCGGCCGCCGCGCCAGCCCGGCTTGGCTACTGGCCCTGGCCCTGCTGCTGACCGGCCCCCCGCTGGCGGTGCAGGCCGCCGCCGCGCGTGAACGGCCGCTCGTCAGGAAGCCGGTCGCCAAGAAACCGGCCCCCACGGGCCAACGCAAGGCGGCGCCGAACAAGCCGGTGCGCAGCGACCACGAGCCCGACCTCGTCACCTACGGCCGGCGCGACGACGCGATGCAGCTGGCCGACACGCTGGCCGAGCGCCACGGCCTGGACGCCGACTGGACCCGCGCCCAGCTGGCCCAGGCGCGCTACCTGCCGGTGGTCGCCCGGCTGATCATGCCGCCGCCGGCCGGCACGGCCAAGAACTGGGCGGCCTACCGGGCGCGCTTCATCGAACCCGAACGGGTGCGCGCCGGCATCGCTTTCTGGGACGCGCAAGCGCGCTGGCTGGACGCTGCAGAGCAACGTTATGGCGTGCCGGCCTCGGTGGTGGTGGGCATCGTCGGCGTGGAGACCTTCTATGGCCGCGTGACCGGCAACTTCCGTGTGCTGGACGCGCTGGCCACGCTGAGCCTGGACTTTCCCAAAGGCCGCAAGGACCGCAGCGAGTTCTTCCGCGACGAACTGGGCCAGTTCCTGCGGCTGGCCGCCACCGAGCAGCTGGCAACCACCGCGGTCAAGGGCTCGTTCGCCGGCGCCATCGGGCTGGGCCAGTTCATGCCCGGCAGCATCAACCGCTTCGCGGTGGATTTCGACGGCGATGGCCACATCGACATGGCCAACGACCCTGCCGACGTGATCGGCAGCGTGGCGCATTACCTGGCCGAGCATGGCTGGCAGCGTGGCCTGCCCACGCACCACGCGATCAAGCCGCCGGTGGACACGGCCGACCGCGCCGCGCTGCTGGCACCCGACATCCTGCCCAGCTTCACTCCCGCGCAGATGGCCGGGCGCGGTGCCGCGCTCGACGAGGCCGGTGCCGCCGGGGCTGGCCCGCTGGCGCTGGTCGAACTGCAGAACGGCGACGCCGCGCCCAGCTACATCGCCGGCACGCAGAATTTCTATGCGGTGACGCGCTACAACTGGTCGAGCTATTACGCGCTGGCGGTCATCGAGCTGGGGCAGGCGGTGGCGTCGGCACGCGCCGCCTCACGCTGAGCCCGGACCGAGCGAGCCCGCTGCGGGCTCGCGAGTGCCTGGCGAAGGATCTGCCCGCATGCTTGCGGGCAAACTCTTGAGCCCGGACCGAGCGAGCCCACTGCGGGCTCGTGAGTGCTCAGGCGTTGGATCTGCCCGCATGCTTGCGGGCAAGCTCATGAGGTCCGGCGACGCAGCCCCAGCGCCAGCAGCGTCAGCACGCAGATCACCGCCCCGACGATGAAGGTCCAGCCGGCGCCCCAGCGGTCCCACACCGCGCCGGCCAGCAGACTGGCCAGCAGCAGCGCCACACCGCTGACCAGGTTGAACAGGCCGTAGGCCGTGCCGCGCAACTCGGCCGGCGCGGTGTCGGCCACCATCGTGGCCAGCAGGCCCTGGGTCATGCCCATGTGCACGCCCCACAGTGCCACGCCGGCCAGCACCACCGCCCAGTGCACGCTGGCGGCCAGCACCAGGTCGGCAGCGATCAGCATCAAGAGGCCCAGCACCAGCAGCGTGCGGTGGTCCATGCGGTCGGCCAGGCGGCCGAAGGGGTAGGCCGACACCGCGTACACCGCGTTCATCGCCACCATCACCAGCGGCACCGCCGCCAGCGGGATGCCGGTCTGCTGGGCGCGCAGCACCAGGAAGGCTTCGCTGAAACGCGCCAGCGTGAACAGCCCGCCCACGATCACCACCCACCAGTAGGCCGGCGGCAGCCGGCGCAGCGCGGCGCGCGATATCGGGTTGGTGCGCCGCAGCGCGGGCTGCGCCGGCGGCGGCTCCTTCACACCCCACCCCAGCAGCGCCACCGAGGCCAGGCCGGGGATCACCGCCACCCAGAAGATGGCGCGAAAGTCGTTGGCCCACAGCAGCATCAGCGCGGCGGCGATCAGCGGTCCGGCGAAGGCGCCCACCGTGTCGAGCGACTGGCGCAGGCCGAAGGCCGCGCCGCGCTGGTCGGGCGGCGCGATGTCGGCCACCAGCGCGTCGCGCGGCGCACCGCGGATGCCCTTGCCGACGCGGTCGATCAGCCGCGCCGTCACCACTGCACCCAGCCCGCCGGCCAGCGCGAACAGCGGCTTGCTCAGGGCCCCCAGCGCATAGCCGAGCAGGGCCAGGCCCTTGCGCCGACCGAGCCAGTCGCTGAGCGCGCCGGAGAACACCTTGACCACCAGCGCGGTGGCTTCGGCCAGGCCTTCGATCAGCCCCACCGCCAGCGCACTGGCGCCCAGCGTGCCAACCATGAACAGCGGCAGCAGGCTGTGGATCATCTCGGACGAGATGTCCATCAGCAGGCTGACGAAGCCCAGCACCCAGATGCCGGCCGGAAGCGCGGCGCGCGGCGGGCGGGGCGCTGCGTCGGGCGGCGGTGCAGGCGGCATGCTGTGTCCAGGCGCTTGCCGGCGCGGCGTGGATCAGTGCGCGCTTGCGCCGCCGCGCAGGCGCTGCACCACCATCACCGCGCCCAGCACCAGCGCGCCGGCCACGACGCCCACCACGGCGTCGGCCAGCAGCGGCAGCAAGGTCGCCATCAGCGCCCCAGCGCCCGCGGTGAGCGACTCGATCGCGTGGTGGATCGGCGCGATGCCATGCGTGAGGATGCCGCCGCCCACCAGGAACATCGCCGCCGTGCCCACCACCGACAGGCCCTTCATCAGCCACGGCGCGCCCACCAGCAGGCCGCGGCCCAGCGCCTGCTGCGCGGCGCCCGCCCGGCCGGTGAGCCACAGCCCGGCGTCGTCGAGCTTGACGATGCCGGCCACCAGGCCGTAGACGCCCACCGTCATCACCAGCGCGATGCCGGCCAGCACGGTGAACTGCTGCAGGAAGGGCGCGCTGGCCACGGTGCCCAGCGTGATGGCCACGATCTCGGCCGAGAGCACGAAGTCGGTGCGCACTGCGCCCTTGATCTTGTCCTTCTCCAGTGCCACCAGGTCGATGTTCGGATCGGCCAGCGCCTGCACCAGCGCCTCGCGCTGGGCGGCATCGTCGGCCGCGCTGTGCATGAACTTGTGCGCCAGCTTCTCGAAGCCTTCGAAGCACAGGTAGGCGCCACCCACCATCAGCAGCGGCGTGATCAGCCACGGTGCCACCGCGCTGATGGCCAGCGCCGCCGGCACCAGGATGACCTTGTTGAGCAGCGAGCCCCGGGCCACTGCCCACACCACCGGCAGCTCGCGGTCGGCGTTGACGCCGGTGACCTGCTGCGCATTGAGCGCCAGATCGTCGCCCAGCACGCCGGCGGTCTTCTTGGCCGCCACCTTGGTCATGGTGGCCACGTCATCGAGCACGCTGGCGATGTCGTCGAGCAGGGCAAGCAGGCTGGTGGCCATGGGCGGGGCAGTTCAGGCAGGCGCCACGATGGGCAGGGCCACCATGCTATCCGCCCGCCACTGGGCGGCTCGGTGCGCCAGCGCCCGCATCGGCCGCCGGCTCAGCCACAACGCTCAAGGCTTGTCGGCGATGCGGCGATTGATCTCGACCAGCCGGTCGTTGTAGTCCAGGATGGTGCGCTGGCACTGCACGATCATCTCGGCCAGCAGCCGGTCGTGCGCGGCGCAATCGCGCAGCGCCTTGCGATCGAGCTGGTGCAGCTGCAGCACCTCGCCATAAGTGGCGCCGTTGGCGATGGCCTGCGGCGCCTGGCAACGCCGGGCCAGCTGCTCGGCCGACACGGGGCAGTTGATCGGCGCGACCACCACCGGCAGCGTGGGTGCGCAGCCGGCGAGTGTGTGCAGACCAGCGAGCCAGCCGGCTGACAGCGCGGCCCGGCGGACGAACGAAGCTTGAAGGATGCGGCGGGCCATGCTCAGCTTCCTTGCAGCGGTGACAGCAGCGGCGCGGGCACCGGCAGCTTCGAGCATTCGAAGCCGGCAATCTGCGTCTCCTTGTCGGCCACCTCCTGCTTCAGCCGCGTATTCTCGGCCAGCAGGCGTTGCCGCTCTTCGGCCGAGGTGCCGGTATCCTGGAGCCGGGCCTCGTTGCGGCGGATGGTGGCCTGGCCGCCGTCGCGCGCACGGCCCAGCGCGGTGATGGTCTTGTCGCGCTGGGCCAGTGCGCCGGTCAACTCGTCCTTGACCTTGACATGCTCGGCATCGCGCTGCTGCTGGCCCTGCTGAAACTCGTTGGTCAAACGCGCCAGGCTTTGCTTGAGGTCGCGGTCGAGCTTGTCGCGCTCGGCGATGGCCTGCTCGCCCACCGCCTTGGCCTTGTCCAGCGCCTGGATCGCGTCACGCCCCTTCCAAGAGCCGCCGTACCAACCGGCCCCACCGGCCAGCGCCATGATGATCAGGTAGATCAGGTTCTGCATGCGATCCTCGCCGTCTGGTTCAGCGTCGTGCATGCTGACACGATTTGCCAGGGGCGGCTATGCCCGCCACCCCCCACGAACCACCGCCCGCCCGCCCGCCAAGCTAGCGCGACAGCGCCAGCTTCAGCCCGAAGCCCACCAGCAGCGTGCCGGCCAGCCGGTTGAGCCAGCGCACCGCCACAGGGCTGGCGCGCAGCCGCTCGGCAAAGTGCCAGGTCAGCCCCACCGCCAGCGCACCGTACAGAAACGTGAGCACCGCCACCGTGGCCGCCATGAAGCCGAAGGTCAGCAGCCCCTGGTGGCGCGCCGGGTCGACGAACAGCGGAAAGAAGGCCATGTAGAAGACGATGGCCTTGGGGTTGAGCAGCGTGATCGTCAGCGCCTGGCGGAAGTACTGGCCGGCGCGGATGTGCAGCACCGGTGCATCACCCGGCTGGGCGGTGATCATCTTCCAGCCCAGCCAGGCCAGGTAGCCGGCGCCCAGCCACTGCACGCCGGCAAACAACATCGGCGAGGCCGACAACAGCGTGGCCACGCCGGCCACCGCCAGCCACATCAGCACCTGGTCGCCGGCGATCACGCCCAGCGTGGCGGCCAGCCCGCCCAGCAACCCGCCCTTGCCGGTGGAGGTGATCAGCGCCAGGTTGCCCGGCCCCGGGATCGCCAGGAACACAATCACCGCCACCACGAAGGCCCCGTAATCCGCCACGCCGAACATGCCCGCTCCTCAACCCGAATCTGGTCGCCGATGATGCCAGCCCTGCACGGACTGTCGGGCCTGGCCGGCCACCCCCGCGAGGACGAGATCGAGTTCAGCGCCATCCGTGCGCAGGGCGCGGGTGGGCAGAACGTCAACAAGGTCAGCAATGCGGTGCACCTGCGCTACGACATCGCCGCCAGCAGCCTGCCCGAGGCGGTGAAGGCCCGGCTGCGGGCCTGGCCCGACCAGCGCATCAGCGGCGACGGCACCGTGGTGATCAAGTCGCAGGACCACCGCAGCCTGGAGCGCAACCGCGCCGACGCCGTAGAGCGGCTGCGCGAGCTGATCGAGGCCGCCGCCCATGTGCCCAAGGCGCGGCGGGCCACCAAGCCGACCAAGGGCTCGCAACGCCGGCGGGTGGAAGGCAAGGTGCAGCGCGGCCAGATCAAGGCGCTGCGCGGCAAGGTGGGTGGGCGCGGCAGCGAGTGATGCGCGCGGCCACGCGGGCGATCAGTCGGCGCCGCCGCCGTAAGGCCGCACCAGCCGCAGCCACTTGCGTGCCTTCAGGCCGTAACGGTCCTCGATGGCATCGGCACGGGCGCTGAGGATCTCGCGGTCGGGCAGCACCACCTCGCGCCCGGCCACCAGCACGGTATTGCCCTCCTTGGTGGGCGCCAGCTGCCACACCTGGTCGGCACCGAAGGCTGCCGCCACCCGCTCGGCGCTGCGCTCGAAGCTGGCGTCGCGGCCGAACAGGTTCACCGTCACCAGCCCGCCCGGCGCCAGCACGCCGCGGCAGGCACGGTAGAAGTCTTCATCGTCGAGCACCGGCGCGGCGGCGTCGTGGTCGTAGAGGTCGACGCACAGCGCGTCGGCGCTCTGCAGGTGCTCGTCCTGCAGCACCCAGCGGGCGGCATCGGCGTGCACCACCTGCAGCCGCTCGTCGTCGTCGGGCAGGTGAAACCACAGCCGGCAGGCCTGGATCACCGACGGGTTCAGCTCCACCACCGTGGTCGGCCAGCGCAGCACCTGGTGGGTGAAGCGGGTGATCGCCGCCGCGCCCAGCCCCAGCTGCACCGCGCGGCCGTGGGCCAGTGCGTCGGTGGGCCGCCACAGCAGCCAGGCCATCATGCGCTGGATGTATTCGAGCTCCAGCTTGCGCGGCGCGCGGATGCGCATGGCGCCCTGCACCCAGTCGGTGCCCAGGTGCAGGTAGCGCACGCCGTCGAATTCGCTGATCGTCGCGCCCGCCAGCAGGGTCTGGGATTTCTTCTTGGTCGTCGTCATGAGATGCCGTGGGCAGTGAACACCGCGCGCCAGGCGGTGAGTTTGCGGTCGAACGACCAGCTGGCATTGGCCGGGCTGGTGGACGGCAGGCGGTAGACCGGCACGCCCAGCGCGCCGGTGATCCGCATCGCGCGTGCCGACTCACCGCCGTTGTGGGCGATGGCCTGCAGCGCCGGCAGCCGCGCCACCAGGCCGGCCAGATCGTTGGGCTGCGCCTGCTTGATCGCGCTGTCGAGGCTGCCTTCGCGCTGACAGGCAGCGTACACGTCCCACAGACCCAGGCCGTGCGACTGCATCGCCTGCAGCCGCGCCGCATAGGGCAGGGCCAGCAGGTCGACCGCCCACAGCGCCGACAGGATGGGCCAGAAGTGGTTGCGGGCATGGCCGTAATACTGCTGCGCGCGCAGCGAGGCCACGCCCGGAAAGCTGCCCAGCACCAGCAGCCTCGTGAGCGGCCCGGCCACTGGCGCCAGGCCTTGCAGGTGCGGCGTCTTGTCGGCCGCAACGCCGGCCACTGAAGCCCCACAAGTGGGCAGGAATGCACGCTCGCCCGCGTTGTCAGGCCCGTCAAGTCCTGCAATCATCCGGCGCGCCCAGCGCGACAAGCCAGCAACAAGGACGGGAGGGTCCGACTCATGAACGTGGAAGCCATCATCAGTTTTCTCAGCACCGAGGGTGCGGATTTCGGTTTGAAGATCCTGGGCGCGATTGCCGCCTGGATTGTCGGCCGCTGGCTCATCAGCCTGGCCCTGCGCGCCCTGGGTGTGGCCTTGGAGCGGGGCAAGAAGGTCGATGCCACGCTGGCCAACTACTTGCGCTCGATCCTGAACGTGGTGCTGAACATCGTCCTGGTGCTGGCCATCCTGGACATCTTCGGCGTCAGCACCACCTCGTTCGCGGCCCTGCTGGCGGGTGCCGGCCTGGCCATCGGTGCGGCCTGGAGCGGCCTGCTGGCGCATTTTGCCGCCGGCGTCTTCATGCAGGTGCTGCGCCCGTTCAAGGTGGGTGATTTTGTGCAGGCTGGCGGTGTCACCGGCACGGTGCAGGAGATCGGCCTGTTCGGCACCACCATCATCACCCCCGACAACGTGGTGACCATCGTCGGCAACAACAAGATCTTCTCCGACAGCATCCAAAACTTCAGCACCCTGCCCCTGCGCCGGGTGGACTGCGTGGCCAAGGTGGCCAACAGCGTCGACCCACTCGACGCCATCGGCCGGCTGAAGACGGCCATCGCCGCGATCCCCAACGTGGCCATCAGCCCGGCGCCCGACGTCGAGATCCTGCAGTTCACGCCCGAGGGCCCGCTGTTGTGCGTGCGGCCGTACACCCACACCGACCACTACTGGCAGGTGTACTTCGACACCCACAAGGCGGTGGTGGCCACCTTTGGTGCCGCCGGCTACCCGCTGCCCGAGACGCCGATCGCGCCGCGCAACCGCTGACAGCCGGCCGGGATCTGCTGGCGCCGATGGCCGCTTTGCCGCGGCACGCGCCTCGCGGCCGCTGGCCGTCTGGCGCCTAGGGTCCGCCCTACCTGCACATGGGGGATGCCAGCGCCTGGCCGGTGGAAAAGATGTGATGAAAGTCTCGCCAACCCACAGAATCGATTGATCGGAGTCATTTCTCACCTGTCGGAGCGACCGCCATGAAATCCATTCTCGCCACCCTCGTCGGCGCCACGCTGCTGGCCGCCGTGCCCGCCCAGGCCGCCATCGATCTCTACCTGAACATCGACGGCATCAAGGGTGAGTCCAAGATGAAGGGCTACGAAGGTGCCATCGAGGTGCTGGCCTGGTCGTGGGGCGTGTCGAACTCGGGCCACCCCCTCTTCGGTGCGGGCAAGACCAACGTCCAGGACTTGAGCTGGACCCAGTACCTCGACAGCAGCTATCTGGATCTGTTTTCGAAACTGACCACGGGCACGGATCCCGGCAAGGCCACGCTCTACGCAGTGAAGCCCTGGGCCGGTGGCAACAGCTACAACTACTTCCAGGCGATCTTCGAGGGCAACCTCATCACCAGCATATCGACGGGGGGCTCCGGCGGTGAAGATCGCTTCACCCTCAATGCCTCGATGGCGATGACGTCGATCACCTTGCGCTACCTCCCGGATCCGAACAAGCCGACGCAGTGGGTCGAGGCTTCCTTCGATCAATCCAAGACCGCCAACCTCACTTTCAGCGGCGATCCGCAGGCCCTGCACGGCTTGAGCCTGGCGCTGGCCTCAGCCGTGCCCGAGCCCGCCAGCTGGGCCCTGATGCTGGGCGGCCTGCTGCTCACCGGCGTGGCGCTGCGTCGACGGCTGCCGAACTGACCCCGGCCAATCGTGGCCCCTTGCCTCGCACCAGCGCTGCGGGCCGCCCACCGCCATGCCGCCGCCCCTGCTGACCGTCAGCGTCAAGCTGCCGGGCCGCCGGATCAAGGTCGCCCACCCCGCGCCCGGTGGCCCAGCCCGGCCCGACGAGTTGCTGCCCTTCATGTATGCGGTAGACAATGCAGTGATCGCCGTCGGCGTAGCCCAGCAGCGCGCACAAGGCCGCACGATCACCTGCAGCAAGGGCTGCGACACCTGCTGCCGCGCACAGCCGGTGCCGGTGACGCCGGCCGAGACGCTGGCACTGACACGGCGGGTGCAGGCGATGCCGGCGGCACAGCAGGCCCGTGTACGGACGCGCTTTGCCGACGGCGTGGCCCGCCTTCGGCAAGCCGGGCTGTTCGACACCTTGATGCGCGACGAGCCCACCACCAGCCCGCAGCAGGCGCTGGCGGTCACCGCCACCTACTTCGGCCTGGGGCTGGCCTGCCCCTTCCTCGAGGACGGGGCCTGCAGCATCCACGCCGACCGGCCCTTCGTCTGCCGTCAGTACCTGGTGACGTCACCGGCAACGCTGTGCGCCGACCCGCTGAGCGCGCCGGTCGCCGTCGTGCCGATGCCGCTGCGCCCGGTGGGTGCGATGCTGAAGGCGGCCACCGCGGTGGCCGGCCGACCGCAGCTGACGGTGCCGCTGATGCTGGCGCTGGTTTATGCCGAGCGGCACCACGACGAGCTTCAGCACACCGCCGACGCGCGCAAGACGCTCACGGCCTGGCTGGAGAACCTGTGACCGCGCTGGCCGCATCGGCCGCACCCGGGATGCACCGCGCCTGGACGATCTGACCCAACCTCCCGAGAAGCCCATGACCCACCCTGCCCTGCGCCCCTTGCTGCTTGCCCTGTCGATCGCGCTGTTGCCGTACGGCGCGGCTGCGGCCACCAGCGGCTTGTACCTCGAGATCCCGTCGATCCCGGGCGAGTCCACCGATGCGGGACACCTGGGGCAGATCGACGTTGGCAGCCTGAGCTGGGGCGTGAGCGTCGCCATCGCGCGGCAGTCGGGGTCGCCACCCGTCGTCGGCAAGCCGTCGGTCCAGGACTTGGCCTGGATGCAGGGGCTCGACCAGAGCGTCCCGCCGCTGTTCAGCAGCACGACGGGCGGCCTGCAGCAAACCAGCGCCCGCTTCGAGGTCGTCAAGCCGGGCACGCCAAAACAAGCCCCTTATCTGACCTTGACGGCTGAGCAAGCGTCGATCAGCTCGATGTCGTTCGGCGGCAGCAGCGGCGACGATTCCTACATCGCTGCAAGCCTGAGTCCATCGGCGGTGACGCTGCGCTACGACCCCGGCGCGCTGGGCGGCAGCGGGCCGATGCAGGCCACCCGCTACGACCTGCTGAAAGACACCACCACCGGCCCGTCGGCGCGGCCGCCGGTCGACGGACGCGGCACGGCCCCGGCCCGCGCGGGGCTGTACCTGCGCCTGGGCAACGGCGCATCGGCGATCGCCGGTGACAGCCGCGCCATTGGTTACGAGAACTGGATCAACATCGGCAGTTTTTCGATGGGTACGTCGAACGCCGTGGGCCTCGGTGGCCAGGTGATCAGCAAGCCATCGGTCAGCGAGCTGAGTTGGTCGCAGTTGCTGGACGCCTCGGCGCCCGCGGTGCTGTTCAATCTGCTGAAGGGGCAGGCCATCGGCCAGGCGACGATCGAACAGGTGGCGCTCGACCAGAACGGCCGCCCGGTGACGGTGATGCAGCAAGCGCTGAACGACGTGCTCTTCAGCAGCTTCAGCCTGTCGACCGACGACGCCAGCAGCGTCTACTTTGCGGGCTCGATGAATTTCACCAGCTTCACGCAGACGCTGTGGCCGACGCTGGCCGACGGCAGCCGCGGCGAGCCGTTCTCCTTCGGCTTCGACGTCGTCACCGGCAAAGCCATCCCCGGCACCCTGGCGGGCAACGTGGACGGGTTCGGCAACGGCAACCTGGACGGCACGGCGGCGCCAATTCCCGAGCCGCAGACCTGGGCCCTGATGCTCGCCGGCATCGCCGGCCTGATGAGCTTGGCACGCCGCCGCCGCGCCGCGGCCTGATCCGGCGCGCCGGCTACAACAGCGCCAGGCGTGGCAGCGCCGCCCGCGCATTGGCCACAGTGACCGCGGCAGTCTGCTCCGGTGACCAACCGCGCAGGCCGGCCAGCACCGCGCCGATGTGCGGCAGCTCGGCCGGCTCGTTGCGGTGGGTGGCGCCGGCGGCACGCTGCTCAGCGGTGCGGTACAGCCATTGCGGCGGGATGTCAGGCGCGTCGGTCTCCAGCACCAGCGCCGTGGCGGGCAGCTCGGCGGCCAGCCGGCGGATCTGAAGCGCGCGCTCGAAGGTCAGCGTGCCCCCAAAGCCCAGCTTGAAACCCAGCCCGATGAAGGCCTCGGCCTGCACCCGACTGCCATTGAAGGCGTGGGCGATACCGCCGCTCACGGCAATGCGCCGCAGGCCCTTGAGCAGTGCATCGGCCGAGCGCCGCACATGCAGGATCACCGGCAGGCCGGCGTCTCGCGCCAGCTGCAGTTGCGCGGTGTAGAAGCGCTCTTGGCGCGCCCAGTCCAGGCCGGGCACGAAACCGTCGAGGCCGATCTCGCCCACGGCCACCAGCCGCGGGTCGTCGCGGTGGCGGGCCAGCGCCTCGGCCAGCCGGTCGAGGTCGGCCTCCTCGGCGCGGTCCACGTACAGCGGGTGGATGCCCAGCGCATAGGCCAGCCCGTGGTCATGCGCCAGCGCGCACACGGCGTCGAAGTGCGCAGCCGCCACGGCCGGCAGCACCTGCATCACCACGCCCGCGGCCCGCGCACGGGCCAGCACCGCAGCGCGGTCGGCGTCGAACTCGGGCGCATCGAGGTGGCAGTGGGTGTCGATCCAGGGGGTGGGCTTGCCGTCCATGCCGCCATGATGCCCCGAGCGGTGCGCAGCCGGCGTTGGGCCCTGGGGCACCGCCCCCCGGCCTGCAGGCGCTGCGCTGCCGTGATACTGTGGTCACGGGTGGCCGCTGGTGGCTGCCGGAGCCGGTGACGATGGCCCGCCCCTCGCTGTACAGCCGATCCCCTGCACGCGCCGCCGGCACCGCACCGGCCGCTGCGGTGCCCGCTGCCGACGCCGCAGCGGGCACCGCGTCCACGGGCACCGCCACCGCCTCGGACCCTGACCGCGCGGCGGCCCAACGGCCGCCTCCGTTGACCTTCGTCCAACGCCTGCACCGGCGCGAGCGCTGGCTGTGGGCCGGCGCGATGCTGCTGCTGGCGCTGCTGGCCGGCTGGCCGGCCTGGACCGCCAAGATCCAACGCCCGCTGGGCATAGCGCAGATCGACGCGGCGCTGCGCGAATCCATCGCCAAGGAGCCGTTGGTGGCACCGGGTCTAGCCGCTTACGAGGCGATCCTGCCGTCGGTGGTGCGGGTGGTGGGCGAGAGTACGGCGGCGCCCGCCAAGGGCGCAGCGGCGCCCGGCCGAAGCAAGTCGGGCAAGCCGGTCGAGCGCGCACCCGATCCCGAAGAAGCCGATCCGATGGACGGCCGCAGCGTGGGCACCGGCGTGGTGATCGTCGACAAGGGCCTGATCCTGACCAACCTGCATGTGGTCGAAGGCGCGGCCCGTCTCACCGTCACCTTTGCCGATGGCAGCCAGAGCGAGGCCCGGGTGGTCAGCCTGCAGCCCCAGAACGACCTGGCGGTGCTGCAGGCGCTGACCATCCCCGACGACCTGCAGGCCGCCACGATGCGCTCGACCAGCGGGCTGGCGCCGGGTGATGCGGTGCTGGCGGTGGGCTTTCCGTTCGGCATCGGGCCGTCGGCGTCGCAGGGCGTGGTGTCGGGACTGAAGCGTGAATTCCGCTCACCCGAAGGCCGGCGCATCCTGACCAACCTGATCCAGTTCGACGCCGCCGCCAACCCCGGCAACTCGGGTGGTCCGCTGGTCACGATGGACGGCCACGTGGTGGGCATCGTCACCGCCATCATGAACCCCAACGAGCAGCGCACCTTCATCGGCATCGGCTTTGCCGTGCCGATCGAGAACGCCGCCGCCGGCGCCGGCCTGCCGCCGTTTTGATGACCCACCCCCGAAGCGCCTTCGGCGCCTCCCCCTCAAGGGGGCGCCGCCAGCGGCCCGGCAAAGCCGGTTCGGCGGCGTCCACTTGGCCAGAGCGCCTCACTTCGACATGCTGAGCACCCGATGAGCACTGTTCCCACCTTTTCCGCCGAGACCGCCCAGCTGATGGAGCGCATCCTCTACGAGGTCAAGCGCGTCGTGGTCGGGCAGGACCGCTTCCTAGAACGCGTGATGGTGGCGCTGCTGGCGCAGGGCCACCTGCTGGTCGAGGGCGTGCCCGGCCTGGCCAAGACGCTGACGGTGCGCACGCTGGCGGCCACGCTGCGCGGCAGCTACAAACGCATCCAGTTCACCCCCGACCTGGTGCCGGCCGATCTGGTGGGCACGCGCATCTACAACCAGAAGACTGGCGAGTTCGGCACCACGCTGGGCCCGGTGTTCGCCAACCTGCTGCTGGCCGACGAGATCAACCGCGCGCCGGCCAAGGTGCAGAGCGCGCTGCTGGAGGTGATGCAGGAGCGCCAGGTGACGATTGCCGGCGAGGCGCACAAGGTGCCCACACCCTTCATCGTGATGGCCACGCAGAACCCGATCGAGACCGAAGGCACCTACCCGCTGCCCGAGGCGCAGGTCGACCGCTTCATGATGAAGGTGCTGGTCGACTACCCCAGCGACGAGGAAGAGTTCGTCATCGTCGAGCGGGTGATCGGCCCGCCCATTGCGGCGTCGGCGGTCGCCAGCACCAGCCAGCTGGCCGAGCTGCAGCAGGCCTGCCGGCAGGTGTACGTCGACCCCAGCCTGATCCAGTACGCGGTCAAGCTGGTGGGCGCCACGCGGCGGCCCGACAAGCATGGCCTGGCCGAACTGGGCAAGTACCTCAGCTACGGCGCCAGCCCGCGCGCCAGCATCGCGCTGGTCGAGGCCTCGCGCGCACTGGCCTTCATGCGCGGGCGCGGCTACGTGCTGCCCGAGGACCTGGGCGACCTGGCCGCCGACTGCCTGCGCCACCGCCTGGTGCTCAGCTACGAGGCGCTGGCCGAAGGCTTGAGCGCCGACGCGCTGATCACCAAGGTGATGGCGCGCCTGCCGCTGCCTGAAAAGCCGATGCAGCACCAGACAGCATGAACGAATCCAGCGCTGATCGAAGCGCGCGGGCCGAGCGCCGGGCCGCCATCGGCCAGAGGCCGATGGCCCTCGGCAGGCAGGATCAGTCCGCAGGGACTGATCCTGTCCGGCCTCAGTTCACCAAGCCGGCCCGCGATCCCCTCCGGGGATCGGCCGACGTACCCGTCGGACGAGGGGCAGAAGTCACGCTGCTGCATCGGCTGGAATGGACCGTGCTGCGACGCCTCGACGGCCTGCTGCAGGGCGACTACCGCACGCTGTGGCGGGGCGCCGGGCTCGACCTGGCCGACCTGCGCGAATACCAGCACGCCGACGACGTTCGCCACATCGACTGGAACGTCACCGCCCGGCTGCAGGTGCCGCATGTGCGCCAGTTCACCGAGGACCGCGAGCTCAGCGCCTGGTTTCTGCTCGACCTGTCGGGCAGCATCGATTTCGGCTCGGGCGATCAGACCAAGCTGGGCCTGAGCGAAGGCTTCGTCGCCGCGCTGGCGCGGCTGCTCACCCGCCACGGCAACCGGGTGGGCGCGGTGCTGTACCACCCCGGTGCCGCCGATCCGCGCCAGCGCCTGGCCGTGCTGCCGCCCGGGCTGGGCCGCCTGCAGGTGCTGCAGTTGCTGGCGCGCATGCGCCAGCCGCCGCTGCAGGCCGCCCGTGGCCAGCGCCAGGCGCGCGGCAGGCCGCTGGCCGGACAAGCGGCCGCCGCTGACGCCGCGCCCACCCGCCTGGCCGATCTGCTGGCCCGCGCCGAAGGCATGCTGCGCCGCCGCTCGCTGGTGTTCGTGGTGTCCGATTTCATCAGCGAGCCGGGCTGGTCCGCGCCGCTGGGCCGGCTGGCACGCCGACACGAGGTGCTGGCGGTGAGGCTGGTCGACGCGCTGGAAATGGCCTTGCCCGACATCGGCCTGCTGACGGTGGAAGACGCCGAGACCGGCGAGCAGTTGCTGGTCGACACCCAGGACGCGGGCTTTCGCCAGCGCTTCGAAGCCCTGGCCGCCGCGCATGAGCAGCAGCTGCGCGACCAGCTGATCGACGCCGGCGTGGACGTGCTGGAGCTGGCCACCCACGACGACCTGCTGGCCGCGCTGCTGCGCTACGTGGCGCTGCGCCGCCAGCGCGCACTGGCCGTCAGCGGCCACCGGCTGCCCGCCGAACTGCGCACGCCGAGGGCGTCGGCAACGGCCCCCGCGTGAGAGGATGACCCGATGAACCTGTTATGGCCCGAGGCCTTGTGGAGCCTGCTGCTGCTGCCGGCGCTGGTGCTGGCCTACCTGTTGCTGCTGGCACGGCGCAAGAAGAACAGCGTGCGCCTGGCCAGCGTGGCCATCGTGCGGCAGGCGATGGGCAGCGGCCCGGGCTGGCGCCGGCATCTGCCGCCGGCGCTGCTGCTGGCCGCGGTGGCGCTGCTGCTGCTGGCCAGCGCGCGGCCGGTGCTCAAGCTCAAGCTGCCCTCGCGTGACCAGACCATCATCCTGGCGATGGACGTCTCGGGCAGCATGCGCGCCACCGACGTCAAGCCCAACCGCATGGTGGCCGCGCAAGAGGCCGCCAAGGCCTTCGTCGCCGGGCTGCCGCGCAACGTGCGCATCGGCGTGGTGAGCTTTGCCGGCACCGCCGCGGTGGTGCAGGCGCCCACGCTCAGCCGCGAAGATGTGGTGGCCGCGATCGACCGCTTCCAGTTGCAGCGCGCCACGGCCATCGGCTCGGGCCTGATCCTGTCGCTGGCCACGCTGTTTCCCGATGAAGGCATCGACCTGAGCCAGATCACCGGTGCGCGGGCGATGCCGGCGGCGCCGGGCGAGAAGAAGGAGAAGAAGCCCTTCACCCCGGTGGAGCCCGGCAGCTACAACTCGGCCGCGGTGATCCTGCTGACCGACGGCCAGCGCACCACCGGGCCCGACCCGCTGGAAGCCGCCAAGATGGCCGCCGAGCGCGGCGTCAAGGTCTACACCGTGGGCATCGGCACCAAGGCCGGCGAGACCATCGGCTTCGAGGGCTGGAGCATGCGCGTGCGGCTGGACGAAGACACCCTCAAGGCCATCTCCAATACCACCCGCGCCCACTACTTCTACGCCGGCACCGCCGAGGACCTCAAGCAGGTCTACCAGGGCCTGAGCAGCCGGCTGGTGGTCGAGACCAAGGAGACCGAGGTCAGCGCCCTGCTGGCCGCCGCCGGCGCGCTGCTGGTGCTGCTGGCCGCGGGCCTGAGCGTGTGGTGGTTCGGTCGGGTGATGTAGGCTCATTGCCTGCATCCGCCGCACAGGCGGCGATCCCCAATCCACCACGGAGACATCCTGAAATGAAACCCCCACGCGCACTTCGTTCGCTGCCCCCCGAGGGGGCGTGTCAGCACCTTCGGGCGGCCGGGCGGTACTGACATGAGCACCCTTGGATTCATCGGCGCGTCTGGCCTCATGGGCCACGGCATGGCGCGCAACCTGATCGCCAACGGCCACCAGTTGCACCTCACCGTGCACCGCAACACCGAGCGCGTGGCCGACCTGCTGGCTGCGGGCGCGCAGCGCGCCGGCAGCCCGGCCGCACTGGCCGCCGCCTGCGAGGTGGTGTTCATCTGCGTCACCGGATCACCCCAGGTCGAAGGCGTGATCCGCGGGCCGCTCGGGCTGCTGGCAGGTGCCACTCCCGGCCTGCTGATCGTCGACTGCTCGACCAGCGAGCCCGACTCCACCACCGCGCTGCGCGCCGAGTGCGCCGCCGCCGGTGTGGTGCTGGTGGACGCGCCGCTGGCGCGCACGCCGGTGGAGGCCGAAGCCGGCAAGCTCAACGTGATGGTGGGAGCCGACGCCGCGGTGTTTGCCCGGCTCGAACCGATCCTGCACGGCTTTGCCGAGAACGTGTTCCACGTCGGCGGGCCGGGCGCCGGGCATGTGATCAAGCTGCTGAACAACTTCATCGCCCAGGCCATCTGCACCGCCACGGCCGAGGCCTTTGCGGTGGGCCAGCGCGCGGGTGTCGACCTGCGCCAGCTGGTGGCGCTGATCAGCAAGGGTGCGGTCAACTCGGGGCTTTTCCAGGCCATGGCCAAGACGCTGGACGGTGACCTGGACGGCCTGAAATTCGAGCTGGACAACGCCCGCAAGGACATCCGCTACTACACCCACCTGGCCGAGAACCTGGCCGTGCCCACGGTGGTGGGCGAGGCGGTGCACCAGTCGCTGGCGCTGGCCAGCGCGCTGGGCTTTGGCGCTCGCTACGTGCCCTCGCTGGTGCAGGCGCAGGAGCGCCTGACCGGCGCGGTGATCGTGCCCCGGTCAGGCGGCTGAGTCAGCCGCCCGGCGACTCAGGCGAAGGTGTCGGCCATCAAGGCGCCGAACCACTCGTTCATGTCCTCGAAGTGGTCGGTCTTCCAGCCCACCGAGGCGGCCGACGAATCGGCCACCGGCGTCATCACCTTGGCCACCGGGTCGTACTGGAACACCGCCGTCAACCATGAGGCCTGCGTGCGCGTGATGGTCGAGTAGCAGGCCGAGTTGGTGACCGGCGCCGGATCGGGCTGGCCGCCGGCGAAGATGCGCGCCAGCGCGTCGGCACACACCTTGGCCTCCTGGTTGGCGATGTGGCCGGCCTTGGGCTGCGTGGTGGCGCTGGCGTCGCCGATCAC
>Ga0155495_1122_pt1 | contig 19717 bp, 15 predicted proteins | sample RifCSPhighO2_12_FD_107153 | JGI IMG/M metagenome (GOLD analysis project Ga0155495, IMG submission 107153) | Burkholderiales bacterium RIFCSPHIGHO2_12_FULL_69_20
TCCAGTCGACGTTGAACATGTTGTTCCACTGCGCCGTGTTGTTCTCGAACTTGGTGATCTTGGCGTAGGCGCCGCTCCAGCGGTTGCGGCGCAGACCGCCCGAGAGCTCGATGCTGGAGGTGAGCTGGTAGCGCGCCATCACCATCACGATGCTCTGGCCCGAGCCGCCGAGCAGCTTGTCGTCGGCGGGGAAGGGCGTCAGCGCGGTGAAGGGGCCGTGGCTCCAGGCAGCGGGTGTGCCATTGCGGGCATCCTGGGCCATCGCGTCGACCACCAGATCACCCTTGTGGAACTGGGCGTAGACCTCCCAGAAGCGCGGCTTGTTGACCTTGAATTCACGCTTGCCGTCGTCGTAGGTGGCCTCCAGCACCAGATCGCCATCCAGCACGTCGAGAGGGCGCGTGGTGACGCGGACCGCCTTGGTCAGCAGGCCGTAGCCGGCGCCCGCCGAGCCCCAGACGTCGGACACGCCGATGTTGCTGCCATACGGGTAGTCGGCGATGCTCCAGGTGCGGGTGGTCATCGCACCGATGCGCACGCTGCCGTAGTCGTCGTGGCTGAGTGCCAGGTTCTTGTCGTACCAGAAGCCCGGGATGTCTTCCTTGCCATCACGCCAACGCTGACTGAGCAGGCCCGAGAGCTTGAAGCCACCGCCCAGATCGAACTTGACGCCCAGGTAGGGCTGCACCAGCGTGACATGCGTTTCGCGGGTCTTGTATTCGGTGCCCGGCACCAGCTCATCGGCCCAGAAGCGCTGCTTGTTTTCGTCGGGAAAGCGCTGGCACTCGGGGCAGCTGTTCGAAACCCGCGAGAACTCGGCCTTGGCGAAGCCATTGAGCGTGAACGGGCCGAAATCCAACGCCTGGCTGGCGGTGGCCGACAGCAATGCCGAGGCCACCAGCCACAGGCGCAGCAGGCGGTGCCGGCCGGCGGATCGGGCCCGCGGGCTGCTGTGGGATGTGCGAAGTGTCATGGTGTGCGCTGCGGTGGAAGGTGCAAGGGCGCAGGCGCAACGGTGTTGATGACGCCTGGAACGGAATAGCGCTCGATCGAAAACTGAAAGCGCTTTCACGTCGGGTGGTGAAGATTAGGGGATCGATCCCTTGAACGTCAATTGCCCGCGGCCCCGTGTTTTCCCTTGACCGGGGTGGCGATGCCGTCGAATTGCATCGCTTTTACCCGGTGAAGTGCCCGGTCGTTCCACCGGGTCTTCGACGTCAGGTCAGCATCGATCGAAGACCCGTCGATGACCTCGGCATCGGGTAAACCTGAGGGTCATTCTGAAAGCGCTTTCAATATCATCCGGCTGCGCGGCGATCGATGGCTGCAAAGGAACCCGACATGTACCTCATCCGCCTTCTGGCCCAGGCCCTGCTCATTGCCGGCAGCCTGAGCACCGCAGCGCTCGCCCAGCCCGTCAAGCTGGGTGCGGGCACGTACCACTTGTCGCCCAAGCCGGGTGACGTTGCGCCACCGGCTGCGCCCGGCCGCACCGAGGCCATGATGAAGCGCGCTGCGGGCACCAACCAGTGGTACTCGGCGTTGTTGTTCAACCCCAAGCCCGAAGTGCTGTTCGTCCAGCCACTGACGGTGCAGGCCACGCCGGCGGGGCTGGAGATGGCCCTGCCGACCAAGCAGGTGGTGCCCACCGAGCGCAAGGACGTGGAGATCCACTACCCGCACCGCGATCCGATCGTGATCTCGCCCGTGGCCTTCGAGCCCGGCCCGGCCAAGCTGGCCCAGGCCAGCGACTGGGCCATCGACATCGGTATGGGGCGGGGCGCCGACCAGATGACCGCCACTGTGGCGCATGGCAGCCCCTATGCGCAGGTGCAGATCTCGCGCGGCGACGTGCGCATACGCCTGCCGGCCGCAGCCGAGCGCCTGCCGGCTGCCGCCGGCAACCAGGTGCTGGCGCTGCGGGTCAAGGGCCAGGCCTACGCGCTGTTCGGTGCCACCGGCACCACCTGGGAGTTGGTCTCGCCGACCGAGTGGCTGGGCCGCCTGCCGCCCGGCAAGGGGTATGTGTCGGCCGCGGCGATGCCCGACGACAAGCCCGAGACGCTGGCACTGTTCGCCCGTCATGCCTATGCCTTTCTGAAGGACACGCGGGTCGACTGGCGCTATGACCGGCCCGCCAGCCGGGTGGTCACCACCTTCAAGGTCAGCACGCAGATCATGGAAGGCGCCGACCACGGGCCGCTGCTGGGGCTCTATCCGCACCAGTGGTTCAAGAATGCGTCGGTGGCCGACAAGCTCGGGCCGGCCTTCGACACGGTGCGCGGCAAGATCCGCCTACTGGCCGCGTCGCAGTTCAGCACCACCGTGGCCTACACCGGCTTCGTGCCCTACTGGCCGGCGGTCAAGGAAGGCCCGCGTGTCGATGAACTGGCCGATCTGCTGAAGGCCGACCTGCGCAAGCGCCGCGAGTTGATTCCGGGCAAGGAGAACAAGGACAACTGGCGCACCAGCGCTTATTGGCAAGGCAAGGGCCTGACCCGCGTCACGCAGCTGGCGGGCGTGGCCGAGCAGCAGGGCGATCTGACCGGACGCGACCAGTTGCTGGCACTGGCGCGTGAGCGCATGGAGTTCTGGTTCTCGGGGCAGGGCGCCAAGTCGTACTTCCACTACGACAAGGGGCTGGGCACGCTGGTGAGCTACCCCGACGAGTTCTTCGCCGTCGAGCAGATGAACGACCACCACTTCCACTACGGCTACTGGATCCGCGCGGCGGCCGACATCGCGCTGCGTGATCCGGCCTGGGCCGCCAAGGACCGCTGGGGCGGCATGGTCGACCTGCTGGTGGCCGACATCGCCACCGCCGAGCGCGGCCGCGCCGACTTCCCATTCCTGCGCAACTTCGATCCCTATGAAGGTCATTCATGGGCCTCGGGCATCGGGCTGGGGCCGTTCGGCAACAACCAGGAATCGTCGTCCGAGGCCATCAATGCCTGGGCCGGGCTGATCCAGTGGGCCGAGGTCACTGGCAATGCCGCGCTGCGCGACCTGGGCGTCTACCTGTTCACCACCGAGGCCGAGGCCATCAACCACTACTGGTTCGACCTGCACGGCCTGGTGTTCGCGCCCGAGTACAAGAACGTCGAGGTCAGCATGCTGTTCGGCGGCAAGTACGCGCACAACACCTGGTGGACCGACGAGCCGCGCCAGATCAAGGGCATCAACCTGCTGCCGGTCACCACCGCGTCGGCCTACATGGGGCGCGAGCCGAAGTTCATCCAGCGCAGCCTGGGCACGCTCAAGGGCGACACCGAGCTGTACCTGTCGCGCGGCAAGGGCTACGCCGAGGTGCCCAAGGACATCTGGCAGGACATCTTCGCCAAGTACCAGGCATTGGCCGATCCGCAGGCCGCGCTGGCGGGCTGGGACCGCTGGGGGTCGGTGGAGTTGGGCGACACCCGCACCCACACGCTGCACTGGATGTTGAGCCTCGATCGCATGGGCATCCCCGATCCGGAGGTGTTGGCCGACACGCCGCTGTACACGGTGTTTCGCCGCGCCGACGGCCGCAAGACCTACCTGGCCTACAACGCGGGCAAGGCGCCGCTCACGGTGCGCTTCAGCGACGGAAAGTCGCTGGTGGTCGAACCCGGCGTGTTGGGCCGGGCGAACTGATCCGCCCCCCTGGTGATCCGGCACGAAGTGTTCGGGTCGGCGACCGAGGGGCACCACGCCAACCGAGGGCAATCCATGAGCCGTGACGCCTTGCCAAGCCTCGAGGAATTTTCTATGCTATTTGAAAGCGCTTTCAATTTGTTTGCCCGCACCGATTTCAGTCGGTGATTTCACCGTTCAGGCGTCCGGCCGGCCCACGCGTCCCAGGCCGCCCCGCACCGACACATCGATCCCCGAGGTCATCAACATGACCCCCCACCAGGAGACTGTCCATGAATCGCCGTCCGCAAACCTTTGCCCTTGCCGCCTGTGCCCTTGCCGCCGCCATGATGCTGTCGGCCTGCGGCGGTGGTGAAGCCACCTCGCCCGACACGGTGGCGCCCACCGTCACCGTCACCAGCAGTGCCGCCGGCACCACCGCCACTGGGGCAGTGACCTTCACCTTCGCCTTCAGCGAAGACGTCGGCACCAGCTTCACCGCCGAGGACATCGTCGTCAACGGGGGCGCCGCGGGGGCCTTCACCATGGTGAGCAACACCCAGTACACGCTGGTGGTCACCCCATCGGTCGGCGCCACGGGCACGCTCGCGGTCAGCGTCTCAGCGGCGAAGTTCTCTGACGTAGCGAACAACGCCAATGTGGTCGCCGCCGCGGTGGACCAGGCCTACAACACCGTGGTTGCCTCGGCCGGGGGCAGCACCAGCACCTGCACCGCTGCGCCCTGCATCGGTTTCGAGGCGGCCAACGTGGGTCTGCTGGCCTTCGAGGGCCTGGGTTCGGCCGAGGTCGTCGCTGACCCGGTCGACCCGACCAACAAGGTCGCCAGGCTGGTGAAGGTGCCATCCGGCCAGCCCTGGGCTGGTGCCACGATCTACACCAGCAACGCCACCACGCAGGCCGTCGATGCGGTGGGCTTTGCCACCAGCAAGGTGATCACGCTGCGGGTCTACTCGCCCGCCGTCGGCGAGAAGATCATGCTGAAGGTGGAGACCGGCCCTCAGGAGGGCGGCATGGAGAAGGAAGTGCTGACGACCAAGGCCAACGAGTGGGAGACCCTGAGCTTCGACTTCGGCGCGCCCACGGCAGGCACCTACGACGCGTCGAAGGTCTACAAGACCATCAGCGTGTTCCCGAAGTTCCTGAGCGCCGTCAGCGCCGACACGAGCTTCTACTTCGACGAGTTGAAGTACGCCGCATCGACCGTGGTCGCGCAGGCCTGCGGAACGACCGCACCCACCTGTGCCCCGACGACGGCCGTGCCTTCCGATGCCCTCAGCATCTACACCGATGCGGCCAACGCCGCCGGCTTCAATGCCCGCCCCGACTGGGGTCAGTCGGTGGTCTACAGCGAAGAGACGATCGCCGGCAACAAGTCGCTGAAGTACACCTTCCAGGCTGGTGGATTCGGCACCGCGGGCGCTTTCGAAGGCATCGAGTGGGCGGCCGTCAACGTGTCGGCCAAGGGCAAGCTGCACCTGGAGCTGTGGTCTGCCGACATGAGCAGCGTGAAGGTCTCGCTGATCAGCGCCGGCAAGGAAAATGCCTACACCCAGGCCATCACGCAGGGCAGCTGGAACAGCGTGGACATCGATCTGAGCAACTTCCCGGTGGCAGACAAGACGGCCATCATCCAGATCAAGCTCGAGTCGGCCACCGCCGGCACGCTCTACGTCGATAACATCCATTTCTGGGGCGCGGCTGGCGCTGCAGGCGGTGGCGCCGTGGGCGGCACCCCCAATCCCGATGCGGCGCCCGGATCGGCCGGCGCCGTGACCATTCCGGTCCTGACGGCGGCTGACTCGATGGGCTTTGCCGGGGCCGGAGACGCCGTCTTCGCTGCCGACTACATCGGTCCGATCGATAGCAACGGCAACCATGCCCTGTGGACCGGAGCAACCTCCAACGGACTTGCCAGCAACGGCAACATCGGCTATTTCCAGGACGCGGCGCTCAGCGCCTCGGTGCAGAAGCTGGAGGAGAACGGCTGGGTGGCCAGCGTGCTGGACAACCCGGGCGGCGTGCCCAGCCTGTTCCGTTACTTCATCCTCACGGAGCCCGGCTCCGCCTTCGCATCGTCGTACATGGGTCTGTTCGTGAACGCGCCCAACAATGGGACGGTGAACGTCAGCAGTTACGGCAGCATCAAGTTCAGAGCCTGGGGACCGGCGGAGATGTACCAGCAGAACAACTTCAACCCCACGCTGGAAATGACGCTGGCGGGCGCCCGAGTGGCGGGCTGCACGACCACTGGTTCTGGGGGCACCGAGATCAAGAAGTCGTTCGTCGCTGATCAGAAGATCGGCGCGGCATCGACCTACAAGCTGCCGCTGGCGGCCTGGACGGTGGTCGGCGTGTGTGGCACCGATACAGCCCAGACGGCGGTGGCGTCGGTGCTGGGTGCGTTGGCGAGAGTGGTCGTGACCGTGCCTGGCAGCAGCTTCAACTTCACGAATGCCAATGCCGGCAGCACTCCGGTCACCTACGCCACCGGCGTGAACCTCGGTCCGATCGCGTTCACCAACCAGTGAGTTCAGGGCAGCCCGTTGTCGGGCTTTCGAGTCACCTCATTCGATTTGTCGCTGCAGCGGCCCGCTCGCTCGCTCGATCGGGCTCATCGCCCCGGCTAGCCGCTTATCCCAGGAAATCATCATGTCGTTTGTCCTTCGTCTGATACCGGCCGCCGCGGCCGCGTGCATGGTTGCCGCCTGCGGTGGTGGAGATGCCGGCGCCCCGCCGGGCACCTCTTCGTCCGCAGAGGTGCCTACCAGCGGCTGGGTGGTCGACGGCTACCTCAACGGCGCCACCGTCCTGTGCGACAGCAACGGCAATGGCCGATTCGATGACGGGGAAGTCAGCGTCTTCAGCGATGCTGCCGGCCTGTTCACCTTTACCCGCGGCTGCAGCGCCGGTCTGGTGGCCACGGGCGGCACCGACATCGACACCAACCTGCCGTTCAAGGGCGTGCTGAAGGCGCCGGCCAGCGCGTCGGTGGTGACGCCGCTGACCACGCTGATGGTGGCGGGCATGAGTCAATTGGAAATCAACACCGTGCTGGGACTGCCCGCAGCCACCAACTTGATGACCACCGATCCGGCGCTGCGGGCGAACGGCAGCCTGGCCAACCCCGAGTTGTTGCGCCGGTCGGTGTCGATCCAGCTTATGTTGCAGCGCGCCACCGAACTGTTTGCCGGTTTGTCCGGCGCCGCAGGCGACGCGGTGCTGCAGGCGATCTACACCGAGGTGGCCCTGTCGATGGCGGGCAGCATCAAGTCCGAATCGCGCGCGCTGGGCACGGGCACCACGCTCGACCAGGCGGTCATCGCCAGCATGATCAAGGCGGCGGCGCTGCGGGTGGGCGACGCTGCGGCGGTCAGCAGCGAGGTCAAGACCGCGCTGAAGGCGCTGGATGCCGATGCGTTGGCGGCGGTGGCGTCCGGTGCCTTCAAAGCCCAAGCCGAAGCGCTGCTGAAGTCGGCCGACGCCGACATTGCCAGCACCGCGAAGGCCCAACTCGGCGACGATCGCATCACCAGTTTCATCGTGGCCAACAAGGCCCCGCTGGCCACGCCGCCCAACACCGCCACCACGGCCCTCGGCAACACGCTCACCGCGCAGATCACCAGCGGCGGCGGTGGTGGCGGCGGAACGATCGCCTCGACGCTGCCCGTCACCTTCCAGGAAGCCACGCCGCCGGTGCTGACCAGCTTCGGCGGCGTCGAAGACGCCACCATCGTCGCCGACCCGGTCAGCGGCACCGGCAACGTGGCCAAGGTGGTCAAGGCCGCGGGCTCGGAAGTGTGGGCCGGCACGACCGTGTCGACCGGCGCCAAGCAGTCGATAGCCACGATCCCGTTCACGGCCACGGCCACCGGCATGAGCCTGCGCGTGTGGTCACCCGACGCGGGCATCCCGGTGCGCCTGAAGGTGGAAAACGCCGACGAAGGCAGCAAGTCAGCCGAGACCGAGGCACTCACCACCGTGGCCGGTGGCTGGCAGACGCTGGTGTTCAACTTCGCCGGCCCGGTTGCCGGCACGCCCGCGCTGAACCTGGCGACCACCTACAACAAGGCCTCGGTCTTCTTCGACTTCGGCCGCGCCGGCAGCGGCAAGACCTACTACTTCGACGATCTGGCCTTCGTCTCGGGCGCCATCGCGCCACCGGCGCCCACCGACTACCTTGCCCTGGATGCCGACTCGATCAGCCTGGTCAACGGCAGCACCAGCATCCCCTACACGATGGCGCAGTTCCAGTCGGATGCCGGCATCAGCGTGTCCTGGCCGATCCCCGCGCCGATGCTGCTCAAGGTCAAGCTGGCCGAGGTGGGGGCCTACAGCCTGCCCGCCGGCCAGCAGATCAGCGCCGCGGTGTCCATCACCGAGACCCGTGCCGGCGGGCAGGGTGAGCTGCAGGCCTACATCGACAAGGTCGATGTCAAGAAGACGGCGGCGGGTCTCGAGATCTCGGTGGCCACCGCGGCCAGCGCGATCGTCTACGGCGTGTCAGGTGACGGCAAGAAGAAGGCGGTGATCGACTTCTCGGGCAGCGTGGCCGGCGTCAAGAACACGCTGGCCACCGCCACCGCCACCGCCACCGCCAGCGGCAGCAGCAACAGCATCGTGCTGGGCAACGTGATCCAGTACGCGATCAACAAGGTCAGCAACGACTTCACCGGCATCCATGCGTTGCGCGGCAAGTACAAGGTGTCGATCGTGCTCACCGACCTGCCGCTGCGCAAGGCCGATGGCGGCCAGCTGCCGGGCCTGACCATCACCGTGCCCACCGCGCTGGACAGTGGCGGCGCGGTCAGCGCCAGCAAACCGGTGTCGGGCCGCGGTCTGGTGGGCTACATCACCTTGACCGATTGATGTGAAACACCCCCCACGGCCTTCGGTCGCCTCCTCGAGCGGGCAGCGCCAGCGGCCCGGCAAAGCCGGTTCCGCGGCGTTCGCTGGCAACAGTCCGCTTCCTGCATGGCGGGCAGCGCAAGTGGTGTTGGCGGCCTGCCTGGCCGCACCCGCCGCCGCGGCGCCGCTGGATGCCTTGCTCAGCGCGGCGCCCGAGCGCATCGCGCCCATCGCCTACGTCGAGCTGGGCATCGACCGCCTGAACCGGGCGCTTGATTTCTCCACCTCGGCCGACGACGCCGGCGGTGGCGCGACACCCAACGCCAACGCCTCCGGCCAAGGCAACTACCGCGCCAGTCAGCTGCTGGGCAGCTGGCAGGTGACCGACGGCCTGTGGCTGAGCGGCGGGCTGGGTGAGCGCCGGGTGAGCAACGCGGTCGACACCTTTCGCTACCGCAGCTGGCAGGTGTCGGCGCAGGCGCGGGTGCTGCAGGCCTCGGGCGCCTGGCCGGCCGTGGCGCTGCGCCTGTCGGCCTGGGGCAACCAGGCGTCTGTCACCGAGGCCACCACGCCGGTGCATGTGCCGGGGGCGATCCTGGACACGGTGACCGTGACCCGCCCGTCCGATCGCAGTCTGCAGGCCGATGTGATCGGCACCTGGGTGCTGTCGCCGGCACTCGACCTCAGTGCCGCGCTGGGGGTGGGTGCCACCCGGCTGGCCTATGGCAGCCTGGCGGCCACCACCACACGCAACGGCTGCCCCTACCAGCTCAGCTTCAACGGCAACGACATCTTCGGCAACCTGGCCGGCCCCTGCGCCGACACCGGCGGTGGTGTCATCCGTCAGTTCTACGACCGCAGCGGCGACTACGGCGTCGACGTGGCGCCCGAGATCGCCTGGCACGGCCGCTTCGTACAGGCGGGTGTCAGCGCCAGCTGGCGCACCGGCGACTGGACCTGGCGCGGCGGCTACCTGCTGCACGTCGCCAGCCGCGACGGGGTCGACGACATCCTGGCGCGCCGGGGCGACCCGGTGCACAAGGTCAACCACATCGTCGCGGCCGAGGCGGCGCTTCGCCTGCATCCGAACCTCAGTGCCTTTGCGCGCGCCCAGATCAGCAACAAGCTGTTCTTCAACGACCTGCCGGTCAGCTACAACACCAGCACGTCGGGCAGCTTCGGCAGCCGCTACTCGCTGTTGACGCTGGGGCTGCGGGCAGGGTTCTAGTCGACCGGCCCGCAGCGCTGCCGCCATGCTTGCAGCTGGGCCAGCCAGGCGCCGGCGGGCCTGAACTGCCCGCGCTGCTGCAGGTAACAGCGCAGTGCGGCGGCCGTGTCGTGGCTGGGGTCTTGCGCGGCAAACACCGTGCGCAAGTGGGCCAGCTGGCCGACCAGCGCCGCACCGTCGTCGTCGTGCGCGGCATCCACGTGCAGCGCAAAGGCCAGGTCGGCCAGCACCTCCTGCTGGCGAGGGCCTTGCAGGCCCGCGCTGCCAGCCGGTGGGTCAGCGCCCGAGGTGGCGTCGGCCTGCTCGGCGCAGTGGGCCAGCTCATGGTGCACGACGCCGGCCATCCAGCGTGCGCGCAGCGCGGGCGTCAGGGTGGGGAACAGCCAGCGGTAGTCGCGCCCCGGCGTGTAGGCCGAGTAGCCCAGATGGCAGATGCCCTGGACGTGGGCCGCCACCAGCGGCGTGCGGTGGTGCAGGGCGATGCGCCACAGCGCGCCCTCCTGCAACGCCAGCCCGGCCTGCCGCGCCTGCACGGCCGTGGCACGAACGGCCATGGCCAGCTCATCGGCACTGGGCAACTGGGCCTGTGCGGCACCGGCCACCAGCAGCCAGGCCAGCGTCAGGCGGGCGAGGGTGTTCATCTCCCTCCTTCTCGGCCGCTGGTCGGGACACTTGAGTGCCCCGGTCGCGACCGATGGCCGCACTCAGGTGGATGGGATCAGCCGGCCTTCTTCGGCCGACCGGCCTTCAAGGCCGGCAACGCGGCCAGCACGATCTGCAGGCTGCGGTCGTCCAGCGCGGCCAGCACCTGCAGCCCGGCGCGCAGCAACTCGCTCTTCTTGGTGGCGCGCTTGAAGCCCATGGCCCGGTCCTTGAGCTGCTGGATCAGCGCGAAATCGGCGCGCGGCATCGTGAAGCTGTCGCGCACCAGCTTTTCCTTCGGCTTGGCGGCCTTGGCCGGCGCGGCCACCGGCGCTGCGGGTGCGACCGGTGCTGCCGGTCGCGTCGGCGCCACCCGTGCCGGCGTGGGCTGGTTTGCCTTGACGGCCTTGACGGGCTTGACTGCCTTGACGACCTTGGCGGCCTTGACAGTCTTGACCGCTGGCGTGGGCTTGGCAGCGCGCACCGGCGCTTTCTTGACCGCGGCGGCCCGGCGCTTGGCGGGCGCTGCCGGCTGCGACGCCGCCGCGGCCTTGGGCGCGCGCTTGCGTGCGGCCTGCACCGCGGGCGTGGGTGCCGCTGCGGCCTTGGTGGTGCGCTTGCGTGCAGGCTGGGGTGCTGCCGCGGCCGCCGGCGGAGCAGCCGGTGGGGTGGACAGCGTGACGGGCGGCGCCACGGCAGTGCTGGCAGCCTCAGGGGCGCGGTTGTTGTCGGGTTGCATCACGGCAGGCCTTTAATGGTGTAAATGATTTACTCAATATAAACCATTTTCAACCGTTTGAGCCGATGCGGCGAGCTGCTCATCACCCTGTCACAAAGCCCTGCTGCAATGCGCGATCCGATCACCGTGCAGCGCGTGCTGCCCTCTTTGCATGCCTGGTTCGTTTCCCGTGTTCGATGCCGTGGTGCAGCAGCTGGTGCAGCGTGTGGCGCCCGCACGCGCGCTGGACGTGGGCACCGGCGCCGGCAAGTACGGCCGTCTGCTGGCCGAGTTCGCGCCCGCCTGCCAGCGTGTGGGCATCGAGGTGGAGCCGGGCTACGTGGCGCAGTTCGGCCTGGCGGGCCTGTACCACCAGCTGCACCTGGCCGATGCCGGTGCCTGGTGGCGCGATCACCCCGATGAGCGCTTCGACCTGGTGCTGATCGGCGACTGCATCGAGCACCTGCCCAAGAGCCAGGGCCTGGATCTGCTCAACGCCATGGTCTACCGCTGCGCCTGGCTGGTGCTGCTGGCACCCGAGTTCATCGTGCAGCCGGCCACCGGCGGCGTGGCCTCGGAGGCGCATGTCTCGGTGTGGAGCGAGCGTGATCTGCACTGGCACGACCTGTGGGCCTGGGACAACTGCCGCGCCATCACGCTGATGGTGCTGCGCGGCTACCAGCCGTCGGCGCTGACGCTGGCCCAGCTGGTCGAGCAACTCAACGCGGCCGACCTGCCGGTGCACCACTTCGACGGCCAGACCCTGGTGCGGCCCGCCCGGCTGCGCACCGTGGCGCAGGTGCGCGAGGTGAATTACCGCCTGCCGTGAGCGAACCCAGCGCCGTGGCGCGGCCGCGCGAATCGATCTTCATCAGCGTGGCGGCGTACCGCGATCCGATGCTGGCCTTCACCCTGCGCAGCGCCATCAGCCAGGCGGCCGATCCGTCGCGCTTGTTCTTCGGTGTGGTCGAGCAGACCTTGCCGGCCGAACAGCTGCGCCTGCCGATGGACTGGGCCGCCCGGCAGGTGCGTTGGGCGCGCCTGCATGCGCTGGAGGCGCGGGGGCCCTGCTGGGCGCGGGCGCTGGCCATGTCGCTCTACCAGGGCGAGGACTGGTTCTTCCAGATCGACTCGCACACCTGGTTCGAGCCGGGCTGGGACGATCGCCTGCTGGCCTGGGCGCACCGCTGCGCGGCGATCAACCCGCGCTGCCTCGTCAGCACCTATCCCAATCCGTTCAACATGCTGGCCGGTGAACCCTATGCCACGGTGGTGGGCCCGCAGGTGCTGGCGCAGGTGGTGAAGGCCGACTGCCAGTTCGATGCGCAGCACCCGGTGCTGTACTTCGAGGCGGTGCCGGTGGCCAGTGACCAGCCGGTGCCGGGCCTGCACGTGGGGGCGGGCTGCCTGCTGGCGCCGGGCCGGGTGGTCGACGAGTTGCCGTACGACCCGCAGCTGTACTTTCACGGCGAGGAACAGGCCTTTGCGCTGCGGGCCTGGACCCACGGCTGGGACATCTTCCACATCCCCGGCATGCCGCTCTACCACCAGTACCACACCGCCGACGCGGCGCCGCGGCCGATGCACTGGTCACCCGAGCTGGACGCCCAGCGTGCGGTGCAATCGGCCACGCTGACGGCCGCCGCCAACCGGCGGCTGGCGGCGCTGCTGTGGCAGGGGGCCGACCTGGGCGTCTACGGCCTGGGCCGCCGGCGATCGCTGGCCGACTATGCGGCCTTCAGCGGCATCGACTACACCCGGCGCCAGATCGCGCCGGCGGCGCGCAAGGCACGCTTCGGCTATTGACGGGCCAGCGCCGGCGATGGTGCCGGTGCCGGGGCCGACGTTGGGCCGGGCACACGCAGCGCATCCAGCCGCTGACGCACCAGTTCCACCGTGTTCTCCCGCCGCACGGCGCCCAGGCCCAGCACCGGCTCGGCCTGCAGCAGCTGCTGCGCCAGGCCCTTGTCGCGGTACAGCGCCAGGGCTTCCAGCCCCAGGGCATGCAGCGCGTCGATGCGGCGCTCGGCATCCTGCAGCGCCAGCGTGGTTTGGGCGAGCTGCTGCACCAGCGCGCCATTGGCCAGCCGACGTTCGTCGGCGCTGCGCTGGCTGGTGGCCAGCTGGTCGCGCAGGGCCTGCTCGCGGGAGCGGGCGGCCGCGTCGGCAGCCTGTTGGGCTTGGGTGTTGCGTTGGCGCTCGGCGGCCCGCTCGGCAGCAGCCTCGGCCTGCTGAACCGACAAGGCCTCGCGCGCCTGGGCCAGCGCCCGCCGCAGACCGGCCAGATCGCGCTGCTGACGGGCCGCTTTCGCCTGCTCGTCGCTGTGGGCTTGCTCGAGGCTCTGCTTCTCGGCTTGCAGCGCATCGCGCGCCTGCTGCGCCTGCTGCAGCGCCGCCTGGGTGCGGCGCAGGGCGGCGCGCTCGCGGTCGTTGGGGGCGTTCTGGGCCGCCGCCGTCAGCGGCAGCGCCAGGATCAAGACCAGGGTGAGCAAGGTGCGCATGGTCAGAACCGGGTGCTCAGGTCGAACTGCAGCACGTCGAGCTTCAACGGCGCGTTGCTGTAGCTGGATTCCACCGCGCCGGTGGTGGTGTTGACGCTGCGCTGGCCGTCGTCGAGGTTGCGGCTGCTGGTCAGGCGCAGGCCCAGCACCGCCTTGCTGTCGAAAGCGTATTGGGCGCCCACCTGCCAGCCTTTGTAGTTGGTGCCGCCCAGGTGCCAGGTGGTGTCGGTGAAGCCGTCGATCCAGGCGTCGCGCTCGAAGCGGCGGTAGGCCGCCGACACGCGCCAGTCGCCCGCATTGGCCAGGGCCAGCGTGCCGTACTGCAGGCGGGCCTGCAGGCCGCTGGTGCGCTCGGCCAGATCGTCCAGCGCGGTGGTGCCGGCGCGCTGGCGGATGTCGGCCAGGTCGAAGCCGGTGTTGCGCACCCAGTCCAGGCTGGCGCCCAGCTGGTAGAAGGTGAACAGGCGGTAGTCCAGTTGCGCGGTCAGGTTGATCGGGCGGAACTTCGACGCCAGGCCCCAGGTGGGTGCCGCGGTGCTGGTGGCATCGTTCAGGTTGATCAGCGTATTGCCCTTCAGCCGCACCGTGGCCGGGTACTGCGTGCTGAGGTAGGGCTCGGTGCCGGCGCGCTCGCCGGTGGGCGGCAGGCTGGTCTCGCGCACGCCCTCGACGCGGGCGAAGTCGTACACCGCCAGGCCCACGCGCAGGTTGCCGGCGTCGTTGAAGGCCCAGCTGGCACCGGCCTGCACGGCGTAGAGCCACTTGTCGCGGGTGTCCAGGCTCTGCTCCTGCAGCGGAAACACCCCGGCGTTGGCAAAGGCGAAGGTGCCCGGGGCCAGGTTCACATCGCCCTGCGCCGCGATGCCGTCGAACGACAGGTCGTCGGTCCAGGTCAGGTCGGTCGAGAAGAACGGGTTGGGCATGCGCCCGGCCAGCAGCCGGATGTCGTAGCGCGGCTCCCAGCGCACGAAGGCGCGGTCGATGACCAGCGTGCCCTTGTTGAAGTGCGTGCCCAGCGTCTGCGACGACGAGGTCGGCCCGCTGGTCGAGCCCGTGCTCAGGCGCAGGTCGGCACTGAGGTCGCTGGACAGCTTGGCGCTGAGCCCCAGTCGGGCGCGCAGCGTCAGGCGGTCGCGCGCGGTGCTGGTGTTGCTCAGGTCGGGCGCCCATGCGGGCGACTGGGTCTGGCGGCGGTAGCAGCGCGCGGGCAGGTTGCCGCCGACGATGGCGCAGGCGTCGCCAAGCTGCAGGCCGGTGGCGGGATCGACCGCATACAGCGGCTGGGCATAACGCTCAGCCTGCGCGCGCAGGCGCAGGTCGCCGCTGAACTTCAGGGCCTTGGTCCAGGGCGGGATCTGGCGCGGATCGGCCCAACCCTCCTCGCGGGCGGTCGACAGCACGTCGTAGCGGATCTCGTCGCGCAACTGCGCGCGCAGCGTGTCGGAGATGTAGGGCACGCGGATCACGCCGTTGACCGCACCCGCCGCCCCCGCCGCCCCTGGCGCCGGTGGCCCCGCAACGCCGCGTGGCGGGCTGCCCCAATCCGCCGGCAGTGCCGGCCGCGCCGGTGCAGCCGCCGCAGCAGCCTGGCGCACGATGGCGTCGGCGCGCTCGCGGGTCAGCAAGCCCTGGCCTACCAGGGTGTCGATCAGCGCCTGGGTGGTGGCGCGCAGGCGTTCGATCTCGGCGCGGTCGTCGGCCAGGGCACTGAGCGGGATGCTGCAGCCCAGCAGCACGGCCGCGGCCAGCGCGGCCTGGCGCCAGCGGGGTGGGGAGAGAGTCGGGGTCATCGTGGGGGCTCGTCGTGACGGGAGAGGGGGCGGCGGCGCGTTGAAACCGGGTCAACCCTGGGGCTGCACCACCAGCTTGAAGCGCATCGGCCGCATGGCGTTGGGGGGCGCGGGCAGGCGCAGGCTGCGCCGGGTTTCGTCCAGCGCCGCCTGCAGCGCCGCGTCGGCCTGGGCGTCGGTGCCGGGCACCAGCTCGAAGCGGCTGATCGCGCCATCGGCGGCCAGCCAGAGGGTGAACTCGGCGGTCAGCTCGGTGGCCTCGGCACGCAGGTGGCGTTCGATCGCCTCGCGCAGCAGGGGGCGCGTGGTGCTGGCATACAGCTGCTGGCGTGCGCGGTCGACCACGGGCGCCGCGCTGCGCGCCGCGGTGCCGCCGATGGTGGGCGCCCCACCCTGGTACTCGCGGCTGACGTTGCCGGCGGCAAACGGGCTGTCGCCGCTGCCGGCCGCCCCTTCCATCTTGATCGGCGCATCCGCCGGCGCCGGCGCCACCTGCGGCTTGGGCGCCACGTCGGGCGGCGGCGGCTTGGTGTCGTCGCTGGGCTGGGGGCGGGGCACTTCCTTGGGCGGTGGCGGCGGTGGTGGCGGCGGGGTGTCGGGCAGGATGCTGATGCGCGCCACCTGGCGCTTGGGCGCGCTGGGCGTCGACAGCTGCCCCTTCAGCCACCAGGCCAGCGCGCCCAGCAGCAGCAGCGCGGCCAGCACGCCGGCCACCACCGCAATGCGGCGGCCGGCGCTGGGGCGTTCGAGGCTGTCTTCGGCAAGTCCGGCCATGGCGGTCTGGTCCTTGCCTCAGGTGCCGATGCGGCTGGTCACCAGGGCCATGTTCACCGCCAGCTGGTTGCACAGGTCGATCACCGCCACCACCGCGGCGTACTGCGCGCGCGCATCGCCCTTGATGGCCACGGTCATCTTCGGGTCACGCGCCTTGGCGGATGTCAGCTGGCCCTCCAGCTGCGCCAGCGTGACCGGTGCGCCGTTGACCAGCAGCGCGCCGCCCGGCATCACCTGCACGATCTTCAGCTCATGCTGCTCGGTGCTGGGTTTGTTGCTGGGCTTGGGCATGCTGATCTTCATGCCCTGCACTGACGCGGTGGTCATCAGGATGAACACCACCAGCAGCACGTAGGCCAGGTCGAGCATCGGCGTGACGTTGATGCTGTCATAGGGCTTGGTTTCGGTGCTGACTTGCATGGTGAGCGTCCTGTCGGGCGGGCCGTGATCAGGGCGCCGCGCGCCGGGTGACCAGGCCCAGCTCGGTGATGTCGAGCTGCTTGGCCACCTCCAGCACCTGCATCACCTGCTGATACTGGGTGGCGGCATCCCCCTTGAGCACCACCGGCAGCGCCGGGTTGGCGGCCTTGTAGTCGGCCAGCCGGGACTTGAGCTGGTCCAGCGTGACCGGGTAGGCATCGAGGTAGATCGCGCCGTCGGCGGTGATGGTGATGGCGCGGGTCTGCGGGCGGGCCAGGTTGTCGGCGGCGCGGGTGGACGGGGAGTCCACCTTCACCCCCTGCACCGACGCGGTGGTGAGGATGATGAACACCACCAGCAGCACGTAGGCCAGGTCGAGCATGGGCGTGACGTTGATGTCGTCATAAGGCTGGTTGTCGCCTTTGATGTCAGCGCTCATCTCGCACCGAACTCTTCGGCGACCCGCGTGATGAACTCGTCGACGAAGATCTGCATGTCGGCCGAGATGTTCTTGATGCGCGAGGCCAGGTAGTTGTAGCCAAACAGTGCGGGGATGGCCACCGCCAGGCCGGCCACGGTGGCCAGCAGCGCGGCGGCGATGCCCGGGGCGATGGCGTTGACGTTGACGTCGCCGGCCGCCGCGATGGCCGCGAAGGTGATCATCACCCCCACCACCGTGCCCAGCAGGCCGAGGAACGGCCCGCCCGAGATGGCGATGGTCAGCCACACCATCTGGGCGTTGAGCTTGTGCGATTCACGCACCAGGTCGGCATCGACCGAGGCCTTCACCGCGTCGAGCGAGGCGCCCGACAGCGGCGCGGCGCCGGCCTCGCCGATGCGGCGCTTCTTCAGCTCGCGCTGGCCGGCGGCGTACAGCCGGAACAGCGACGAGTGCGGGTGGCTGCCGCCCTGGTCGAGCTGCAGCAGCTCGGTGGTGGCCTGGCGGAAGCGCCCCAGAAACTGCCGGTTGTCGCGGTCGGCCAGGCCGATATAGCGCAGCTTGGTCACCATCACGAAGGCCGCCAGCACGAACATGAAGCCCAGGATCAGGATCACCACCCAGGCGTCGATGGTGAGGTTCTTGACCAGGATGCCCATGTAGCCGTGGTTGCCGCCGCCATCGGCTTCGCCGGCGCTTTCCATCGTGGCCTTGACCAGCTTGCCCTCGCTGCCCTGCGAGGCGGCCACCAGCGTCAACCAGGCCGGGCTGCGCGCCGTGTCGGCGATCTGCAGTTCGTCGATGGCGCCGCGCAGGCCGTCGCCCACACGCAGCTCGCCGGCCAATTCGGGCGTGGCCACGGCGGCCTGCGCCACCTCCACGCCGTTGACATGCAGGCGCGCCCGGTTGCCCTCGAGCACCAGCGCCAGGTGGGCCCAGGTGCCGGCCGCCACGGCGCCGCCGTTCAGCGTGGCTGTGCCGATGCGCGCGGCCAGCTGGCCGTTCTGCAGCGTGACGCCCAGCGGCCCCCAGGCCAGCAGCGTGCCGGCGGCGCCCGCGTCGGCACGCCACCACAGCGACAGCGTGGCCGCCCCGTTGGCGGCGATCTTCAGGCTGTCGGCGCTGGGCCACACCAGCGCGGTGCCAGCCAGCTTCGCGCCGCCGGCCAGCAGCGCATTGGCTTCAGGGGTCAGCGCGGCGGTGGCCTTCAGGCCGGCCACCGCGTCGGTGCCCAGCGCGGCGGGCTCGTCGAAATGCACCGCCAGCTTCAGTGCCGCATCCACCGGCATCGCACCCGCGGCCTCGGCCGGAGCCTGGGCATTGCCGCTGTAGATGTAGACCGCGTTCTTGTCGCTGCCCGGGGCCACGGTGGGCAGTTGCACCCACAGCACCGCCAGCTCGTTGGTGGCATCGAAGCGCTCCAGCCGGTGCGCCAGCACGGTCTTGTCGTCGGCGGCCAGCACGCGCAGGTCGCGGCCGTCGTCCTGCGCCCCCAGGAAGTCGAAGTTGCCGCTGTGCAGCCGGATCGCCAGTGGCACGCCGGTCACCGCCTCGGCCAGCGGCTGGCCCCTGTCGGTGGTGTCCAGCGCATAGCGGGTGCGCTGCGGCCAGTCCTCGTTCCACCAGGCGTGGGCGGGGGCCATGGCCGCCAGCAGGCCGATGGCCAGGGCCAGCCGGCCCAGGGTGGCGCGCAGCGGGGAGACAGGTTGCGAGGCATGCATGGCGTGGGTGCTCATGGAGGGGGTCAGTCGCCTTGGCTGAAGCCGAGGAAGTCGAGGATCAGGCGGCGGCGGCGCTTCTTGCGCGGGTCGTCGTCGTCCTGCCCGGTGAGGTTGGCCGCGGCCGAACTGGCCGTGGTGGTGGGCGGTGTCACCGCGGCGGCCGCGTTGACGGCGGGCGGCGGCAGGTTGCTGCTGGTGCTGCCCTGCACCGCGATGGCGTCGGCACCCACCAGCCGCTCGGCGGCCAGGTTGGCATTGCCCTTGGACTGGATGCCGGCGTCGCCGGCGTTGATCTCGCCGCTGGGCGCAAACAGGTCCAGCGTGCTGGCGCTGTCGAGCACCGCGATGCCGCTGCCGGCAAACGAGCCCGAGGTGTCGACCACCACGTTGCCGTTGCCGTCGATCTTGTAGAGCGGCGGCGGCGCGCCGGTCACGGTCTTGGCGCCGCGGCCGGCGTCGATGTCGCCGCGCGAGGCCCAGATCAGCACATCGCCGCGGCCCACCGTGAAGACCCGCGACTGGTTGACGATCACGCTGTCGCGCACCGCCATCTCGACGTTGCCGCCGGCCACGGTGACGATGCCGACGGCCGCGGCCGGCTTGTCCGCCGAGCCGGTGAAGGTCTCGCCGGCGTTGATGCCACCACCGGGCGCCAGCAGGCGCAGCGCGCCGCCTTGCTGGGTCTTGATCTGGCTGGAGGTCATGCGGATGGCGCCGCTGGCCCGGCTGCCCGGAAATACCGCCATCAGCGCGCTGAAGCCGCGTTCGTAGGCCGCCTCGCGGGTGACGCCGTCGCTGCTGGCGGCGCTGCGGCCGGCGCTGCGCAGTTCGTCGAACAGCACCTGCTGCATCAGCAGCCATTGGGTCTCGGCCGGCAGCGCGGCATAGGCCTGCAGCGCGGCGGCGCCATCCAGCGCCTGGCCGGTGCGCTGCTGCACGAACTGCAGCAGCCGCGCGGTGTACGGCGGGCGGGGGTCTGCCGCGCCGTCGGCGCCAGCGTCGACCG
>Ga0155495_1147_pt1 | contig 19196 bp, 13 predicted proteins | sample RifCSPhighO2_12_FD_107153 | JGI IMG/M metagenome (GOLD analysis project Ga0155495, IMG submission 107153) | Burkholderiales bacterium RIFCSPHIGHO2_12_FULL_69_20
GCCAAGGCCGCGCAGGCCACGGCCCAGGCCACCGCGCAGGACGCCACCGGCGCCAAGCAGGCGGTGGTGCTGTTGGAGTCGCGTGTCAAGGCCGCCGAGCAGACCGGCAAGGAGATCGGCGCCGGCATCCGCAACATCGCCGACGCCACCGGCAAGATCAACGTGGCCGAGGTGGCCGACCTGGGCGGGCGGCTCAACAAGATCAACCTCGACCTGGTCAACATCGCGTCGAAGATCGGCTGAACACGCTGAACACGCGCGCCAGCCCAGGCCCCCATGCCCATCGTCTACCTCGAGCCCAGCGACCTGTCTGCCGACCAGGCGCAGCGGGTGCTCGACTTCCTGAACCGCGCCAGCAGCGCGCAGCAGCTCAACATCGACATCGAGTTCCCGGGCGAACCCGACATCGGCATCCGCCTGGGCCAGCGCCTGCTCGATGCCCGTGCCGCGCTGGGCGGCAGCTTCACGCAGATCAGCCAGGTGCGCGCGATCCGGCTGATCGGCCCCGAGCGTTTCACCGAGATCTGCGTGGCCGCGCTGGGGCTGGACGTGCGGCGCTGGGTCGAGCTGTTCTACGGCGGCGCGCCGCTGGCGCCGCAGACCGAGACGGGCCTGTCGGTGGCCATCACCCTGCGCCCGCAGCCGGCCTGGCTGGGCCAGCCGTTGATGCTGACGGTGTCGGTGCGCGACCACGGCGGCAGCGCCCGCATGGGCGTGCCGGTGGCGGTGCACACCGGGCTGGGCACGCTGGTGGCGATGTACGGCTTCAGCCGCATCGAGGGCGAGGCGGTGACTGTGATCACCGGCATCGACGGCACGGCCGATCTCGAGCTGGTGGTCGAGCCATCGGAGCCGCTGTCCGAGATCCAGCAGTCGGCGCTGGAGCATGCGCTGGGCGGGCTGGATGCGGCCGCACCCGATCCGCAGAAGCTCAACGACGCCTTCGCCGCGATGGTCGACACCTACCTGCAGGAGCGCAGCTACAACCTGCGCCGCGCGGTCGACGTGTGGGTGCGCGACCAGCGCGAGGCCATGGTCGACAGCGTCAACCCCACGCGCTGGGCCTTTGCCTGGCCGGTCAAGAGCGTGCTGCTGCAGGCCGACGCGCTGGCGGCGGACGGCAGCGGCAACATGCTGGCGCGCGCGGTGGCCACCGCCACCTGGAAGAACTGGGTCGGCGCCTGGCTGCTGGCACTCGACGGTTATCTGCAGCGCAGCGGCAAGATCGCCGAGGCGCTGGCCGCCGCCAGCCAGGGCGGCGACGGCAAGCTGCTGGGCAACCTGCTGGGCCAGGCGCAGCGCTTCGTGGCGGCGCAGCCCGGGCGCGCGGCCGAGTGGCTGGGCCGCAAGCAGGTGCAGACGGCGGTGCGTGATCTGGTCAGCGGCGATCTGACCCGGCTGGGCGCCGAGGCGCAGGTGGATCTGCTCACTCAGCTGGAAGTGGCCGCCGACGAGGTGCGGCCCACCTCGATCGGCAGCTACACGCTGGTGACGCAGACGCGTAAATCGCTGGTCAAGGACATCGGCAACCTCGGGCTGATCGAAGACGGCAAGCTGCTGCAGATGCGCGAGCTGGTCAGCGACATTCAGCGCCAGGCCGCGCTGGTCGATCAGCAGGCGCGCCAGATCGGCACGTTGGCCACGGCGGTGCAGACCGACCGCCAGTTCATCGCCCAGCAGCTCGAGCTGTTCAACCAGCAGCGCACCCAGTTGAGCGGGCAGATCGGCCAGTTCACCCAGCTGGCCAGCCAGTTCGAGCAGACCAGCCGCAGCGTCAGCGCGCAGGTGGGGCAGTTCAACACCGACCTGGCCAACTTCCAGCGCAACACCACGCAGCTGAACACCCGCATCGACCGGCTGCAGACCGACCTGGTGGACGTGAACCGCAGGATCGCGCCGCTGATCGTTCAGCCGATACGGGCGCCGGCCGCACCGGCCGATGGCGCAGCGGCCGACCCACCACCGGCGCCATCGCCCCCGGCGCGGCCACGCCGTCGCAAGCCTTGAGCCAGCGTCTGTGATGAGCGTGCCGTCGTCGCCTTTCGGGCTGTACCCCACGCGCAACCGGGTGGCTGCGCAGCGCGTGATGTCCGGCACCGCGTTCACGCTGGGGCAGCCGGTGGTCGAGGGTGGTGTCAGCTTGTTCCGCCAATCGCTGTGGTTGGCGGTGCCGGTGGCCGCGCGCGGGGCCGCCGCCTTGCAGCTGGCCACCAGTGCACTGGCGCTGCGCTTCGAGCCGCTGACGCTGGACGTGCCCACCGACGACCGGCACTGGTTCGACGACGTGGTCACCGAGGACGACAACCAGACGGTGCGCATCGAGTGGTCGTGGCCGGCCACGGTGACCGCGCTGCCCGATCCGACCTTCGTGCAGCACCACATCGGCTTCGACCTGTACCGCGCCGATGGCGACCGGCGCGCCGACGAGCCGACCCAAAGCGGCCACACCGGCAGCACGCTGAGCCCGCCGTGGGTCGGCTCGCCGATGGTGGTGGTGATGCAGCAGGCGGTATTGCCGACCATGTTCACCGAGACCCTGGTGATGTTGATGGTGACCACATCGGCCAACACGGCGGCTGGCGCACCGGTTGAGTCGGGGCTACCCGATGCCGCCTCATCGCCGGGAGGGGCCGCTGCCGCGCAGGCGGCGGCGCCGGGCAGCCAGGTCGGGCAGACAGCGGCACAGGCGGCGGCACAGGCGGCGGCACAGGCGGCCGTGCAGATGCAGCGCCCGCGCTCGCACGTGGTGCCCACCGTCACGCTGCGCGGCGTGCCCACCAGCCCGCGTGCCAGGCTGGTGATGGAAGCGCGCGGCAACGCGCCTGAAACCTTGCTGTGGCTGACCATGCTGCCCGGCGAGCAGGGCACGGTGACGCTGCCGCAGCCGCCGGTGGCCGATGAATGGGCCGCCGCGCTGGAGCAGGTGCGCAAGCGCCTGGCCGATGAAGCGCCGCCGCTGGATTCACCGGTGCTGCTGCGGCTGGACATCGAATCGGACGCACCTTGCCGCGTCACCCTGACGCAGGCCGCGCTGGCGCTGGACGGCGAGTTCGAAGCCGTGGCCGACGCGGCCCGTGCCGACTTCGACGGCACCCGCGTGCAGACGCAGGCCTTGCCGCTGGTGCTGCCCACGGGCGGCGCCCTGCAGGGGCTGCGGCTGACCGGCCGTGTGGAGGGCGGCGCGGCGGCCGATGCCGGTGCCGCCGCCAGCCTGCCGGCCGATCTGCGCCGCGGGCTGCTGCTGACCAGCCCCGCGCGGGCGCTGGTGCACTCCGTGCTGGACGAGCCCACGCGCGTGGGCGGCCTGGCACTGGCCTGGCATCCGCTGAGCGATGCGGTGGCCCTCACGCTGCGCCTGCTGGGCGACGCGGCCGACACGCCCAGCGCAGCACCGCTGCTCGAGCTGCCGCTGCGCGCCGACACACCGGCGCCCGGCTGGCTGGCGCTGCGCAGCGCCGCGGCGATCGATCTGCAAGCCCGCCACCTGTGGCTGGAACTGACCATCAACGAAGGCAGCGGCCTGTGGCTGGCCGACCCCGATGCGCCCGTGCCCACGCAGGGCTGCTGCGAGCCGCGCGATTCACCCGCCCATCCCGCCCAGCCGCTGGGCGTGCAGCCGGCGCTGGCCTGGCTGCCGCCGCCGCGGGTTGATCCGGTGGACGCCCCCGCGTTGCCGCGTGGGGTGGCGCTGCTCGTCGGCGGCCAGGTGCTGGCTGCCGCACTGGCCGAACGCTTCGAGCTCGATGCACCGGCGCCGTTGCTGCCGGCGCTGGACAGCCAGGGCCTGCAGGCGCAAAGCGGCAGTGCGGCGCGGCTGACGCTGGTGTCGGCACGCGCACGGCTGCGGCTGGCCTGATCTTGAGCTGCGCCCCGGACGGGCAACCCACGCAGAATGCGGGGGCCGGCCATCAACGGCCGCTGGCGTGAGCCCGGAGAACCCATGTCCCTCGTGTTAGACCATGTCGTCATCCTCGTGGCCGAGCTGGAAGCAGCGATCGCCGACTACACCGCGTTGGGCCTGACCGTGCAACGCGGCGGCACGCATGCCGGCGGCGCGACGCACAACGCCCTGATCGGCTTTGCCGACGGCAGCTACCTGGAGCTGATCGCCTTCCTGAAGCCCGACCCCGCCCACCGCTGGGGGCCGGCCGCCCAACGCGGCATCGAGGGCTTCATCGACTTCGCGCTGCTGCCGTCCAGCGTGGGCGAGGTGGTGGCCGCGGCGCGCAGCCGCGGGCTGGCCTACGACGGGCCGGTCGACAGCGGCCGGCTGCGGCCCGACGGTCAACGGCTGGCCTGGCAGATGGGCATGCCGCCGTCGCGCGATCTGCCGTTTCTGTGTGGCGACATCACACCGCGCGCGCTGCGCGTGTGCGAAGGCGAGGTGCGCTGGCACGCCAATGGCGTGCAAGGCGTGGCGGTACTCAGCGTGCTGGTGGCCAATCTCGAGACCAGCCTGGCGCGTTACGCCGCCTTGCTGGGCCCGGCAGCCGTGCAAGGGGTGCGCTGCGTTGGCCTGCCGGGCCTGGGCCTGCGTCAGGCGCTGCTGCCGCTGGGCACCACCACGCTGGCCCTGGTGTCGCCCGGCCCGGATGTGCAGGACGCCGCCCCCTTGCGCGCGCGGCTCGATCAGCAGGGCGAAGGCGTGCTGGGGCTGTCCTTGCACGGCCCGGCGGGCGTGGCCCCGCTGGCCTGGCCACGTGATCGCACCCACGGCGCGGCCTTCGACACCACGCCCGGCCCCGGCTGAGCGGGTCGGGCCGCGCCGGCGCGCGCGGTCCCGTGGGTGACTGCGTGGGTGGGGCCCGTCGCGCACATTGCGGCTCTTCCATCCAACCGAGGAGCACCCCATGGGCGTGGCCATCACCAAGCAGTCGATCGATCTGGGCATCGTCACCACCAACGGACCGGCGATGCTGGCGTTCTACCGCGACCTGCTGGGCCTGACGCTGCAAGGCGAGATGCCCATGCCCGGCGGCAAGGGCACGATGCACCGGCTGCTGTGCGGCGACAGCCTGATCAAGCTGGTGGTGATGCCAGAACTGCCCGCCGCGGCGGTGCCCGGCGGCATCGGCGGCGGCGCCGGTTACCGCTACTGGACGATCAGCGTGAGCAACCTCGATCAGATGGCCCAGGCCTGCACCGCCGCTGGCCACAAGCTGGTGTGGCCGGTGCGCGAGATCCGCAAGGGCATCCGCATCGCGATGGTCGAAGACCCGGACGGCAACTGGGTCGAGTTCCTGCAGATCGGCTGACGGGAGGTGGGCGCGGCTACTCGGGATCGGCGCGCCCGTGCCCCGACACCTCGGCGCCCGCATCGGGCGCCAGGCGCCGGTACATCAGCACCGAGGCCAGCGAAATCACGCTGATGGCGATGAAGGCGCGGCTGAAGTCCTGCGCCAGCAGCACGCTGCGTGCATCGGCCGCGCGCGAGGCATCCAGCAGCATCGCCGCCACCGCCACGCCGGCGGCCAGTGACAGCTGCTGCACCACCGCCACGAACGCCGTGGCCTGGCTCAGCTGGGCCGGCTCGATGTCGGCATAACCCAGCGTGTTCAGGCTGGTGAACTGCAGCGATCGGAAAAAGCCGCCCGCCAGCAGCACGCCGATGATCAGCGCATGCGGCGTCTGCGCGGTGAACAGCGCCATCGCCGCCAGCAGCGCGCTGCTGATGACGGCGTTGACGCCCAGCACGCGCCGGAAGCCGAAGCGCCGCAGGATCGGCGAGGCGGTGAGCTTCATCGTCACCGCGCCCACCGCCGCGGCGAAGGTGAGCGAGCCCGACGCGAAGGCGCTCATGCCGAAGCCCAGCTGCAGCATCAGTGGCAGCAGGAACGGGATCGCCCCCACCGACAGCCGGAACAGCGCGCCGGCCAGCAGCGTGATGCGGAAGCTGGCGATGCGCAGCAGCTGCAGGTCGAGAATCGGATGCGCCACCCGGCGCGCGTGGCGCAGATAGAGGGCCAGCAGCGCCGCGCCGCCCGCCATCATCGCCAGGGCCGGCCAGCCGCCGCCGGCGCGGTTGCCGGCCAGCGTGAAGCCGAAGATCGCCAGCGACAGGCCCAGCCCGGTGAGCGCGAAGCCGGGCCAGTCCAGCGGGCGCAGCCGATCGGCCCTGACCTGCGGTACCAGCCGCCAGGCCAGCGCCAGGCCGATCAGCCCCACCGGCACGTTGAGCCAGAAGATGCCGCGCCAGTGGTAGTAGGTGGTGATGAAGCCGCCCACCGGCGGGCCGAGGATCGGCGCCATCAGCGCCGGGATGCTGAGCCAGGCCATCGCCGAGACCATCTCGCGCTTGGGGATCACGCGCAGCAGGATCAGCCGGCCCACCGGCAGCATCATCGCGCCGCCCAGGCCCTGGCAGAACCGGCCGGCGATCAGGCTGTGCAGGTTCCAGGCCAGCGCGCAGCCCACCGACGACAGCGTGAACACCGCGATGGACGCGGCGAACACCGTCTTGGCGCCCCAGCGGTCGGCGCACCAGCCGCTGATGGGGATGAAGATCGCCAGCGCCACGTAGTAGGCGGTGAAGGCCAGCTTCAGCGCGATGGGGTCGACCTGCAGATCGGCCGCCATCGCCGCCAGCGAGGTGGCGATCACCGTGCTGACCAGGCTCTCCATGAACAGCGCCGACGCCACCACCAGGGTCAGCACGCGGGTGGACGGCATCGAGGTGCTCAGGGCGCCGGCCTCATCGGGGCGCCGGTGTCAAGCCACCGGCAGCGGCGCCACCTCGTTGATCAGCCGTGCCATCAAGGCCGGGTCTTCCATCGGCAGGAAGTGGGTCTTGTCGCTGAAGTGCCGGTCGCGGCCGTGGTGAAACTCGCCCGCCAGCCCCGGCCAGGTGGGCGAGCCCAGCGGGTCCCAGGGCAGGATGCTGGGGTCTTGCGCCCGGGCGCGCACCACCAGCACGGGGATCTGCAGCGCGCGGATGCTGGCCACCACGCCGGGGTTCTGCCGGGCCTGCGGGTAGATGCTGCCTTCGAAGGCAGGCGCGCAGGCCAGCAGGCAGCCGTTGCCGTTGTCGGCCGGACGCAGGCCGTGCTCGCAGTAGTCGCGCAGCGATTGGCGGTTGAACACCGAATACGGCGGCCGGTCGGCGAAGCGGTCGAACATGGCCTGCGCCGAAGCAAAGTGGTTCTTGCGCCCGGCCGATGGGTGCAGCGTGCCGGCGGGCACCGGCCGCAGGTGGTAGGCCGCGGGCGCCAGCAGCACCGGATCGACCAGCACCAGCTGCGAGAAGCGGGGTGATTCGAAGGCCGCGGCCTGCACCAGCGCATGTGCGCCCATGCTGTGGCCGATGCCCACGGCGCCCTGCAGCTCGAAGGCGGCGGCCACGCCGGCCAGATCACGGCCGAAGGCTTCCCAACTGCCAAAAGGCGCGGCCTCGCTGCGGCCGTGACCCCGCTGGTCGACGGCAATCACATGCCGGCCGGGCAGGTGGTGGATCACCTGATCCCACACCCGGGCATGAAAGCCGGTGGCATGCACCATGAACACGGTGGGGCTGCTGCCGCGCAGCGCGGCGCGCCACTCGAAGCAGGCCAGCGTGAGGCCGTTGCTGAGGATGTGGTGCAGGCGGGGTTCGGGGGCGGCTGAATCGGTCACGGCCGCAGTGTCGGTCATCGCCGCGGTCATCCGTCAGACCTCGGCCGCCAGCCGGCTGGCCTGGTCGATGGCGCGCTTGGCGTCCAGCTCGGCGGCCTCGAAGGCGCCGCCCACCAGGTGCGTCTTGAGACCCGCGGCCTGCAGCTCGTCGTACAGCGCGCGTTGCGGGGTCTGGCCGGCGCAGACGATCACCGTGTCCACCGCAAACAGCTTGGGCTCACCGTTGACCCGCACATGCAGGCCGGCGTCGTCGATCAACAGGTACTCGACGCCGCCCACCATCTGCACGCCGCGGCGGTTCAGCACCAGCCGGTGCGTCCAGCCGGTGGTGCGGCCCAGGGTCTTGCCCAGCGCGTCGGCCTTGCGCTGCATCAGGATCACCTCGCGGTCGGACTTGGCCACCTGCGGCACCACGCCGGTGACGCCGCCGCGCGGGTGGCGCTTGAAATCGATGCCCCACTCGCGGGCGAAGACATCGATGTCGACCGCGCCCGAGGTGCCCTGGTGCGTGACCAGTTCGGCCACGTCGAAGCCGATGCCGCCCGCGCCCATGATCGCCACGCGTTGGCCGATGGGTTGGCGGCCGAGGATGGCGTCGATGTAGGCCACCACCTTCGGATGGTGAATGCCCGGGATGTCGGGCGTGCGCGGCTGGATGCCGGTGGCCACCACCACCTCGTCGAAGCCTTCGGCCTTCAGCATCGCCGCATCGGCGCGGGTGTTCAGCCGCAGCGTGATGCCGTGCAGGACGATCATGCGGCGGTAGTAGCGCAGCGTCTCGTGGAACTCTTCCTTGCCCGGGATGCGCTTGGCCAGGTTGAACTGGCCACCGATCTCGCTGCCTGCGTCGATCAGCGTGATCCGGTGGCCCCGCTGCGCCGCCACGGTGGCAAAGGCCAGGCCGGCCGGGCCGGCGCCGATCACTGCGATGCGTTTGGCGCTCTGCACCGGCCGGTAGTTCAGCAGCGTCTCGTTGCAGGCGCGTGGGTTGACCAGGCAGCTGACCTGCTGGTTGCCGCTGAAGGTGTGGTCCAGGCAGGCCTGGTTGCAGGCTATGCAGGTGTTGATCTGGTCCTCGCGGCCGTCACGCGCCTTGTTCACCAGCTCGGGGTCGGCCAGCATCGGCCGGGCCATCGACACCAGATCGGTGTCGCCGCGCGCCAGCACGTCTTCGGCCACCTGCGGCATGTTGATGCGGTTGCTGGTGATCACCGGCACGCTCACCACCTTGCGCAAGCGCCCGGTCACGCTGGCGAAGGCCGCACGCGGCACCATCGTGGCGATGGTCGGCACGGGGGCCTCGTGCCAGCAGAAGTGGGTGCTGATGATGCTGGCGCCGGCCGCCTCGACCGCCTGGGCCAGCGAGACGACTTCGTCCCAGGCCAGGCCACCTTCGAGCATGTCCATCGCCGAGATGCGGAAGATCACGATGAAGTCAGGCCCCACGGCCTGACGCACGCGGCGCACCGCCTCCACCGCGAAACGCATGCGGTTTTCCCAGGGGCCGCCCCAGTCGTCGGTGCGCAGGTTGGTCTTCTTGACCAGGAAGGTGCTGATCAGGTAACCCGCCGAGCCGATGATCTCGACGCCGTCGTAACCGGCGAACCGGGCCATGCGCGCGCACTGGGCAAAGTCGTCCAGCTGCTTCTCGATGCCCTCTTCGGTCAGCGCATTCGGCGTGTGGCTGCCGATGCGCGACTTGACGGCCGAGGCGGCCACGCAATCGGGCGTGCGCGCCAGTGGGCCGGTGTGCAGGATCTGCATGCAGATCTTCACGTCCGGGTCGGCCGCATGCACGGCGTTGGTGATCAGCCGGTGCTGCTCGGCCTCTTCGGGCGTGGACAGCTTGCTGCCGCGGCCGGCCTCGCGGTTGGGGTAGATGCCGCCGGTGATGATCATGCCCACGCCGCCGCGGGCGCGCTCGGCGTAATAGGCCGCCATGCGCTCGAAGCCGTGCGCGACCTCTTCGAGCCCGGTGTGCATCGAGCCCATCAGGATGCGGTTCTTCAGCCGGGTGTGGCCCAGATCGAGGGGGGCGAAGACATGCGGGTAGCGGGCGTGGCCGGTCATCGGAGGTCTCGGGAAACGTGGAGGGGTGCCGCGATGCGCGCGATCGGCCGGCGTTGCAGCGGCGAACCTGCGGTCTTGGGCGTGCGGGGACAGCTTGCATCGTGTCGCCAGTCGGTCACGCCGGGTATCGTCGAAACTGACGAATCTGCGCTTCAGGCTCGCTTGGCGGGCGTCGGCGCGGGCATGATGGCCGCGCGCCGGCTGGGCCCACATCCATCATCCATCCGCTGATCCAAGACCGATCCAAGGAGACCTTGTGCTGCATCCGTACCACCACGCCCGCATCACCCCCGACAAGCCCGCCGTGATCATGGCCGGCACCGGCCAGGTGCAGACCTACCGCGAGCTCGAAGACCGCTCCAACCAGGTGGCGCAGCTGTTCCGCGCGCTCGGCCTGAAGGCCGGCGACCACATCGCGCTGATGCTCGAGAACCACCCGCGCTACTTCGACATCTGCTGGGGCGCGCAGCGCGCCGGCCTGATCTACACCGCGATGAGCACCCGGCTGACCGAGGGCGAGGTCAGCTACATCGTCGACGACTGCGGCGCCAAGGCGGTGATTGCCTCGCGGGCGATGGCCGGCGCGGTGCAGCACCTGCCGGCGGCCTGCCGTGGCGTGGCCACCTGGCTGATGCTCGACGGCACCATCGAGGGCTGGACGGCCTTCGAGCCCACCGTGGCCGCGCAGCCCACCGCCCGCATCGCCGATGAGATCGCCGGTGGCGACATGCTGTATTCCAGCGGCACCACCGGCCGGCCCAAGGGTGTGTTCGTGCCGCCGCAAGAGCTGGCCATCGACGCGGCCAACTCGATGACCGAGATCATGGGCAAGCTGTACGGCGTGAACGCCGAGTCGATCTACCTGTCGCCGGCGCCGCTGTACCACGCCGCGCCGCTGCGCTTCACGATGGGCGTGCACCGGCTGGGCGGCACCGTGGTGGTGATGGAGCACTTCGACGCCGAGGAGTACCTGCGTCTTGTCGAGCATCACCGGATCACCCACACGCAACTGGTGCCAACGATGTTCGTGCGCATGCTCAAGCTGCCCGAAGAAGCGCGCCTGCGCCACGACGTGTCGTCGCTGCGCTGTGCCATCCATGCCGCTGCGCCGTGCCCGGTGCCGGTCAAGGAGCAGATGATCGCCTGGTGGGGTCCGGTGCTGTGGGAGTACTACGCCGGCACCGAGGGCAACGGCATCACCATCGTCAACTCTGAGCAGTGGCTGACGCACAAGGGCACGGTGGGCCGCGCGGTGGTGGGTGAGCTGCGCATCTGCGACGACGAGACCGGCGAGCTGCTGCCTCCGGGCCAGAGCGGCACGGTCTACTTCGCCAATGGCCGGCCGTTCGAGTACCACAACGACCCGGCCAAGACCGCCGGCTCCACCCATCCCAAGGGCTGGACCACGCTGGGCGACGTGGGTTATGCGGATGCCGAGGGCTACCTCTACCTCACCGACCGCAAGGCTTACATGATCATCTCGGGCGGGGTGAACATCTACCCGCAGGAGGCCGAGAACGTGCTGATCAACCACCCCCAGGTGGCCGACTGCGCGGTGCTGGGCGTGCCCAACGAGGAGTTCGGCGAGGAGGTCAAGGCGGTGGTGCAGCCGCGCGACATGGCCGAGGCCGGCCCCGAGCTGGCGCAGGCGCTGATCGCCTACTGCCGCGAGCACCTCTCGCACATCAAGTGCCCAAGATCGGTCGACTTCGAGGCCGAGCTGCCGCGCCACCCGACCGGCAAGCTCTACAAGCGGCTGCTGAAAGACCGCTACTGGGCCGGGCACGCGTCGAAGATCCTTTGACGCGCTGATGCGCTGATGCGCCGCGCATGCGCCGGCCGTGCTCAGCCCGCGCCGGCGCGGGGCGTGCGCTGCAGCCAGCGCAGCAGGGTGTCGAGCAACTGCTCCAGCGCGTAGGGCTTGACGATGAAGTCGTTCATGCCGACGGCCAGGCAGCGCGCGGTGTCCTCCGACTGCACGTCGGCCGTGGTCGCCAGGATCGGCACCTGCTGACCGTGCGGCAGCGCGCGGATGCGCCGCGTGGCTTCCAGGCCGTCCATGTTGGGCATGTGCACGTCCATCAGGATCAGGTCGTGGCGCGCGGCGTCGAAGCGCTGCAGCGCCTCGACGCCGTCGGTGGCGATGTCGAGTTCCAGCCCGGTGCCGCGCAGCATCTCGATCGCCACCAGGCGGTTCACCGCGTTGTCTTCCACCAGCAGCACGCGGCGTCCGTGGTGCGCCTGCTGCAAGGCGGTTTCCAGTTGCGCCAGCCGCAGCCGCGGTGTTGTTGATGCCGCGGGCGGCGGTGCAACCCCCTTGCACAGACGGGCGGTGAACCAGAAGGTGCTGCCCTGTCCCGGCGCGCTGCTGGCGCCGGCGTCGCCGCCCATCAGCCGGGCCAGCCGCAGCGTGATCGTCAGGCCCAGGCCGCTGCCACCGTAGCGGCGGGTGATCGAGTTGTCGACCTGCTCGAACGGCATGAACAGACGCTGCAAGGCCTCGGGCGGGATGCCGATGCCGGTGTCGGTCACCTCGAAGCGCAGCAGCACCTGCCCGGCGGTCTCTTCATCCATGCGCAGCGACAGCGTCACCCGGCCCCGCTCGGTGAACTTGATCGCATTGCCTGCCAGGTTCAGCAGGCACTGGCGCAGGCGCACCGCATCGCCGACCAGCGCCGCGGGCAGCACCGGTATCGGGGCCACGCGCAGTTCCAGCGACTTGTCGGCGGCCGAGTCGCGCAGCATGTCGGCCACCTCGTCGAGCAGCGCTGCGGGCTGTAGCGCCAGCGTGTCGAGGGCCAGCTTGTCGGCGTCGATCTTGGTCAGGTCCAGGATGTCGCTGATGATGTCCACCAGGTGCCGGCTGGCCGATTCGATGACACGCAGCCGCTCACCCTGCTGCACGGCCAGCGCCTCATCACGCCGGATCAGCGACACCATGCCCACGATGGCGTTCAGCGGCGTGCGGATCTCGTGCGACATCTTGGCCAGAAACTCGCCCTTGGCCAGGTTGGCGGCCTCGGCGGCTTCGCGGGCCCGCTGCAGCTCGCGGGTGCGCGTGGCCACCTGGTCTTCCAGTTGCTCGCGGTAGTGGCTCAACTCCTCGAGGGTGGTGTGCTGCTCGGTGATGTCTTCGGTGAAGGTGACGATGCCGCCCACCGTGCCATCGGGCCGCAACCAGGGCCGCAGTTCCCAGCGCACCCACTGCACGCTGCCATCTTGGCGCACGAAGCGGTCTTCGTCGGCCCGCAACACCTCGCCGGCCAGCGCACGCTGGTGCAGCGCCTTCCACTCGGCGCGGATTTCGGGAAACACCTCGTAGTGCAGCCGGCCGCGCAACGGCATGTCACCCAGGCCGTAGGTCTTGCGCCAGCGCTGGCTGACGAACAGGTAGCGCATGTCGCGGTCGAACATGGCCAACGCCGCGGGCGCATGCTCGATGAACAGCTTGAGCCGGGCCTCGGTCTCGGCCAGCGCCAGCTGGGCCAGCTTGCGCGCCTGGATGTCCTCGATCACCGAGACGAAGAAGTCAGGCTGTCCATCGGCCTTGTGCACCAGGCCCACGGTCAGGTTGACCCAGACCGCCTCGCCGTTCTTGCGCAGGTAGCGCTTCTCGATCGTGTAGGTGGCGATCTCGCCGGCCAGCACGCGGCCGACCTGTGCCACGTCGGCCGCCAGGTCGTCGGGGTGGGTGACGTCCTGAAAGCGCTGGCCGAGCAGCTCGTCGCGGGTATAGCCCAGGATCTGGCACAGCCGTTCGTTGGCCCGCAGCCAGTGGCCATCGGGTGCCACCATCGCCATGCCCACCGCCGCCTGCTCGAAGGTGGCGCGGAACTCGCGCTCGCCGGCCTCGCGTGCGGTCACGGCCACCGCACGCTGGTCTTCGGCCCAGGCGGCCTTGCGCGCGATCACGGCCATGCGGCGGCGCTGTACCCAGGTGGCCGCCAGCGCCAGCGCCAGCAGCACACCCAGCGCCACGGCGATCTGCAGGGGCCGGCTGGCCAGGCCGCTGGGCACCTCGGGATTGCGCCAACGCGCCAGGATCTCGAAATAGGGCGAGCCGGGATCGGCCCGCCAGGCGTCGAGGTGGTGATCGATGGCGCGCAGCAGATCGGGCCGGCGGCCCTTGCCAGTGACATAAAACAGCTGCGACGGCAGGAAAATCAGCGGCGTCTCGACCACCGCATAGGCCTTCGCGCGAGACCAGCCGAAGTGCTGGTTGACGATGGCCACGTCGGCACGGCCGGCTGCGACGGCCTGCAGTGCTTCGTCGAGGCTGCGGGTGAAGATGAACTGCACCGTCAGGCCGAAGTCGGCCATCTGTTGCGACAAATGGCTCAGCTGGATGCTGTCTTCCAGCACGGCCACACGCTGGTGGTCCAGGTCGAGCATCGAGCTGATCTGCTTGCCCGGGCGGGCATAGACCTGCGACCAGGAATGCAGCGCGGGGGTCTTGTGGAAGTCGAAGCGCTGCGCCCGTTCGGGGGTGAAGGCGACATCGGGCATCAGGTCGAGTTGGCCGGCCGCCAACGCCTCCAGGCAGACCCGCCACTCGCAGGGCACGTAGTGCAGTGTCCAGCGCTCAGCCTCGGCCATGCGCTCGATCACGTCGACCAGGACGCCAGCCGCTTGGCCGTCCGGCCGCAGGAATATCTTGGGTTCGTTCTGGTAGACGCCCACGCGCACTTCGGACGTTGGGCCGGCGGGTCGATCGGCGGGCGCGGCGCTGGCGCCATTTTGGGCCAGGACCAGCAGCAGCGCGGTGATGACAACGCGTTTGGACATGCCGCGCATGCTACTGCGGCGCTTTGCGCCCCGGCGGATCCAGCCTGACGCGCCGGCCCGCCCAACCGTGCGCGGCGCGTGCCAGTGCACGCGCGGTGCGGCGGGCGGCGGCGCCGGCTGCAGGCGTCGATCAGGCGGCCAGCAGCGCGTCGGCCAGCTGCTGGCGCTGGTGCGCCGCGTCACCGAACCAGGGTTGCAGCCACAGCGCGCGGCGCAGGTAGAGCTGGGCGTCGCAGTCGTAGGTGAAGCCGAAGCCGCCGTGGAACTGCACCGCCCGGTCGCTCGCGAAGACGAAGCTGTCACCGGCCTCGGCCTTGGCCATGCGCAGCGCGATGTCGGCCTCGGCCAGCGCGCCGGTACCTGCGTCTGCGGCATCGACCAGCAGCGTGGCCGCATGGGCCACGTGCGAGCGCGTCCGCTCCAGGCCGACCAGCATGTCGGCGGCGGGGTGCTTGAGCCCCTGGTAGCTGCCGATCTTGCGGCCGAAGGCGCTGCGGGTGTTCAGGTAATCGACCACCACGTCCAGCACGCCGGCGATGCCGCCCGCGGCTTCCGCCGAGGCCAGCAGCAGGCCGGCGCGGTGGATGGCGCGCAGCGCGGCCAGCGCCGCATCGCCGGTGATCAGCGCCTCGGCCGGCAGCGTCAGGCCGTCGAGCAGCAGACGGTGGCAACGCCGCGTCTCGTCGATGATGGTTTCGCGCTGCAGCGTGCCGCTGGGCAGGCCGGCGGTGGGCAGCACGGCCAGCGCGGGCGCGCCGTCCAGCGCCACCGACACCAGCAGCACATCGGCCACCGCGCCGTCGGTCACCAGCGTCTTGTTGCCCTGCAGCGTGGCGGACCCGCCGACCACGCTGGCGCGGGCCTGCAGCCGGGTCAGATCCCAGTCGCCATCGTCCTCGAACAGCGCAACGCTGGCGATGCCGCCGCCGGCCAGGCGCGGCAGCCAGGCCGCCTGCTGGGCCTGGCTGCCGCCGGCCAGCAGGCCCTGGATGGCCAGCTGCGTGCTGGCGAAGGGCGTGGCCAGCAGGTGGCGGCCCATGGGCTCGGCGATCACCGCGGTGTGGCCCAGCGAGAGCCCGCTGCCGCCGAAGCGCTCGGGCACCGCGATGCCGTTCCAGCCGAGCTGGGTGATCTCTTGCCACAGGCCGCGGTCGAAGCCGGCTTCACTGGTCAGCAGGCCGCGCACCGTCAGCGAGGGCGAATGCTCGCGGCAGAAGGCCACGGCGCTGTCCTGCAGCATCGCCTGCTCGTCGCTGAAGTTGATGCGTGTGGACAGTGGGGAGAGGGTGGGGTCGCTCATCGTGCTCTTACTCAAACTCAGTCTTTGGGCAGGCCCAGCACCCGCTCGCCCACGATGTTGGCCTGGATCTGGCTGGGCCCGCCGCCGATGGTGGAGGCAAAGGCGTTGAGGTAGCTGCGGGGCCACAGGCCGCCGTCGACGGCATGGGCGTCGCCCACCCAGCGCGCGCCATTGGCGCCCTGCAGCGTCAGCGCAAACTGGTACAGGCGGCGGTTGTGCTCCGAGAGCCGCAGCTTGTTCGACAGCGGGATCGCGTCGGGCCGCTCGCTGCACAGCGCCGGGAAACGGCCGCGCTCGTTGCACAGCCGGTCGCCCTGGGCCTCGATCTGAAAGCGCACCAGCTGGTCGCGGATGAACGGGTCGTCGATCGCCGGGCGGCCGTTGCGGCGCGAGCGCCGCGCCAGCTCGATCACGTCGCCGATGCCCAGCGCCATGCGCGTCAGGCCACCGGCCTGGCCGCCGCTGGCGCCACGCTCGAAGGTCAGCGTCTTCATCGCGATCGCCCAGCCTTCACCCTCCTTGCCCATCAGGCAGCTGGCCGGCACGCGGGCGTTGTCGAAGAAGGTCTGGGTGAAGCCGAATTCGCCGGTCAGCTTGCGGATCGGCGTGGTGCTGATGCCGGGCACCTGCATCGGGATCAGGAAGTACGACAGGCCGGCATAACGTTTGGATCGTGAGCCCCCGAGGTCGCCGCTTTGCGGCGCCCGGCCCCCCGAGGGGGCGTCAGCCGCTTTGGGGCGGCCCGGCGCCGGCTGCGGGTCGGTGCGCGCCAGCAGGATCATGTACTTGGCATGGCTGCCCAGGCTGGTCCAGATCTTGGCGCCGTTGATCACGTAGTCATCACCATCCCGCACGGCGCGGGTCTGGGCATTTGCCAGGTCGCTGCCCTGGTCGGGCTCGGAAAAGCCCTGGCACCAGATGTCGTCACCGCTGAGGATGCCAGGGATGAAGCGGCGCTTCTGTTCCTCGGTGCCAATGGCCAGGATCAGCGGGCCGGCCCAGAACAGGCCGATGGTGTTGGGGAAGAACGGCACCTTCAGCCGTGCCATCTCGGCGGTGGCGATGTCCTGGAAGGCCTGCGGCCGACCGCCGCCGCCGTAGGCTGTCGGCCAGGTCATGCCGAGGTAGCCGGCCTGGTAGACCTTGCGCTGCCAGTCGCGCAGGTAGTGGAACTGCGGATCGGTGCCCACCTCCATGAAGGATTCAGGCAGCAGGAAGTCGGGCGTGGGTGGGCGGTTGGCTTGCAGCCAGTCGGCCACCTCCTGGCGGAAGGTCTCGAGTTCGTTCAAGGGTCGGTCTCCCAATCGTCGTGGTGCCAGGGCAGGGCGGTGCCTAGGATTTCACCCAAGCCGGCTGGCGCTTCTCGCGGAAGGCGGCCATGCCCTCGGCGGCCTCGGGCGAGCGGAACATGCGCGCGCTCCACTCGCTGGCCACGCTGAAGGCCTCGTCGCGTGGCAGCTGCGGGATGCGACGCACCAGCTTCTTGCATTCGGCCACCGCGATCGGGCCGCCGGCCTGGATCGCATCGATCTCTTGCTGCACAGCGGCGGCCAGTTCCGCGGCCGGGACAGCGCGGTGCGCCAGCCCCATCGTCACTGCCTGGGTGCCGCTGAAACGCTCGCCGGTGAGGAACAGCTTCATGCCGTGGTGCGGCCCCAGCTTGGGCAGGCACACCACCGAGATCACCGCCGGGATCACGCCGATCTTCACCTCCGAAAAGCTGAACGGTGCGTCGGCCACGGTGATCACGATGTCGCTGGCGCCCACCAGCCCCAGCCCGCCGGCAAAGGCCGCGCCGTTGACCGCGGCGATCACCGGCTTGTCGGCGTCCTGCATGTGCGCCAGCACGTCGGCCAGCGTCACGCCCTGGCGGCCGTCGATCACCTGCCCGGGCGGGCTTTTCAGGTCGGCCCCGGCGCAGAAGGCAGTGCCGGCACCGGTCAGCACGACGCAGCGCACGGCGGGGTCGGCCAGTGCGGCATCGAGGTGGTCGGATAACTGATTGACCAGCGCCGCCGACAGCGCGTTGCGCTGCTCGGGCCGGTTCAGCGTGATCCAGGCGGCGCCCTGGCGGACGTCGTACAGCGTGGCGGTGGAGGTCGTCATGGTGGGCAAGTCGCTTTCGGTGCGTCATCTTCCCTGCCGCACGGGCGGGCAGGTGTCACGGGCGGAACAGTCTGGCCATCGGCCGGCCCCGACACTGCGGCCTCCGCCTGATATTGCCCGCCTGCCATTGCCCATGACCGCCGACGCCTCCACCCTCCCCACCCCGCCCGGCCTCGCCTCTATCGATGCCGTCACTGCCGCGTTGGCCACGTCCGGCTACATCTCGACGCGCCAGATCTCCACCGCTGTCTACCTGGCCCACCACCTGCGCAAGCCGGTGCTGATCGAGGGCCCGGCGGGCGTCGGCAAGACCGACCTGGCGGTGTCGGCGGCCAAGGCGCTGGGCTTCTCGCTGCTGCGCCTGCAGTGTTACGAGGGGCTGGACGACAGCAAGGCGCTGTACGAATGGAAGTACGGCAAGCAGCTGCTCTACACCCAGATCCTGAAAGAGAAGATCGGCCTGCTGGTCGACGGCACCGACACGCTGGCCGGCGCCTTCACCAAGCTGGCGGGCTTTCAGGACCTGTTCTTCTCGCGTGATTTTCTCGAACCGCGCCCGCTGCTGCAGGCGATGGAGCAGCCCGGCGGCAGCGTGCTGCTGATCGACGAGATCGACAAGAGCGAAGAGGCCTTCGAGGCGCTGCTGCTCGAGGTGCTGGCCGACTACCAGGTGACCATCCCCGAGATCGGCACCATCCGCGCCCAGGTGCCGCCGCTGGTGGTGCTGACCTCCAACAACACCCGCGAGCTGGGCGATGCGCTCAAGCGCCGCTGCCTGCACCTGCACATCGGCTTTCCCGATGCCGCGCTCGAGCAGCGGGTGCTGCAGGCGCGGGTGCCCGGCATCTCGGGCCTGCTGCTGCGCCAGCTGGTGGCCTTCGTGCAGCTGCTGCGTTTGCAGAACATCCGCAAGCCGCCGTCGATCGCCGAATCGGTGGACTGGGCGCGCACGCTGCTGCTGCTGCATGCCGGCGTGCTGGACGAGGCGATGGTGCGCGACACCCTCAACGTGCTGCTCAAGCGCGAGACCGACATCCAGGAGGTGCAGGGCGCGCTGAGCCAGCTGACGCAGGCGGCCGTGCAGGAGGCCGGTCGCGTGGCGGCGCTGCCGGCTTGAGCGTGTCCACCGCCATCACCATCGCCACCACCGCGCCGACGATGGACAGCATGCTCACCGGCTTCGTGCGGGCGCTGCGTGCGGCGGGCGCCGAGGCGTCGACCGCCGAGAGCATCGACGCCGCCCGCGCCGTGGCGCTGGTGGGTTATGCCGACCGCGAGACGCTGAAGGCCTCGCTGGCGGTGGCGCTGGCCAAGTCGGTCGAAGAAA
>Ga0155495_1024_pt2 | contig 19025 bp, 17 predicted proteins | sample RifCSPhighO2_12_FD_107153 | JGI IMG/M metagenome (GOLD analysis project Ga0155495, IMG submission 107153) | Burkholderiales bacterium RIFCSPHIGHO2_12_FULL_69_20
CGGTCAGCGGCTTGGCGGCCGACCCGGTCACACTCGCCAGCAGGCCCGAGACCAGTCCGGTCTTCAGCAGCAACCGGTACTCGGTCACCCGCTCCACCCGGTGCAACGCCAGGCCACAGTTGCGGGCAATGTCGGTGGCCTTGCTGGCCCAGGGCGACACGGTGCCCAGCCGCGGCATCACCACCACCAAGGCACCTTCGTCGCCACCGGCATGGGCATCGCCGTAGCGCAGCAGGCCGGCCAGCTTGTCGCCATCGAGCGCCGCACCCGGCTCGCCCAGCACCCAGTGCCCATGGCGCGCCACCACGCCGGTGATGCGCGGGCACACGGCCTGCAGCTGCGGCAGCAAGGCCTGCGCTCGAAAGGCCGAGAGCGCATTGCCGCCCTCGAAGAACATCACAGGGGAGGCGGTATTCGAGTGGGCGTGCGGGTGGGCATGCAGCATGGCGGACCGGGGCTCGGGGCGGCCCGGGCCTGCGATCAGGGCACGCAGGCGGGCCATGCCCGTGAAAACCCGGCATTCTACTTTGCGATGGGATAATTCACGGATGGCCATCACCCTCAAGACCACCCCCGCCGAGATCGCCGGCATGCGCACTGCCGGCCGCCTGGCCTCCGAAGTGCTGGACATGCTGACCGCGCACGTCGTGCCCGGCATCACCACCGACGCCCTCGACAAGCTGGCGCACGACCACATCGTCAACGTGCAGGGCGGCATCCCCGCGCCGCTGAACTACGCGCCGCCCGGCTACGTGCCCTACCCCAAGTCGATCTGCACCTCGATCAACCACCAGGTGTGCCACGGCATCCCCAACGACAAGCCGCTGAAGAACGGCGACATCGTCAACATCGACGTCACCGTGATCAAGGACGGCTGGCATGGCGACACCAGCCGCATGTACATCGTCGGCGAGGGCTCGATCGCCGCCAAGCGGCTGTGCGCCATCACCTACGACGCCATGTGGAAGGGCATCGCCAAGGTCAAGCCCGGCGCCCGACTGGGTGACATCGGCCACGCGATCCAGATGTTTGCCGAGCACCAGGGCTTCTCGATCGTGCGCGAGTTCTGCGGCCACGGCATCGGCAACAAGTTCCACGAAGAGCCGCAGGTGCTGCACTACGGCCGCCCCGGCACGCTGGAAGAACTGGTGCCCGGCATGATCTTCACGATCGAGCCGATGATCAACGCCGGCCGGCGCGAGATCCGTGAGCTGGGCGACGGCTGGACCATCGTCACCAAAGACCGGTCGTTGTCGGCGCAGTGGGAGCACACCGTGCTGGTCACCGACACCGGCTACGAGGTGCTGACGGTGTCGGCCGGCACACCTGCGCCGCCGGCCTTCGTCAACGCGGCGTGAATCTCCGGCTGGCATCGGCCATGAGCACCGAGGCTCCAGCCGCGCCGGGCTTGCCCGCGCCGCCCGCGCTGGATCTGCCGGCGCTGCGCGCGCAGTTTCGCGACGGCAAGCGCGCGCTGATCGACCACTTCATGCAGGGCCGGGCCAGCGCACCGGCGGCCACCCGGCTGATCAAGGCGCTGACGCGCCATGTCGATGCCACGCTCACCCTGCTGTGGGGCCAGTGCGCGATGCCGGCCAACGCGGCGCTGGTGGCGGTGGGCGGTTATGGCCGCGGTGAGTTGCTGCCCTACAGCGACATCGACGTGCTGCTGCTGCTGCCCGACGATGCCGAGGTGCAGGCCGGCAGCGCGCTGAAGGCCACCCTCGAATCCTTCATCACCGCCTGCTGGGACATCGGGCTGGAGATCGGCTCGTCGGTGCGCACGCTGGCCGAGTGTGTGCTCGAAGCGCGCGGCGACCAGACGGTGCAGACGGCGCTGCTCGAATCGCGCCTGGTGTGCGGCGCACGCAAGCTGTGCGCCGCCTTCCAGCGCGAGACCGCGGTGCTGATGGACGCCAAGGCCTTCCTGCGCGCCAAGACGCTCGAATTGCAGCAGCGCCACACCAAGTACGAGGACACCCCTTACGCGCTGGAGCCCAACTGCAAGGAAAGCCCCGGCGGCCTGCGCGACCTGCAGGTGGTGATCTGGGTGGCGCGCGCTGCCGGGCTGGGCCGCAGCTGGGCCGAACTGGCCGCCAACGGGCTGATCACGCCGTTCGAGGTCAAGCAGCTGCAGCGCAACGAAGGCACGCTGCGGCTGATCCGCGCCCGCCTGCATGCCGTGGCCGGCCGCCGCGAAGACCGGCTGGTGTTCGACCTGCAGACCGCCGTGGCCGAGAGCTTCGGTTACCAGAGCACGCGGGCGCAGCGCTCGTCCGAGGTGCTGATGCACCGCTACTACTGGGCGGCCAAGGCGGTGACCCAGCTCAACCAGATCCTGATGCTCAACATCGAGGAGCGCATCAACGCCAGCGAGGCCGCGCCGATGCGGCAGATCAACGCGCGCTTCCTGGATCGCGCCGGCATGCTGGAGGTGGTGCGGGACGATCTCTACACCGAGAACCCGCACGCCATCCTCGAGACCTTCCTGGTCTTTCAGCAGACGCCGGGCATCAAGGGCTTCTCGGCGCGCACGCTGCGCGCGCTGTACAACGCACGCGACGCGATGGACACGGCTTTCCGCCACGACCCCCTCAACCGCGAGCTGTTCATGGACATCCTGCGCCAGCCGCAGGGCATCACGCATGCGTTCCGGCTGCTCAACCAGACCTCGGTGCTGGGCCGCTACCTGTGGGTGTTCCGCCGCATCGTCGGGCGCATGCAGCACGACCTGTTCCATGTTTACACCGTCGACCAGCACATCCTGATGGTGCTGCGCAACGTGCGCCGCTTCTTCATCCCCGAGCATGCGCACGAGTACCCGTTCTGCTCGCAGCTGGCCAGCGAGTGGGACAAGCCCTGGGCGCTGTACGTGGCCGCGCTGTTCCACGACGTGGCCAAGGGCCGCGGCGGCGACCACAGCGCGCTGGGCGCGGTGGAGGTGCGCCGCTTCTGCCGCGACCACGGCATGGCCCGCGACGACACCAGCCTGATCGAGTTCCTGGTGCGACACCACCTGACCATGAGCACGGTGGCGCAAAAGGAAGACCTGTCCGACCCGGACGTGATCCGCGCCTTTGCCGACAAGGTGGGCAGCGTGCGGCGGCTGACCGCGCTGTACCTGCTGACGGTGGCTGACATCCGCGGCACCAGCCCCAAGGTGTGGAACGCCTGGAAGGGCAAGCTGCTGGAAGACCTGTACCGCTACACGCTGCGTGCGCTGGGCGGAGCCCAGCCCAACCTGGCCGCCGACCTGGAGGCGCGCAAACAAGAGGCCCGGCAGCTGCTGGCGCTGCACAGCGCATTGCCCGGCACCGAAGGCCCGCTGTGGCAGACGCTGGAGCTGAGCTACTTTGCCCGCCACGATGCCAGCGAGATCGCCTGGCATGCCCGCTCGCTGTGGCGCCACATCGCCACGCCCGAGCCGGTGGTGCGTGCCCGCCCCTCGCCCATCGGCGACGGCCTGCAGGTGCTGGTCTACGCGCCCGACCAGTCCGATCTGTTCGTGCGCATCTGCGGTTATTTCGACGGCGCCGGCTTCTCGATCCAGGACGCCAAGGTGCACACCAGCCGCACCGGCTTTGCGCTGGACACCTTCCAGGTGGTTCATCCGCAATGCGAGGCCGCCGACCAGAGCAGTTACCGCGACCTGATCTCGCTGGTCGAGAACCAACTTGCGCTGGCGCTGGCCAGCACCGATGCGCTGCCCATGCCCAGCCGCGGCCGGGTGTCGCGGCGCGTCAAGTCGTTCCCGATCACGCCGCGCGTGTCGCTGCGGCCCGATGAGCGCGCCCAGCGCTGGCTGCTGTCGGTCAGCACCAGCGACCGCTCGGGCCTGCTTTACGGCATCGCCCGGGTGCTGGCGCAACATGGCATCAACCTGCAACTGGCCAAGGTCAGCACACTGGGCGAGCGGGTGGAAGACACCTTCCTGGTCGACGGCCCCGAACTGCAGCAGACCCGCGCGCAGTTGCAGATCGAGAGTGAATTGCTCGACGCCGCTGCGCCGCTGGCGCCAACCCCAGCGCGCTGACGGCATGCCCCTGCGCAACATCACCGCGGCCGAGGCCGCCGCCGATCTGTCGGCCTTCGATGCCGTCATCGACGCCCGCTCGCCGGCCGAGTTTGCGCTCGACCACCTGCCCGGTGCGATCAACTGGCCGGTGCTCGACGACGCGCAGCGGCGCATCGTCGGCACGCTGTACGTGCAGACCTCGGCACTCGAGGCGCGCAAGCTGGGCGCGGTGATGGTGGCGCGCAACGTGGCCGAGCACCTCGAGCGCTGGATCGCCGACAAGCCACGCGACTGGCAGCCCCTGGTGTATTGCTGGCGCGGCGGGCAGCGCTCGGGCGCGCTGGCCTGGTTCCTCGAACAGATCGGCTTTCGCACCGCCAAGCTGGCGGGTGGCTACAAGGGCTTTCGCGCGGTGGTGCTGAAAGACCTGGCGGCCTGGCCGGCGCGCTTCGATTTCCGCGTGCTGGCCGGGCGCACCGGCAGCGGCAAGACGCGGCTGCTGCAGGCACTGGCCGAACAGGGCGCGCAGGTGCTCGATCTCGAAGGCCTGGCCTGCCACCGTGGCTCGATCCTGGGCAACCTGCCCGGCCAGCCGCAGCCCAGCCAGAAGCAGTTCGACAACCGGCTGTGGCAGGCGCTGCGCCAGCTCGATGCCAGCCGCCCGGTGTTCGTCGAGAGCGAGAGCAAGAAGATCGGCCGCCTGCAACTGCCCGATGCGCTGATCGCCCACATGCATGCCCACGGCCGGGTGCTGCGCGTGGAGATGCCTGACGCCGCACGGGTGCAACTGCTGCTGGAGGACTACGGCTTCTTCGCCGACGACGCCGAGGCCTTCTGCCGGCTGCTCGACGGCCTGGTCACGCTGCGTGGCCGCGAGACGGTGGGCCGCTGGCAGGCGCTGGCCCGCGCCGGGCAATGGGCCGAAGTCTTCGCCCAGCTGATGCACGAGCACTACGACCCGCTGTACCTGCGTTCGATGGACCGCCATTACAGCGGCTTGTCCAGCGCCGATGCGCTGCGGCTGGCCGACGGCGGGCCGGATGCGCTGCGCCAGGCGGCGCAGGCACTGCTGGCCTGAGCACCGCCATCAGCCTGCCAACGCCACGGCCTGCTTTGCCTTCGATCAAGCCCGGCGCCCCGCGCCACCCCCATCATCCGACCCTGGCCTGAATCCATGCGCGAAAGCCCTGCCCTCATCGAATCACGCGCCTTCGGCGTGCGCAACATCCCGCTGCTGCGACCGCTGGGCTGGCTGGCGCGTGGCTGGCGCGACCTGATGCGCTGCCCACTGCCGGGCCTGCTGCACGGGCTGCTGCTGGCCACCTTTGGCGGTGCGCTGATCGTGCTGGCGCACCGCCAGTTCTGGCTGCTGTCGGGCGCCTTCACCGGCTTTCTGCTGGTGGCGCCGGTGGCGGCCACCGGGCTGTATGCCGTCAGCCGCGCGCTCGAAAAAGGCCAGCGTGCCGACCTGGCCGTGGCCGTGGCCGCCTGGAAGCCCGAGCGCCGGCTCGTCACCTTCGGCCTGCTGCTGGCGCTGGCGGGCACCGGCTGGGTGCTGACCTCGGCCTCGTTGATCACCGGTTTCGCGCCCGCGCCAGTGTCCACGCCGATCGACTTTCTGCGCGTGGTGGTGCTCAACGAGCAATCGCCGCTCTTCGAGATCTGGCTGGCGATGGGCGCCTTCCTGGCCGCGCCGGTGTTTGCCAGCAGCGTGGTGGCGATCCCGCTGCTGCTCGATCGCCAGGTCAGCGTGCTGGCGGCCGTGCTCACCAGCTGGCGCGTGGTGCAGGCGCACCCGCTGCCGATGGCGCTGTGGGCCGCGCTGCTGATGGGCCTCACCGTGCTGGGCATGGCCACCGCGCTGATCGGGCTGGTGGTCATCGCGCCGTGGCTGGCGCATGCCAGCTGGCATGCCTACCGCGACCTGGTCAGCACCGCCGGCCTGGCCGAGTTGCCCTGAGCGACGACGGCACCCACGATGTTCGGCTTCGACGAAGAGCAGATCGCCTGGTTCGGCCTCACCTTCGGGGTGAGCGCCTTCATGCTCTACATGGTGTTCATCATCTTCCAGCTGGCACGCGAGTCGAAGGCCGGCCGGCTGGGCACCTTCGTGCTGTTCCTGGCGCTGGGCTTCGGCCTGCTGGGCTTTGTGGCCAAGGGGGTCATCAAGTACTTCCTGGCCGGGGTGACCGAATGAGCGCGGCCACGGTGATCAAGCGCCAACGGGCCGAGCCAGAGCCTGGCCGCGAAGGGCCGACGGCAGACCGCCACAGCTGGTTCGAGGACGCGCAGGGCCTGGCCATCGGCACCCTGTTTGTCGCGATGGGCCTGGTGCTGCTGCGCCACGCCGGGCTGCTGACCGGCGGCACCGCCGGCATCGCGCTGGTGCTGCACTACGCCACCGGCTGGCGCTTCGGCGTGCTGTTCTTCGCGCTGAACCTGCCGTTCTACTGGCTGGCCTGGCGCCGGCTGGGGCCACGCTTCACGCTCAAGACCTTTGCCGCGGTGGCGTTGCTGGCGGCGTTGTCCGAGGCGCTGCCGCAATGGCTGCAACTGGGCGCGGTGGCGCCGCTGTTCGCCGCGCTGGGCGGCGGGCTGCTGATCGGCACCGGCTTCATCATCCTGTTCCGCCACCAGGCCAGCCTGGGCGGGCTGAACGTGCTGGTGCTGTGGCTGCAGCAGCGCTTTGGCTGGCGCGCCGGCTGGGTGCAGATGGGCATCGACTGCAGCATCCTGCTGTGCGCCCTGCCCTGGCTGACGCTGAAGCAGGGTGCGCTGTCGGTACTGGCCGCGGTGGCGATGAACTTCGCGCTGGCCATCAACCACAAGCCGGGGCGCTACACGGCGTTCTGAGCGTGGCCAAAGAAAACGGCCCCGCAGGGCCGTTTCGGGAAGTGCGCCAGGCGCTCAACCCATGTGCAGACCGCCGTTGCAGCTGAAGTCGGCACCGGTGGTGAAGCCCGAATCCTCGCCCGCCAGCCAGGCGCAGATCGAGCCGATCTCGTCGGGCGTGCCCAGGCGCTTGACCGGGATCGTGGCGACGATCTTCTCCAGCACCTCGGGCTTGATCGCGCGGACCATGTCGGTGCCGATGTAGCCGGGGCTGACGGTGTTGACCGTCACGCCCTTGCTGGCCATTTCTTGCGCCAGAGCCATCGTGAAGCCGTGCATGCCGGCCTTGGCGGCCGAGTAGTTGGTCTGGCCCGACTGGCCTTTCTCGCCGTTGACCGAGCTGATCTGGATGATGCGGCCCCAGCCCTTCTCGACCATGCCCGGCACCACTTGCTTGGTGACGTTGAACATGCTGTTGAGGTTGGTGTCGATGACGGCCTTCCAGTCTTCGGGCGTCATCTTCAGGAACATGCGGTCGCGGGTGATGCCGGCGTTGTTGACCAGCACGTCGATCGGGCCATGCTCGGCCACCGCCTTGGTGAAGGCCTCGACCGTCGACTCCCAGTCGGCCACGTTGCCGACCGAGGCATAGAAGTTGTAGCCCAGCGCCTTCTGCTCGTCGAGCCACTTGACGAAGTCACGGCTGGGGCCGCAGCCGGCGATGACCTTGAAACCGTCCTTGTGCAGGCGCTGGCAGATGGCAGTGCCGATGCCGCCCATGCCGCCCGTGACGTACGCTACTTTTTGACTCATGTTCTCGCTCCTTTGGTGTGGATGATGCGGCCCGGTGGGGTGCTGATCGCAGGGTCGCCCGAAGCCGCTTGGCCGTCAATCGGGTTCGCCCTGCCCGGGCTCTCTGGACTTGACGCGTTTGCCGCGGACTAACGTTCGATCGTCAGGGCCACGCCCATGCCGCCGCCGATGCACAGCGAGGCGATGCCCTTCTTGGCGTCGCGCTTGATCATCTCGTGCAGCAGGGTGACCAGGATGCGGCAGCCGGACGCGCCGATCGGGTGGCCGATGGCGATGGCGCCACCGTTGACGTTGACCTTGCTGGTGTCCCAGCCCATTTCCTTGTGCACCGCACAGGCCTGGGCGGCGAAGGCCTCGTTGATCTCCAGCAGGTCGAGGTCAGCGGGGCTCCAGCCGGCGCGGGCCAGCGCCTTGCGCGCTGCGGGCACCGGGCCCATGCCCATGATCTTGGGGTCGAGGCCGGCGCTGGCGTAGCTGGCGATGCGCCCCAGGGGCTTGAGGCCCAGCGCAGCCGCCTTGGCGGCCGTCATCAGCATCACCGCGGCAGCGCCGTCGTTCAGGCCCGAGGCGTTGCCGGCGGTCACCGAACCGGCCTTGTCGAAAGCAGGCCGCAGGCCGGCCAGCGCGTCGGCGTTGGTCTTCTTGTTGATGAACTCGTCGGCGGTGAAGTTGATCGGATCGCCCTTCTTCTGCGCGATCGACACCGGCACGATCTCGTCGTTGAAGCGGCCGGCCTCTTGGGCTGCGGCGGCCTTCATCTGGCTGGCCAGCGCCAGTGCGTCCTGCTGTTCGCGGGTGATGCCGTACTGCTTGGCCACGTTCTCGGCGGTGATGCCCATGTGGTACTGGTTGTACACATCCCACAGGCCGTCGGTGATCATGGTGTCGATCAGCTTCCAGTCGCCCATGCGCTGGCCATCGCGGCTGCCGGGCAGCACGTGCGGCGCGGCGCTCATGTTCTCTTGCCCGCCGGCGATGATGATCTCGCTGTCGCCGTCACGGATGGCCTGGGCGGCCAGCATCACCGCCTTCAGGCCCGAGCCGCAGACCTTGTTGATGGTCATGGCCGGCACTTCCAGCGGCAGGCCGCTCTTGACCACCGACTGGCGCGCCGGGTTCTGGCCCGAGCCGGCGGTGAGCACCTGGCCCAGGATCACTTCGTTGATCTGCTCGCCGGCCAGCCCGCTGCGCTCGAGCAGCGCGCGGATCACGGTGGCGCCCAACTCGGGCGCGGCAATCTTGGCCAGGGTGCCGCCGAACTTGCCGACCGCGGTGCGGGCGGCGGCGACGATGACGATGTCAGTGCTCATGGAAGTGTCTCCGGATGGAATGTGGAACGGACTGATGCGGTCTGATGCCGAATGGGCCGGCAGGTTCAGGCCTTCTGCTTGACGTAGCGACCCGGGGCCGGCTCGATCACCTTGTGGCTGCGGTTGCCATAAGCCTTGGGCGCGGGCACCAGCTTGCCACCGTGCTTGGCCAGCCAGCCCGACCACACCGGCCACCAGCTGCCGGGCTGCTCGGTGGCGGTCTTGAACCAGTCGTCGGCAGCGGCCGGCAACTGGCTGTTGACCCAGTGGCTGCGCTTGTTCTTGCTCGCCGGGTTGATCACGCCGGCGATGTGGCCCGAGGCGCCCAGCACGAAGGTCTTGTCCTTCACGCCCTTGAGCACGCCGGTGGAGCCGTAGGCCGCCTTCCAGGGCACGATGTGGTCCTCGCGCGAGCCGTAGATGAAGGTGGGCGTCTGGATCTTGCTCAGGTCGAGCGGCTTGCCGCACACCGTCACCGCATTGGGCTGGCGCAGCGCGTTGGTCAGGTAGGTGTTGCGCAGGTACCAGCAGAACATCGGGCCCGGCAGGTTGGTCGAGTCGCCGTTCCAGTACAGCAGGTCGAACGGCGGCGGCGCCTCGCCCTTCAGGTAGTTGCCGACGACGTAGTTCCACACCAGGTCGTTCGGGCGCAGGAAGCTGAAGGTGGTGGCCAGTTCGCTGCCCTTGAGCAGGCCGGGGCCGTTGGGCGCCTCGGCGCCGATGGTGCGCTCGCGCAGCTTGACGGCCGCCTCGTCGATGAACACGTCGAGGATGCCGGTGTCGCTGAAGTCGAGCAGCGTGGTCAGCAGCGTCATCGACTTGGCGGGCGTCTCGCCCCGCCCGGCCAGCACCGCCAGCGCAGTCGACAGGATGGTGCCGCCCACGCAGAAGCCCAGCGTGTTGAGTTTTTCGGCGCCGGTGATGTCCTGCACCTCGGCGATGGCGCGCAGCGCACCGTGCTCGATGTAGTCGTCCCAGGTCTTGTCGACCAGGCTGGCATCAGGGTTGCGCCAGCTGACCACGAACACGCGGTGGCCTTGCGCCACGGTGTAAGCGATCACCGAGTTGTCGGGCTGCAGGTCGAGGATGTAGTACTTGTTGATGCAGGGCGGCACGAACAGCATCGGCAGTTCATGCACCTTGGCGGTCGTCGGCTTGTACTCGATCAGCTGGAACAGCTGATTCTCGAACACCACCGCGCCTTCGCTGGTGGCCACGTTGCGGCCCACCTCGAACACGCTCTCGTCGGTCTGCGACATGCGGCCCTGCTCGATGTCCTTCATCAGCAGCTTCATGCCCTGGCCGATGCTCTCGCCGCGCGTCTCAACCGCCTTGGCCAGCGCCTCGGGGTTGGTGGCCAGGTAGTTGGCCGGGCTGGCGGCGTCCACCCATTGCTGCACCGCGAAGCGGATGCGCGCCTTGGTCTTGGGGTCGCCCTGCACGCTGTCAGCCATCTGCATCAGGGTGCGAGCGTTCAGCAGGTAGGTCTGTGCGGCCATCGCGGCCACCGGGTTCTTGGCCCAGGCATCGGCGGCAAAGCGCTTGTCGCCGGGCGGCGGCGTCGTGGTGCCTTCGGTCTGGAACGCGGTCAGCGCGTTGTTCCACATCGCCGTGGCCTGGGTGACGTAGTCGCTCTGCAACTTGCTCAGCGCGTCCATCGGCAGCTTCAGGCCCGACAGGGTCTTCATCGACTCGGTCATCGCCTCGCCCATGGCTTGCACGTTGGCTTGAGCGGTCTGCCCAATCTGGTCGAGGGCTGGTACCGGTTTTTTCATGCTTGTCTCCGACGGTGGCAGGCGGTGCGATGGTCGCGCCTGTGCGATGCTGTGCACCAGTTCACGTTGTACGGTGATTAGCTTACCGCATGATGACTTCAATTTTCAATAAGCGATATTGCGTATCGCGATACGAAATGCACATCGTCCCCATCGCCTGGATGTTCGTCGTGATCCTGATGTCCCTGGCCGAAGCCACCTCGACCCAGGGCACGCTATTGGGCGCGTTCTTCACCTTCGTGCTGTACGGCCTGCTGCCGTTGTCGATCGTGATGTACCTGCTGGGGACGCCCGGCCGGCACCGCGCCCGTCAACGTGCCGAAGCACTGTCGGCGCAAAACTCAGCGCGCGCGCAAGGCGATGCCGGCGGCCATGCGGCCGGTGCGGCCATCCCGCCGGAACGAGAAGAAGCGTGAGCCGTTGTCCACGGTGCACCATTCGGCGCCGCTGACCTGCCTCACGCCCAACATCGCCAGCCGCCGCCGCGCCAGCGCCACCAGGTTGGCGCGCCAGCGCAGACTGCCGTCGGCGCGCGGGCTGAGGCGGAACAGGTCTTCATCGGGCTGCGCCGGATCGACGCCGAAGGCCTGCAGCACCTCAGCGCCCACCTCGAAGGCACGCGCCCCGATGCAGGGCCCCAGCCAGGCCAGCAGCTGATCGGGCGCGCCATCGGCGGCCTGGCACAGCGCGGCCACGGTGTGGTCGATCACGCCCCCCGCCAGCCCGCGCCAGCCGGCATGGGCAGCGCCCACCGCGCGGCCATCGGCGCTGCACAGCAGCACCGGCAGGCAATCGGCCACCAGCACCGTGCAGGCGATGCCCGGCTCGGTGCAGATGCTGGCGTCGGCGCGTGGCAATGCCGCGCCGGGCGCCAGATGATCGACCGTCAGGCGCACGACGTCGGCGCCATGCACCTGGTTCAGCCACACCGGCTGCGCGCTCAGCGCCACCGTGAAACGGTGCTGGTTCTCGGCCACGGCAGCGGGGTCGTCCATGCCCTCGCCGCCCAGAACGGATGGCCGCAGGTTGAGGCTGTCGAACGGCGCTGTGCTGACGCCGCCCGCACGGCTGCTCATCAGCGCGGTGATGGTGGCAGGTGCGGCCCACGCGGGGCGGATCGCGCCGGCCAGCAGGTCGTTCAATGGGCCATCCGGCGGCTCAGGCCGCATCCGGACAGGCCGAGGGCTGTGTCTTGGAAAAGGCCTCCAATTGCATGCAGGCCTCGAACACGCGCATCACCTGCGGCACATGGTCGGTGCGGCATTCAAAGCGCTGGGCGTTGAAGATCTGCGGCACCAGCGTGATGTCGGCCAGCGTCGGCACATCGCCGTGGCAGTAGCGCGCCGGCTGCGCGGCCAGCTGGCGCTCCACCGCCTCCAGCCCGCTTTCCACCCAGTGGCGGTACCAGCGGTTCTTGTCGTCCTCGCTCAACTTGAGGTCGTGGGTGAGGTAACGCAGCACGCGCAGGTTGTTCAGCGGGTGGATCTCGCAGGCGATGTCTTGGGCGATGGCGCGCACGCGGGCCCGGCCCAGTGCATCGGCCGGCAGCAGCGGCGGCTGCGGGTGGGTCTCGTCCAGGTACTCGATGATCGCCAGCGACTGGGTGAGCTTGGCGTCGCCATCCTGCAGCAGCGGCACCAGGCGCGAGGTGGCCATCGCCGTGTAGGTCTCGTCCAGATGCTCGCGGCGCACCAGGTGCACGGGGATGTAGTCGTACTCCAGCCCCTTGAGGGCCAGCGCGATGCGCACGCGGTATGACGCCGACGAGCGGAAGTAGTTGTAGAGCTTCATGAGACCTCCGTGGACCGGACCTACTTGATCCGCACCTTCAACGTGCCCAGGCCTTCGATGAAGCCTTCCAGCAGATCCCCCGACACCACCGCGCCCACGCCGGCCGGCGTGCCGGTGTAGATCAGGTCGCCGGGCTGCAGCGTCCAGGCCTTGGACAGGGTTTCGATGGTCTCGGCCACGTTCCAGATCAGCTCGCTCAGGTCACCCTTCTGGCGCACCGCGCCGTTGACCGACACGGTGATGGCACCTTTGGTGAGTTCGCCGGTGCGGGCGATCGGCTGCAGCGGGGCGATCGGCGCCGATTCATCGAAGGCCTTGCCGATGCACCAGGGGCGACCCTGCTTCTTCATGTCGTTCTGCAGATCGCGGCGCGTCATGTCCAGGCCCACGGCATAACCCCAGATGTGGCGGGCAGCGTCGGCCGCGGCGATGTTGCGCCCGCCGGTGGCTATGGCCACCACCAGCTCGATCTCGTGGTGCAGGTTGGCGGTGAGCGGCGGGTAGGCCATCTCGCCGATGGCGCCATCGGCCACCGGCAGCACCGCGTCGGCGGGCTTCAGGAAGAAGAACGGCGGCTCGCGGCCGGTGAAGCCCATCTCCTGCGCATGCTCGGCGTAGTTGCGGCCCACGCAATAGATGCGGTGCACCGGAAACAGGCCACCACCGGCGACGGGCACGGCGGGTGTTGCGGGCGGGGTGAAGACGAAGCTCATGGTGGCTGGCAGGCAGGGTTGAATGGCGGGTGCCGGGCATGATGCCATGGGCTGCCGCTACACTTTTGCGCATGATCGAGATGCGCCGTATCAAGCACTGCCGCGAATGCGGGTCGGCCGTGGCCTACCGCATGCCCGACGACGACAACCGCGAGCGCGCCGTCTGCCCGGCCTGCACCACCATCCACTACGAGAACCCGATCAACGTGGTGGGCACGGTACCGGTATGGGGTGAGCAGGTGCTGCTGTGCAAGCGCGCGATCGAACCGCGTCACGGCTTCTGGACGCTGCCGGCCGGCTTCATGGAACTGGGCGAGACGGTGGCCGACGGCGCGATCCGCGAGACGGTGGAAGAAGCCGGTGCCAAGATCGAACTGCAGGAGCTGTTCACCGTGATGAGCGTGGTGCGCGTCGGCCAGGTGCACCTGTTCTACCGCGCCCGCATGACCGACACCTCACTCGACCCCGGCCCCGAGACACTGGAAGCGCGGCTGTTCCACGAGCACGAGGTGCCGTGGGACGAGATCGCCTTCCGCACGGTGCGCGAGACGCTGCAGCACTACTTTGCCTGCCGCAAGGCCGGCCAGTACACGCTGCACTGCAGCAGCATCGGGTAGCGGACAGCGGCGCGCGCGCGGCGGCCGGTCACAGCTTCTCAGGCGGTCAGCGCCATCTCGGCCACCAGTGCCGGCCCGGTGGCGGCATCGAAGCCCAGCCGCCACAGCACGTCCAGGTCGTCGACCGAGCGCACGCCTTCGGCCGTGACCTGCAAGCCCACCGCCTGCACCAGCTTGACCAGGCCCTGCAGGTAGCGGCGCGCATCACCCGCATCGGCACTGGCGATGCCGTTGACGAAGCGACGGTCGATGCGCACGCAGTCCAGCCCCAGATCGATCAGCCGCGGGATGCGCGCCAGCGCCTCGCCGGCATGCTCCAGCCCCAGCATCACGCCCAGCGGCCGCCAGCGGCGCGAGACCTCGCGCACCAACATCGGCCGCTCCAGCGCCAGCGCTTCGGGCAGGTCGATCCACAGACGGCAGGCCGCATGCGGTGCGGCCTCCAGCCGGCGCGACACCGCGGCGATGAACTCCACCGATTCCAGCGATTGCCCGGCCACGTTGACGCAGCGCGCCTGTCCGTCGCGTGCGATGGCTTCCAGCGCCAGCGCCACCGCCTTCTCATCAACCGCCGCGCACAGCCGGCTGCGGGTGGCCAGCGCCAGCCAGCGCGCGGCCGGTTCCAGCGAGCCGTTGGTCTGCAATTGCACCCGCAGCGGGCAATCCAGGTGCAGTTGCCGGCCATCACCCGTGCGCACCGGGTAGGCCGCCAAGGCCACCTGCCCCTTAACCAGCGCGCGGGCGATGCGGCGCTGCCACGAGGCCTCGCCCTGCGGCAGCGCATCGTCGATCAAGGGCAGATCGAGTTCGGGCGTGACGGCTGGCGTGCCGCCGTCGGCCTCGGCGCGGGCCAGCGCCGCATCGGCCAGCGCCAGCGCCTGGGTGCCATTCATCGGCAGGCTCAGTTCCACCACACCGGCATCCACAGCGGCCAGCGCATCGATGCCGGCAACCGGCAGGCGCAGCGCCTGCACCAGCGTGGCGGCGGTCTCGAAGGCCATGCCACCCACCGGCAGCAGCAACGCGAAGTCTGCCCCGTTGAGCCGGCCGGCGCAGCAGCGCGCGATGCGGTCGGGGTAGGCATGCAGGGCCTGGCCCAGGGCCTGCAGCACGCGGTCGGCGCCGGCGTGGCCGATGCGCTGGTTCATGCCCTGCAGATCACGCACACGCAGCAGCAGCAGGCCGGCTTCGACCGGCTCGTCGCCGTTGCACAACAGCGCGTCGAGCATGGCAGTGAAGTGGCGCCGGTTCGCCAGCCCGGTCAGCGGGTCGCTGTGGGCCTGCTGGCGCAGGGCTTCGAGCTGCTCGGCCTGCGCGTCGAACAGCGCCTGCTGGCGTGCGGCCAGCGTGTGCAGCGCCGCGGCCACCGGTTGCAACACCGCCGTGACGGCCCGCCCGGGGGCGTCGCCAGGCTGGGTTGCCCGGGCTTGTCCGAGGAGCGTCAATTGCTCGGCCAGCAGCACGGCCACCCCGTCGCTGACGCGCCGACGCGCCAGCACCGCCCCCACCACGCCGCCCGCCAGCACCAGTGCGCCGCCAGCCAGGCCGATCACGCCCCACCCCACCATGGCCGCGGCGGTGACCAGGCCCAGCGCACCCAACAGCAGCGCCTGCACCGGCGGCTGGTGCCATCGGGTGGGCGCGTCGGGCGACGGCAGCGAAGGATCGTCGGGCATGGGGGCGGCGTGCCAGGACGGCACGCAGGTCGGCGGGAATCGGATGAAGTGGGGCATGGCGAAGGTTGGGCAGGCGCCTTCCTCCCAGGTTGTCGACCTCGCACGCGTCAACTTGAGCGCGGGCGGCCGTGCTGCCCGGCCAAAAATGAAGCCCCTGTCGACGCTGCGAACAGGGGCTTGGGTGGAACCACCGCGGCCGGCAGTGGCCGGCCGGCGATGCCGCGCCTCAGCGCCGCGCGGGCGGCAGATCGGTGCAGCTGCCGTGTGCCACCTCGGCGGCCATGCCGATGCTCTCGCCCAGCGTGGGATGCGGGTGGATGGTTTTGCCGATGTCGACCGCGTCGGCGCCCATCTCGATGGCCAGCGCCACCTCGCCGATCATGTCGCCGGCATGGGTGCCGACGATGCCGCCGCCCAGGATCTTGCCGTGGCCATGCGCTTCGGGCGAGTCGTCGAACAGCAGCTTGGTGAAGCCCTCATCGCGGCCGTTGGCGATCGCCCGGCCCGAGGCCGTCCACGGGAACAGGCCCTTCTTGACCTTGATGCCACGCGCCTTGGCCTCGTCCTCGGTCAGGCCGACCCAGGCCACCTCGGGGTCGGTGTAGGCCACGCTGGGGATCACGCGGGCGTCGAACTGCGCCTTGCTCAAGGCGGAATCGCCGTTGGCGGTGCCGGCGGCCACCTCGGCCGCCACATGCGCCTCGTGCACCGCCTTGTGCGCCAACATCGGCTGGCCCACCACGTCGCCGATGGCAAAGATGTGCGGCACGTTGGTGCGCATCTGCACGTCGACCGGGATGAAGCCGCGGTCCGTCACCACGACGCCGGCCTTGTCGGCGGCGATCTTCTTGCCGTTGGGCGTGCGGCCCACGGCCTGCAGCACCAGGTCGTACAGGCCTTCGCTCTGCTTGCCGTCCAGGCCTTCGAACTTGACGCGGATGCCGTCGGCAGTCGCCTCGGCCGCCACCGTCTTGGTCTTGAGCAGGATGTTGTCGAAGCGCGGCGCGTTCAGTTTCTGCCACACCTTGACCAGATCCCGGTCGGCACCCTGCATCAGGCCGTCGAGCATCTCCACCACGTCGAGCCGGGCGCCCAGCGTGGCGTACACCGTGCCCATCTCCAGCCCGATGATGCCGCCGCCGACGACCAGCATCTTCTTCGGCGCCTGGCGCAACTGCAGCGCGCCGGTGCTGTCGACGATGCGCGGGTCGTCCGGCAGGAAGGGCAGCCGCACGGCCTGCGAACCGGCGGCGATGATGCACTGCTTGAACTTGATGGTCTGCGACTTGCCCGTCTTGGCCTGGCCGTCGCCGGTGGTCTCTTCCACCACCACGTGGTGCGGGTCGGCAAAGCTGCCGTAGCCGCGCACCACCGTCAACTTGCGCATCTTGGCCATCGCCGCCAGGCCACCAGTGAGCTTGCCCACCACCTTGTTCTTGTGGCCCAGCAGCTTGGGCAGGTCCACCACGGGTTCGGCGAAGCTGACACCCAGGTCGGCGAAGTGCTTGACCTCGTCCATCACGCTGGCCACGTGCAGCAGCGCCTTGCTGGGGATGCAGCCGACGTTCAGGCACACGCCACCCAGCTGGGCGTAGCGTTCGACGATCACCGTCTTCAGGCCCAGGTCGGCCGCGCGGAACGCCGCCGAATAACCGCCCGGGCCGGCACCCAGCACCAGCAGGTCGCATTCGAGATCGGCGCCGCCGGCGTAGCTGGAAGGCTGGGGAGCCGCCGCCGCGGCCACGGTGGCGGCAGCCTGCGCAGCGGCCGGCGTCGCTGTTGCCGCGGCGGCCGGCGCGCTCGGCGCAGGCGCCGCTGCACCGGCTGCCGCCTCCAGCGTCAGGATCAGCGTGCCCTGGTTGACCTTGTCACCCAGCGCCAGCTTCAGTTCCTTGACGACCCCGGCGTGGCTGGACGGGATCTCCATCGAGGCCTTGTCGCTTTCCACCGTCACCAGGCTTTGCTCGACGGCGATGGTGTCGCCGGGCTTGACCAGGATCTCGATCACCGCGACGTCCTTGAAGTCGCCGATGTCGGGCACGTTCACATCGATCAGCGCCATGTGGGCCTCCGAGTCTTGTTGGGCTTGAGGTTGACCGTCACAGCACGATGCGCCGGAAGTCGGCCAGCAGGCTGGCGAAGTACACGTTGAAGCGTGCGGCGGCGGCACCATCGATGACGCGGTGGTCCCAGCTCAGGCTCAGCGGCAGGATCAGGCGCGGCGCGAACTGCCGGCCGTCCCAGCGCGGCTCGAGGCTGCTCTTGCACACGCCCATGATGGCCACCTCGGGCGCGTTGATGATCGGCGTGAAGTAACGCCCGCCGATGCCGCCCAGGCTGCTGATCGAGAAGCAGCCGCCGCTCATGTCGGCCGGGCCCAGCTTGCCGTCGCGCGCCTTCTTGGCCAGCTCACCCATCTCGGTACTGATCTGGAAGATGCCCTTCTTGTCGGCGTCCTTGATCACCGGCACCACCAGGCCGTTGGGCGTGTCGGCGGCAAAACCGATGTGGAAGTAGCTCTTCAGCACCAACTGGTCGCCGTCGAGCGATGCGTTGAACTGCGGAAACTTCTTCAGCGCCGCCACCGCCGCCTTGATCATGAAGGCCAGCATCGTGACCTTGATGCCCGACTTCTCGTTCTCCTTGTTGGTCGCCACGCGGAAGGCTTCCAGCTCGGTGATGTCGGCGTCGTCGTGGTTGGTGACGTGCGGAATGATCACCCAGTTGCGGTGCAGGTTGGCGCCGCTGATCTTCTGGATGCGCGACAAATCCTTGCGCTCGATCGGGCCGAACTTGGCGAAATCCACCTTGGGCCAGGGCAGCAGGCCGGGGAAGGCCTCGCCGCCGCCGGCCGCGGCGGACGCCGGCGCCTTGGCCGCTTGTGCTGCCGTCTGCGCGGCGGTGCTTACCGCGCCGGCCATCACGCCCTTGACGAAGCCCTGCACATCGGCCTGGTTGATGCGGCCCTTGGGGCCGGAGCCGGCCACCTCGGCCAGCGGCACGCCCAACTCACGCGCCAGCCGGCGGATCGACGGCGAGGCGTGCGGCAGCGCCGCCTTCGGCGCGGTGGGCTCGTGGGCGGGCACCGCAGCGGCGGGAGCCGCGGCCGGCGCCGCGGCAACAGCCGCCGTGGCCACCACCGCAGGCGCTGCTGCCGCTGCTGCGGCGGCCGGCGCGGCCGGTGCCGCCACGGTGCCTTCCAGCACCACCACCAGCGCGCCCTTGGCCACCTTGTCGCCCAGCTTGACCTTGACCTCCCTGACCACGCCGGCGTGGCTGGACGGGATCTCCATCGATGCCTTGTCGCTCTCCACCGTGATCAGGCTCTGCTCGATCTTGATGGTGTCGCCGGGCTTGACCATCACCTCGATGACGGCCACCTCGTCGAAATCGCCGATGTCGGGCACCAGCACCTCGATCAGCCCGGTGGCGGCGGCCGGTGCGGCCACTGCCGCCGCGGCGGGTGCCGCAGCAGCAGGGGCA